>WNGE01000464.1_pt1 | contig 57327 bp, 46 predicted proteins | sample 5400651 | NCBI WGS metagenome assembly WNGE01 (sample SAMN13153370, study PRJNA577476) | soil metagenome | isolation source: 60 cm soil or saprolite under grassland replicate 2 | place: USA:California | collected 2016-06-15 | reverse complement strand
TGGACCACCAACAAAACCCCATCGACCATTGACGAGATGATCACGCTGTCTGTAAAGGTAGTAATCGGGGGCGAATCGATGAGGATGTAGTTGAAACGTGGCCTCAAAGCGTCGAGCAGATGCGTCATTTGTTCCTTGCACAGCAGTTCTGTCGGGTTGGTCGGTATCGGGCCGGCTGTCAGCAGGCTGATTCCACTTTTTTGGTCCCGCTTGATCAGATCGTTTGTGTCGAATTCGCCTACCTCGCCTGCCAGAATAGTACTTAAGCCTTGCACATTCTCGACATCGAACATCTTATGAAGACATGGCCTGTGCATGTCGGCATCAATAAGCAGGACGTTAGCACCCATTTGCGTCAGGCTTACCGCCATGTTTGCGGTCGTAGTGGTTTTTCCTTCATCCGCCTGACTTGAGGTTATGAGAAGCGTCTTAGGCATAGGTCCTGTCGATGACAGCAACATAGTTGTGCGTAAATGACGGTAGGCCTCGGCTAACGAAGACTGATTACCAGTGTGGATAAGTAACTCCGGATGCTGCGCACTACCGAACTTCTCTATACTGGTCTTGCGCAGGTTTGAGCGTAACCTTCCCCTCACTGAGGGAATCAGGGAAAGTGTTGGCAGGCCCAACCTCTTTTGCACCTCGTCAGGCGTGCGGATCGTATCGTCCAGATATTCGAGCAACAGCGCCAGACCTGTAGCGAACGCGAGCGAGAGAACCAGTGCTAAAGTTGTATTTAGTAAACGTCTGGGTCCCAGGGCTTTGGTTGGTGTTACAGCGTAGTCAATTACGTGGATATTATTCTGCATGCCTGCAGCTGAAATATCGTTTTGCTTTGAGCGCTGTAGTAACGAGTCAAGAAGAGACTTGTTCGTCTCAATCTCCTGCTGAATTATGCGATAGTTTATAGCCGCCTGGTTTTGAGTAAGAGTCTCGCCTTTCTGTTGATTGAAAGCCGTTCGCAGAGCCCGCTCATGAGAAACCGCCTGATGGTAACGAGTAGCCAGATTTGATTTAACGATCGAGGTTGCTCTATCGCGTGAGTCCTTGACCTGTTCTTGAAGAACCAGAATTTGTTGCTCTATCTCTTTGACCTCTGGCCACTCTTCCGTATTCTCAACCAGCAGTTCAGCACGCTTTTGACGAAGTTCTGCCAGTTGACTTTCTGCCCTGCCAATCTGTGCCGCGGCCGTTGTTTCTGCGCCGGGAAGCTGAGAATAATTGCTTTCGGCCAGAGATTCTGCGGCTCCCGGCGCAAGGCTCGCCTGATAGACAGACTCTGCTATCTTTCTCTCGTTTTCCGCCTGGAGCAACTGTTGATTAAGGCCAATAAGCCGTTCGACTGTGGTATTTTGGCTAGCATCAAGTGAAAGGATCTGATTACTCTTTGAGTAGTTAATCAAGCGCTCCTCACCGTCGCGAATCTTACCCTGTAACTCCGCAATCTGCTTCTGCAGAAAACCGCTTGTCGTTTCATTCGCGCTACTGATCACTTCGAGGTTATACCCAACATAACTATCAGCTAAGGTGTTGACGACCTTGGCGGCAACAAGCGGGCTGGTATTTTCAAAGCTGACGTTGATTAGGCGTGTCGTCTTATTGGGAAGCCGGGACTCTTTGACAGGCTCAATAGTAAGATTCTCTTGGAGAGCTAATACAAGTGGCGCGAGCCGTGCGGCCTCCGCAATTTCCTCCCGCGACGTGGTTGCGGGAATGTCGCTTGAAAATGGTAACTCGTTTGGTGTGCTTGCGTCGTCGCCCGCTCTTGACCCCATTCCAAGCAGCCGCTTGAGCTGCTCCCACGGTTTTTTGGAATTAGTTGAGAACGTCGGATTGCGCTCGAGATCTAACCTCTTTATGACGCGCTGCAGGAGTCGAGGTCCAGACAAAATCTGCAGCTGGGTACCGAAATAAGCAGGGTCATTCAAAGGATTGCTGACAATGATCGAGGTGTTCTTCGCCGATCCTAACGTCGTGTTGGTGTTTTCAAGATCGACTTGGACTTGTGCCTGCGCCTCATAAACGTCGGGCTTAAGCGCCATATACAATGCAACCGACATTGTGACAAGAACAACGATGCCCGCCACGAGCCAGAACCGTTTGCATATTGCCCGCCAGTAGTCTTTCAGATGCCAATCATCCTCAACTACGAGTGGTTCTGAATAGGTTAAATTCGAGGGAAAACTGGCAAGAGCCCGGTCATTATCTTCCACGCTTGGGAGACTTTTTCTCTCTATATCTAAGCGCGTTTGCATAACTAATCTCTAGTATCCGAACTCTCCGTTACGACCTCGCTGATGTGCCATGAAGCAGTTCGTCTCAACGGACGACGCGCACTGGAACATTGGCCGCCGCCGGTGCGATTGCGCTAAGTAGCGTCCGAAAAAATCTTTTGCCGCCTGAGGCTTCGACATCTACGATATCGCCTGATTGAAGCGCGACGTCCTCTGCCTGTCGCTTGTCGATTGCCCGTAGGTCGACGAAGATTTCCGCTTTAGTGCCGCTTCGAGGCGACTGTCTGACGATACGGATACGATTCAACTTGGTATCCGGCATCACGCCGCCAGCCATGGCGATGGCGCGCGAGACTGTGACCGGCTCTTTGAGATTTATTGCAGAGGGCCTCAGCACATTGCCCACAACGAATGCCTGCTCAGCTTCGGGCATGCTGATGATGTCTCCTGGCTGCACGTACGGGTTTGCCCTGTCATCACCGCTCAATGTGTCAGCTAATTTGAAGGAGATCAGATCGGTTGCGACTGAGTCGGCGTGGTCAGGCATAACAGTGGACGTGCGACATGCAGCGCCTGCAGTACGAATGATATCGAGGTGTCCTCCTGCTCGTTCGTTCGGGCCACCGGCGAACGCCATTAGCTCGAGTAGACGTACTCTACGCTGGAGCTGAAAGCGTCCTGGCTGGTGGACTGCACCGATTATTGCAACAGGCTGCGAATTGAATTCCTTCACGAATACACTTACCTGTGGGTTTCTCTGGTACCTCAGATAGCGCGTGGCGATCTCGTGGGCAAGTTCGCTTTCCGTCTTGCATGCCGCCCGAATACCTTCGTCTATTAGAGGCATTGCCACCAGGCCACTTCCGTCCACTCGTACTGCATCGCGCGAAAGTTGTGGCCGATTGAAGACACGGACCTCAAGCACGTCGCCAGGACCGATTCGATATTGTTCGTCGGGTACCGTGACCTGCGAAGCAGAACTCGTTTCCTGCATGCGGACTTCGCTCGTCTCATTCTTCAACTGCTGCGCAGGAGAGCGGGCCGCTGGGGCGATAATCAGGCTTGTCCCCAAATAAATATAAAAGACTCTCATCGTCATCCCAGTACTAAAATACGCGAGTGCGTTCTTCAACTTCTATTTCGCCTCCTCAATCGGCGTTGCAACAGTGACTCGTGTAGATGATTTGGATTCGCGAGATTAAGTATGGTGTTGCTGAGTACAACCAGCAGCTCTTCGTCCTCTCGTATGAATACACCAGTGAGCGGATGATCCTCCGTCTTGATGATGACGCTCTCTCTCGCCCACTGCCAGAATTGGGCTTGGGTGGTCCAGAATTGCCTTGAATTACGACAGATTATGAGGGCTGTGTGCTTGCGCTTCTTTCTCTTTTCTTTCTTTTCTTTCTTTTCACTCAAATGCATTCACCTTTCCCCTTGAACTAATCAGGATTAGATTTGCTGACCTTCACTATTACAGTCTCGGTACGTTTCGCCCCGCCCAGGTATCGGCGTTGGCGCGCGATCCGAAGCGCGGCTGCTTCGTAACGCTCCATGCCTGCTCGGTGCTTGAGGAGAGAAGCCTGAGACACATGATCATTTTCAATCTGAAGCACAACTGATATGGTTTGCACACCTTGGGTAGGTGTCTCCTGCTCTTTAGCGACGCTGAATCGCTGGGCGCGTTCGCGGGAGATTGAGCCAGCACTAAGGCTTTCGCCTGACGCAAGAGTTTGGATCTTTCTAGTAATACTTCTATGTCTGTTCGGTGTGGCCATCTGCCTGGTGGAGCGTTGACGATTCCCCTTATCGCTTGCATCACTCTTTGGAGTGAGAGCAGGATCGGTTACTTGGGGCCACAGCAGGGAATGCACCTGCGAGGTTAGGTATTGAACCCCAAGCAGAACACTCGTTTTGAGCAACCGCTCCGAACTTGCCAAAGGCCTGCGAACCTCAACCTGGCTATTACTGATCAGCGTGACGATTATGAGTGCCGTCGTAATCACAGCGAAGTAGCGCCGCAGGTCTGCCTCTTGGTGTGGCAACTTCGCTGCTCTGTTCCTAATAAGGGCAAAAGCCCTTTCAAGTTTCAGTGTAGAAACGCACTTAGAAATTCTTTTCAGGAGCCGGGGTCCTTGAGCACGTGAAGCGACTAGCCACTCCGCTACCGTTTCTCTCAATGCCCCGAGCGCCTTTGTCGTCGCTTTCTTTTTGAATTCGTAAGCTACTCCGGCGTAAGAGAGAACGAGGCTGGCCGTCGACACCAGGGCTTTTTTAAAAGTAAGGTAAACTGGCGCTACGTAAAACAGAGCCTGCCGGAGCGCCGAATGGAAAGTCAGTGCCTGGGTGTATGGAGGATCGGTTAGTCCTTTGCGCAAACTTTCAAAGCTCTTTTCCCAAACGACGCGCGCGTATTCGGCTGGCGGAAACGCATTGAATTGAAAAGAAGCATCGGTTAGGGTTCGCGCGAACTCGACAGCTTTGGCGCCTCTTAGCTTACCGAGTTCACCATCCTTAATTTCACCGTCCTTAATATAGAAGTATCCCGACTCGCTTGGGGATGAAACCTCAAGCAATCCAGTTTCCCCTCTGTGGAGCAATATCTCCAGGAGCAGAGGGTAGTCAATAAAACGGCCCGTGATCAAGATAAACGAGTCCCCGCACAAGCGCCCGGCCCTGAGCCGCTGTGATGATCAAAACTCCTATGAAACTTAGCTGGCGGTCGATAATTGAAGGCACACGCTTCCCCTAATAAAAATTACCCAAAAAGGGAAGCCTTGAATTCCAAGGCGGGCTTCGTCCGCATTATAGGGAAGCCTGCTCAGAAGCACTTCTCCAAACGCTCACTGTCGCGAGTATCGACTGCGAACCGGAAACGAAAAATCAAAGGAACTCTTGGTGCCTTATAATCACCGCGATTCCATGCCTGCCGTCTGGCTGAGGTTCGTTCCGTAATACCATTCCACGCACACCAGCGATAGCGCCATTTTCCTGACTATTCGAGAGCCGAACCGCAAGACTTATGTCGCCGCCCGCCTCCATTCGCCTCGCCATTCTAAGGTAGAGACCTCTCGCGCTCATGTTGTCAAGGAGGCAATCAAGGCTGAAGGGGTGGCCAGCGGTATCAACACCCCACACTCTGGCGGGAAATGGTTCCTTGATACGCGGCTTAGCGCGGCGTTCCAAGGCTCCGGCCCTCTCTGTGTTGCCCAAGTTAAAGCTTTCGGAGGGAAAGGGCGTGCTCATTGGCAGCTTCAACTCTCTCTCGCTCTGTGTTCGGCTAATAATAATTGTGTTACGAAACTATTGCATCGGTGGGATCTGCCCTTTTGCATGGAGGGATTCTCCCAATTCTTCGCGTGAATTGATGGCAGGATAATGCCAACGGGGGCAATTCATGCCCGATGCGAGGCCCAAATTACAAGGACGAATCGACGAAGCCTCACAGACTCGATGTGATTACGACGAACGGTCAACGTTTGGCAATGTAAGAGGAAGGTCCCCCAAAGTTAGTGAGGATAGTAAACCTGCGTTTTCTAGGGGCCGGTCCGTTGCGCCGGTTTGGGCTCAGGATCGATTTTCGAATCTTACGACGGCGGTCGCCTTTTGCTTTACGCCGCTTTAGACGCGCTCAAGGGAACTGAGATTTGCGTGCGTTTTGTCCCCAAAACAATTGAGGCGACACAAAACTGCAGGTTAGGAAGGGTGACTCAATGAACTCAATGCCATTCATGGTTCCGTTGGAGGTCGCCCGAGTGCAGGCTATCATGGCATTTTCGCGAGTTTGTGGCTGAAGGCGTAGATCACTAACTCCAGGCGATCTGAGACACCCAGCTTGGAGAAAATCGAGCTCAGGTGGTGAGTGACCGTGGTCTCGCTGATGAACAGACGCTCGGCAATCTGTTTATTCTTAAGTCCCTCTGCAATCAGTGTGACTACCTGGCGTTCCCTATCAGTTAGGGCGGCAATCTTGGCTTCCTCTGGATCAATCGCTTTCTCATCTCCCTGGGTCATGTCGTGAAGCACGTTAGCCATCATTGAGCGATCGAGCCAGACTTCCCCTCGATGAACTCTATCGATCGCTTTCAAGAGAACCTCAGCCGCATTCTCTTTTAGGACAACTCCCATGGCGCCGAGGCGGACTGTTCGTCGATGGAGGTTCACGTCTCGCAGTCCCGTGAGCACGAGTACACGCGCGTTTTTGGCCACTTCACGCAACTCCGGAAGAAGGGCCAGACCGTCTTCGTCACCCAGAGCAAGGTCGAGAATGATAATGTCCGGTTCTTCACTGGCCGCTATGGCGAGGGCCTCAGCGCGGTTGCCGGCCATACCCACGACCCTCATTTCGGGCTTCCCTGCAAGGCTGTTTTCGATGAGCATCCGAAGCCCCGACCGGACCACAGCATGGTCGTCGACGATTAGAATTCGAATGGCAGCTATTTTGGCTTGACCCGTCCGCACGAGAGTCTCCTTTGAAGTTGCCTTCTTATTGCCCGAGCAAGAGCTCGTATTTCAGCAATCTTGACATCGTCCCTCTTGATCTAACACTGTTACCGCAGATCACGATATTATGAATGGTTGAGGAATTCTTGAGAAATTCTTGAGACGCCCTCTCGAAAGTGGGCTGCTCTCCACAGTGGTTTCTCTCTGTGGAACTTAAGGAAACAACAAGCCGGGCATCGGCCCGCATCAGTTTAAGGAGCAGGAAGTCCGGTAGTTGTGTGGCCGTGGCCCTCCTTCTACTCTACAGATGCAAAGGGATTCTAATGCTCAGAACCGTATCCTTATTCTCGTCCGTGTACACTTGCATTTCACCACCGAGCAATGCTGCTCTCTCGGCGATTGATCGCGGCATAAAGGACATCTTTTTGTGTCCGTTCTCACCGTTTCTGTTATCGGGCTTCAAGTCCGCGCCGTTTCGATCTGCGCGAATGTGATCATTTTTTATCAGCAGTAGAAGCGCGCCATCATCACAGGATAGGTCTATCCACGCGTGGCCCGACCGAGTGTGACGCCGGATGTTGCTCAAGCCCTCCGCGACTATCTGAAATACTTCAGCTGCGAGGCGATCCTTAACCGGGACTTCGCAGTTCGTGTTTAGCTCGACATTTATTCCAGTAGCTACGGAGAACTTAAAGGCAAAGCGCTGCAGGGCTGGCAACAAGATATTTTGGCGCCCTTCGCCCGATCTCAACCCCCGCATATACCGGCGCAATTCGGCGATCTCGTTGTTCGTTAAATCCATCAGCTCGTTTACATCCTTCAGAACGTTTGTGCTCCCGGTTTCGACCTGCTGACGAATGGCAGCCAGGCCAAACTGCAGGCCAATGTAAGGCTGAATAACACTGTCGTGAATATCGAGGGCGATCTTCTGCCGTTCTTGTTCTGCCGCATCCGACGCCAAGTGGTCCACCAGCCGAATGTTTTCCAGGATTGGGCTAACGTGCTCGATCAGCTGCAGAGCAAATTCAATATCTGAGTAATCGAACTTGTGCGGACTCCCAACAATATAGAGACGCCCGATTGCCTGGTTACGATTGCGGACAGGAACAGAGACAAACGATTTGCCATCGAACGTGTTGATGAGTCTTTGATTGTTTGCCGGGAGCCCCTGCGAAGCCTGACGCGTGTCAATATCATAAAGAAGCGCTTTGACAGGTCTCGTCCGATTGTAAATGACTCCCTGCCTCGTTGATGGAAAGAGGAAAAGCCGGGCCATCTCTTCCGTTATTTTCTGTGACGAGCTTGCAGGCGTTCGGTTACCTCGATGGACACGGTGCAATTCATACGACCAGTCTCCGTCGCTTCCCGTGGGATTAATCAAGAGACAAGTGTCGGCATCATAGGATGAGCGAAAGCTCTCCATGACTGAATTGATTGTTCGTTCAATTCCGAACCGCGGATTAGAGAGGCTGCTAATCTCTTTCAGCACTCGAAGCTGCTTTTTTAATTTGAGCCCAAAGCCGCCCCAGAAGGAAATCATGTAACCTAAAACGAGGAGACAGATGCAACGCAACATTAAGCCATTCATTTCGAACTCCGGTTCGAGAAAGGCCGTCGCGTAAACCACACTTGTGAAGAGCACGGTCGTTACCAGCGTCAAGCGGAGCGCCGATGTAAATCCCCATCCAAACGAAACCGTCAGCACGGCGAAAAAAAAGAAGAAAACGCTTTTCGGTCCGGTACTAAGAGTGATAAGGGGGATGTACAAGGCCATGTCAATCCAATGTGTGAACCGGAGTGGCGGGATACGACTTTGGCGGAGGGAGCGGATGCAGAGAACTGCGCTGTAGATGGTGTAAAGGACGAGCGCGCCGGAAGTGACTGCGACGAACCACCCTGGTTGTGAAGGATCAATGTAACTTAACAGGAGCGCGGATGCGACCAGCATAAGCCGCATTGCCGAGATAATCCGCCCGTCTGGCCAGTGTGCGGAGAATAGATCAGCGGGAATCAAACGAAAACGATATCCAAGCTCTGCGCTCAATAACCAACTCCTGACATCATAGTCTCATGGTCTTGACCCAACCCCCTTGTAACGCCGACCCCGCGAAGATCCCTATCCCCTCTCGCCGGCAAGGACGCCTCGTTGCAGGCCAGTGCTGCAACGAGAGCAGTGGATTTCGTTTCGTAACCAACCCGCCATGATCGGTTCTGACGGGAAATCACGTCAGTAAAACCTGGTTTCCCTTCAGTTGTTCGGCCGTCGCCGAGGAAAGACAAACACCCCTTGTGCTAATAGTTCCGAGTGCCCTGGCCAAAACGGATCTTGCTAGGTAGGTTGGTTCGCTTCTGGCACTGTAGACCCCGTTCTCGGCAACAGGCTTGATAGTCAAACTGTATGCAACTACCGAGCCAAAAATCTAGAAATCTCGGTCGGAAACACATTCCGCGTCGAAGTGCATGGTTCCCGACTTTAACTAATTGCTGCAGTTGCAATTAAAGGCGAGAAAACCTGGCAAGGCGCTGGAGCTCGGGGCCAGCAGAAGAGAGCCTGGCTTGCTGACGGGTGCTCGCCAGCGAGCAGCTGTGGCGTGGTCACTCAGTGTCGGGTTTAGTCACTCTTAACGTCGAAGTCCGATCTTGAGGGTGCTGAAACTCTGTGTGCTCCGTGTCTGTGGTGGAGTTTTCTGTTACAAAAGCAAACCACGGAGCAGACACAAAGCACACAGAGAATTCAAGACAGCAGCGTTCGATAGTTCCGCAGAGGCTGTCAAGAGAATCTGTGAGTCGCCGCTACCAGTTCCGTCGCGAGTCGCCGCTGTTATTCAAAGACACACAGTTCATACGAGCCGTGTGAGTCTGAGGCGAAGGCTGCGCTCAACCGCTTCGGCATCATCTCTGAAACCGGTTGCCTGCCGAACTTCAAGTAGCGGAACCTCAGCTTAGGCGCAAATCAACGTCGATAACGCCGATCCGAACAGAAACGTAGTAAGTAACTTACGAATGAAACTCTCCTTGGTGGTCTCCTATCGTCATCTTTTCTCTGAAACTCTGTGCGCTCCGTGTCTCCGTGATCGAATCTCCTGCCACAAAAGCAAACCACGGAGACACAAAGCACACAGAGAATTCAAGAGACCAGCGTTCGATAAGTGAGGCCTCAGCGGTTCACTACTTGCAGCTTTCCGTTCAAAGAGCATTCTTGCCCATACTAACGGCGAGGAGTTGAATGTGTTGGAAAACGCGGAAATCGAAATAACCGTGATCCTCACTCTTGCCGCCGACGGCAACGAGCGACGAAGAACGTGAACGTGCCTTGCGTGAACTTATGGAAGGTTGGCATCAACATCCATTGACGGGGACGCGCCTCGTCGGATGCGCGACGAATTGCATGAACGCCGACTTCCATTAACGTGGTCTAACGAAACGCCACGCTCCTCTGCGTACTGTGTCAGGAATGCGCATCACCCATTGTCGTTGACAGTGTCGGGGCGGGTGTTAGAATCTCCGCGCTCACACGCCTAGGGATCCACACAAGCCGACAACTGAAGCGCTGCGGCGCAGACTCGAAAGGAGATTCAATTATGGTGACGAAGAAGAAGAGCCCAAGCACGAAGTCAGCGAAGAAGGGCCGGGTCAAGATCGGCAAGCTGAAGCTCAGTAAAGAGACCATCAAGGACCTGACTGACAAGAATCAGAGTCGGGTTAAGGGTGGGGCTCGGCCCCGAATTAACGGCTCAACCGCGTGCACTTTGGGCTATTGCCAGGGTCCAAACTGTTGAATTGAAAGTTGTTGAGCCAAAGGCTACAAAAGAGATGCAATCTGAGCCGCCAAACGGAGAAGGCAGTTCCTGGCGTCCCATTCTCGACGGTGCGTTCAGCGAGCGTGCCTTTGAGGTGGTGCACGCAATCGCTGACAGTTTGCGTGGATCGTCTTTAGATAGGTTGGCGTGGTGTTACGGCGACGCGGGGGGTCGCGGCGGCGCTGCTTGTTGCGGCGCGTTGCGTGAATGAAGAAGAATGGGGAACGCGAGGCGCTTGCAATCGCGCGGCGTGCGGACGCGCGTGAGCCTGAGATCGCGGGCGTGAAAGATGCAGGGCTTTGTCATGGCGCTGCCGGTCTGGGCCATATCTTCAATCGCTTGTTTCAGGCGACGGGCGAAGAAGTTTTTCGTGAAGCTGCGCGCTACTGGTTCGAGCGGACGCTTGAGATGAAGCGCACGGGTCAGGGCATCGCTGGCTTTTCCGTTTTCATGCGTGATGAGGACGCTTACTCGAGCGCACTGCCGATGAAGATGCAGTGAGAACTCCGATGATGCCGAAAGGCGTTGAGCACACCGAAAAGCAGGATATCGTTCCTTTGCGATGGTATGTGAGAAGCACCCACCTACGTTTTGCTCATCGGGACATGTGAGCGAGCGACGCGCGGTACTAACCTAATATGGGGACACTCGACTAGCCAGTCTGCCGGAGTTGCACGGTTGATGAGGCGACGACGGCTATCCGCTTCATTGCTCCTTTCAGCTTCCGCTCGGGAATCACCGTCAGCATGTCCCGCGGGCTGAAGCGCATCAGCGTCAAAACGGATTAACGATTTCGATGCCCGTCGCTTGTTTGAGCGAATTGTCAAAATCTTCCGTGTAAAGGCGCGTCATGCTGCCTTCCTTGCATGCCGCGACAATCATCGCATCCCAGAACGAAAGGTTTTGCGTTGCCGTCAATTGTTCTGCGCACGTCGGGACGTTTTCGGACCGCAAAATCAATCAAAACATTCGTGTCAACGGCGTTCATGCAATTTCGTCGCGCGTCAGACGCGGTGCGTCGCCCGTCAATGGATGTTGTTGCCAACTTTCCATAAGTTCACTTAAAGCACGTTCACGCTCTTCGAAAGGTGCTCAACGGCCTTGCGTGCGGCTGCTCCTTCTTCTTGTCGATTTCGACGTGCAGCCGCCGCCCTTGATACACCCGCTCGTTAGCTACACGCATCTCTTCCACATCTTCGAGATAGAACAGCCGCTCGCAATACGCGAGCGCGTGCAGAGACATGATGCGCAGCGGTTGGGCCATAAGTCGGGCTCCTGCGTTTGGCAGTGGGCGAGCTTCTGCCTTGGAGATTGCTGCGACAGAGGTGATCTATTGCAGTAGTGCTTTGAATCCCGTTTGTTCGAAATTGCGATCGCCTGTGAGAGCTTCTGTTATTCCTTCGCGCTTCATGACAACGAAAGAAATGCAATCCGTCAGCGACCAGTCCTTATCTTGCCGGTTGCGATACAGGTCCACACCTTCATCGAAGAGCTGCCTCTCGGCTTAGTAAATGACGACCCTTGGGTTTGCCCGCGCTTTCTCCAGAAAATCGATAAAGACTCTGCGATGCTGTGATGCCGACAACGCGTTAGCGAGTTCCAGAAGCACCCATGCAGTAGTGACCGTGACCGAATCAAGCTTCCGAGTTGCGGCGATTGCTCTTTCATGAGACGAATCATGTGAGTCGAGCAGCGCGAGGTAAAAGAACGTGTCGGCGAAGACGCTCATTCGTCGACCTTCCTCGGAACACCGTAGAGGTAATGGTCGTGGTTAAGCGCCATATCCGATGGAAGCCCCTCAACCGCGCCCGCGAAGCTGAGCAGCATTTCTCTCAGAGCACTCCTATCGCCTTCAGTGTTCGGGTGCTCCGAGACAGGCTGAATGCGAACTTTCGTTCCATCCTCTAGTCTGCCTGGTTGATCGAGAATGACGACGCCATTGACGACTTTACCGGTCAGTTCTGTTGGTTCTATCGCCATGATTACCGCCCGAGCAATTTTATCATGTGGCCCTCATCACACCCCGCATTTCGGACCGCGAAGTGACTTGGCGTATCCTTAGGGGTCACCCAAAACCGGCCATTGATGGTCACCTGAAAACCGGCCAACGAGATTAGTCGCCAGGGACGTTGACGCCGAGAGGTACGCTCAGAGTACGCGCAACTTATGACCTGTGCCTTTCTGTTGTTCGTTGGACCGGGCCACTGGTCTATCGATGCGCTTCTCGCGAGAAGACGCCATCAGCCTAGCCTTTTCTATCCCTCCAAACCATTTCCGGAGGGCAATGCAAACGCCTATAGCTCCGGCAGATAGGAGCGAATGTGAAGCTGTGGTTTCCGGTTCTTGCGAGGATGCGATGAGCGCGAGGAGAGCTTGCTCTCCTCGCGGAAGTTGCTAATCGTGTTAGAGACCACTTTGAAACGAAGTTCAGCAACCAATGGAAGTCTTACCATCTCAACCTTTCCTTCTCATCAAACAGCGTTTCGAATTGACTGCCAATGTGGAAGTTGTTGACCTGGCTCTAGCGCGGTCGAACGTCTCACGGTCAGGTCATTGCTGGTACGCCGCGCACATCAGTCCTGCGGGCGGTAGAAGTAATACTCTGCCGTGTAAGGCACCTCTTTCAACTCGTCGACGGATGAGCCGGAAACAGTGGGAGTAATCCCGCCTGTGGTGTTCACCCGCTGAATGTAGGTAACCGAGCTAAAAATGCCCGGGCCACTAGTCGAGACCTTCTCAAGCAACAACCAGGCAATGGCGCTCGGATCCGGGGTGCAGCCTGTTCCAACTACACGCCTGCCAACCACTTTGCTGCCACTCTTGCTCTCCCAAGTGGGGCCCACGTAGTGATTACCGACTTCTCCGAAATAATTCGCCTCGGCGAATAAGGACGCCACTGGCGCAACAAAATCCCAACTGGTGCCGTTCCATCTGTATATCTGCACGCCTCGCGCGTACACGTGGAAGGCCAACTGATTGCCCGCCGGTACCTGGATACTGACACACTGGGGTGGCAACTCCGGCCCATTGGTGTTGTCGACCGCCCGTGCTACCGAAATGGGCTGGAGTGCCAGGCCAACGACGGTGAGCAGAACAAGAAGCCGAACGACGCGTTTGATTTTCGTCTGGTACATTAACTTTCTCCTTTGTATATGTATCTGTTGTTTCCGGTTTGCGAAATTATCTTTCCGTTCTCACTCTGGTATGCGTCATCTGCGGAAAGACTCCATCACCGACGAAAGCTTTTTTGGGGGGCGCACGATTCAGCGATGGCGCTTTATGTCCGATAAACTTCAGTTTGTCGTCTGCAGCGAAACCACATTCCATCGAAGCATCGACAAACTGAAGTTTGTCGGACATCGAATTCAACACGATGGTTGACGTTAACGGAGAGAGCTCAGCGTATCGTAGGAGATCACTAATGGTAACGGCCACCGCTCGGATTGGCGGCGCGGCTGCATTTTTCGCGCATGCCAATCCGAGCGGTGGCTCGTACCAAAATCGTAAACGTACACTCGTGGCTCGTCTGGGAGCTTTAACAAAATGCCTGCGAAATGCTCTCCACTCGTTGCCTGGCTTTGGGCGTCAGGCTTTCGAGGGTCTCGAGAACTTTCTCGTGCGTCATTCCTGTGCCGAGGTAAGTCCAGCGATTCGCCTGTCGCTGAACACGGCGAAACTCTTCGTTTTCAACGTCCGTCAGTTGGCGTCCGGTAGCGCGGATGAAGCTTTCCCTGTCGAATTCGACCTGTTGAGCGAGTCCACCATCGATGAAGCCGCCGATTTCAAGATATTCCTCAACGCCCTGCATGATCTCGGCCTCGCTTCGGCCCGCAGCCAGCGACTCGACCATCAGGGTGTCAAGTTTGGCGTGCTGCACCTCTTCAAGCCAGTGATGTTTCAGTAGACTCTTGAACTGCGGATCGAGTTCCTGATTGTCCTTTATACTGTCCACGTAGTGACGCTGAACCATCCACTCGATATGGAGAGTTGTCAGCGCCACGCCCAGAGGGTCGTGCGCAAGTATTGCGCTGGCAATCGCTTCGGGTGGACCAATCACCGAGCACTCGGTGCCGAAGCCATCTTCAAAGTCCTGCCGGAAACGCTTGAAGAGCTGGATGTGTTTTGCTTCTTCGCTGGCAAACTGAAGCAGGGCGCGAACGCGGTAGTCGTTTCCCTGAAGCTGCGGTCGTGCATGATCTAACACGAACGGCAGAATGAACTCTTCAACGAGTCCGAAAATGCTCAGGTACGCGTTGCCGCGGATCTGGTTGAGAATTCGCCTTTCGTCATGCGTTAAGAACGCGAGTGGCTCTACCCTCGCAAAAGATTCGGGCATGAACGGCTTTGCAAAATCGAGTCGCCGCTCGCCGCCGATAATGTCTTCAATGCGCCAGTGAATTGCCTCAGACGCTGTTAGAGTTGATTGATACGAATATCCGTGGTTCATTTTTGGAAACCTCCTTATGGTTCCATTAAAAGTGTCTAAGCATTTTGTCCCGGCTTAATAATGGAAAGATCGCTAGTCTTCCGAGAGACGCCGCGACCCTTCACGCTTACTGCGACTTGCCGGTCGAGGGTCTGCAGAATGCAACGCCGCGACCTGCCCTCACTCTGGTATGCGTCATCTCCAGAAAGACTCCATCACCCGGCGAAAACTTTTTTTGTACCGGGGTACGACTCGGGAAAGCGTTGCCTGTTAGTTCGATTTTAGGCGGCCGGTGTATGATCCGAACTCAATGCTATGGTTGAGGTGACGCCTGATCAGCAGATGGAGGATGGATTGAGCCTTAAACGTGAGACAACACCTTTTTATCGCGTGTATCTTCTGCTCTAATGCTCGCAAGAGAGAGACTCAGCGTATCGTGGGAGATCACTATGACGATTCCTGCGTCGCAAAACGTCACGCAAATGCTGATTGCGTGGGCCCAAGGTGACGAAGCGGCACGAGACGCGTTGATCCCAGTTGTCTATGATCAGTTGCGCCGTATCGCACGGCATCATATGCGTGGCGAACGCGCTGGTCACACACTGCAGACCTCTGAACTGATCAATGAAGCATATCTAAAATTGATCGAGCAATCGGTTTCGTGGCAAAGCCGGGCGCACTTCTTCGGCATCGCCGCTCGGTTAATGCGCCAGGTCCTGGTGGATTACGCGCGTGCCCGGCAGCGGCTGAAACGCGGCGGCGACCGGCAGCAGATTTCGCTCACGGCCGTCGAGGACGCACAGGAACAGGTCGCGGACGTTCTGGCACTCAATGAGGCGCTCGAAGCCTTGGCAGAAGTTGATTTGCAAAGGAGCCAGATCGTAGAGCTTCGCTTCTTTGGCGGATTGACGATTGAAGAGACAGCCCATGTTATGGGCATTTCGACTCCTACTGTCGAGCGCGGATGGCGAGCTGCTCGAGCCTGGTTGCAAACAGAGTTGGGCTGACTCCCGGTCCAAAAAATGAACCCCGAACAGTGGCGAAAGATTAGTGGGCTTTTTGAGGCCGCCCTAAAGCGTCCCGTTGACGAACGTGCGGCATTTCTGGCACACGCCTGCGCGGGCGATGATGAGACCCATCGGCGCTTGGAGGCCATGCTCGCTGCCGATGCGCGGGACGACCTGCTGATGGATCGCCCGGCTTTCCAGGTCCTCAGCGCCCCTTTGCCATCAATGCTCGGTCCCGATGATTCGCAAAGTTTCAGCGGGGAAATGATCGGCGTCTACCAGCTAACAAGAGAACTCGGGCGCGGTGGAATGGGTACGGTTTATCTCGCTTACGACACGCGTCTCGGGCGCCCTGCGGCGGTGAAACTCCTGCCTTCGCGGTTGATCAACAATCCGGACCGTGTGTACCGTTTCCAACGCGAAGCCCGCTCCGCCAGCGCTCTGAACCACCCCAACATCATCACAATCTATGACTTTGGGAAAGAGAACGGACGCGACTACATAGCCTCGGAATTTGTGGAGGGCCTCACACTCCGCGATTTTGTCGGCAGCCAGCGTTTGACACTCAACCAAATACTTGACGTGGTAATTCAAGTGGCCAGTGCGCTCGAAGCCGCGCACGCGGCCGGCATCGTACACCGCGACATCAAGCCGGAAAACATCATGTTGCGTCCCGACGGCTACGCCAAAGTGCTCGACTTCGGGCTGGCTAAGCTAACCGAGCCAGAATCAGGCGATAATGAAGCCAAAACAGATACTTCGGAAATCCGTAACGATTTCGAGACGCGGATCGGAATCCTTATCGGAACCGTCAATTACATGTCGCCGGAGCAAGTGCGCGGTCAAAAGGTAGACGGACGTAGCGATCTATTCAGCCTGGGCGTCGTCCTTTACGAACTGATCACTGGGCATCAGCCGTTCGGCGGCGAGACGTGGCATCACACCATGGTGGCGATTACGGATTCCGAGCCGCTGCCAATCGCGCGTGACCTGCAACGCGCACTTCCCGCTTTGCAGGAGATCATTAGCAGGGTGTTGGCCAAAAACTGTGAGCAGCGTTATCAAACTGCGCGCGCACTGCTGGCCGATCTCGAAACGCTGCAAGCCGAACTAGCGGCAACGGCACACATTGAGCGGATCGAAGCCAAACGCGCAAAAGCAATTCAAACTGGCGAGCAGATGGCAACGGTGATATCCGACCGTGTGTCAAGTGATGAAGCCGCGAGAGACAAAGCGGAAAGAGCGGTCTTGCTGCCCGCGCATCTGAACCGGCGCAAGCTCACTGCCGCGATAGCGATCATCATCCTAGTAACAGCCGCAACAGCCGCTGCTTATTTTTACTTCCGCCGCGGATTCAGCACTAACCAACCAGCTTTGACCGACAAAGATACGATTCTGCTTGCGGACTTCGTCAACACGACGGGCGATGCGGACTTTGACGAAACGCTCAAACAAGGCCTGATGGTGCAGCTCGGACAGTCGCCTTACCTCAATTTCTTACCCGAAGAGCGCGCCAGAGAGACCCTCGGGCTGATGGAGCGGGCACACGATGAGAAGATCACTCGCGAGGTCGGGCGCGAGATCTGCCAGCGGCGCGGGATCAAGGTGCTACTGGTCGGGACGATTGCCAGTCTCGGACGCAATTACGTGATCACACTGGAAGCGGTCAACAGCCAGAGCGGGGAGGCGATTGCGCAACAGCAAACCGAAGCCGAAGGTAAAGAGCGTGTGCTCAAGGCGCTCGGACGGGCCTCGACCTCGATGCGCGAGAAGTTGGGCGAATCTCTCGCCTCGATCCGCAAGTTCGATGCGCCGATCGAACAGGCGACGACCGCCTCGCTCGAGGCTTTCAAGAATTATACCGTCGGAGTTGATCTGTGGCGGAAAGGGCAATACGCGCAATCAGTCCCGGCGCTCAAACGAGCCATTGAGCGGGACGGCGAATTCGCTTTGGCTAACGCCCAACTCGGGACTTCGTACCGCGATCTGCGCAACTTGGCACTTGGCAACAAATATCTGGAGCGAGCCTATCAACTGCGCAACCGGGTGAGCGAGCGAGAACGGCTTGAAATCTCTGCGAGCTTTTTCAGGCATGTTACCGGCGAACTCGACAAGCGCATTGAAACGACTGCGCTGTTGACGCAGACCTACCCGCAAGACCCAAACGGATACCATCTCCATGGGAACTCGCTCATGATCGCCGGACAGTACGAGCAAGCGGGAGAGGCTTACCGCGCGGCGCTGCGACTGGATGCCGATTTCGCCCTCTCCCGCGCGAACCTCGCGCTCGCTTTGATTGGGCTGAACCGCTTCGACGAGGCTCAAGAAGTCATCGAGCAGGGGTTGGCGCGCCGCCTGGATTCCAGCGGCTTCCACAACCGGCTGTACCTGATTGCGTTCTTCAAGGGCGATGCCCAGGCTGCCCATCGTCAGGTCGAGTGGTTTGCGGGGAGGCCGGATGAATATCAGATCCGTGAAATTCAAGCGCGGTCATTCGCCTTTGCAGGCCGGAGGCGAGAGGCCAGCGAAACCTTCGCGCAGGCGGCCGAACTGGCTGGAGGGCGAGGCCTTGTGGCGGAGAAGGCCAGAATCCTGGCTAATGAAGCCAATCTGAATGCGATTTTCGGGCTCACGCAACTGGCTAAGAAGCAAGCCTTGTTCATCCTGACCCTGCTTGAAAAGAAGAGTATCGCTCCCGAAGAATTGCTACCTTCTCTGATCCAGCAATTGGATTCGCAGCCCCTGGTCTGCACGCTGGCGTTATGTGGTGACGCGACACGGGCCCAATCGCTCTCTGACGAACTCGCGCGCAAGCTCCCCGGGGATACGATGCACAACTCGGTTTGGCTTCCACTGGTCAGTGCGACTTTAGAATTGAAGCGCGGTTCTGCAGCGGGACCGGACAAGGCTATTCAACTGCTGCAACGGGCGCGCCAGTACGAAGCTGCCCTCTCCTTCAGGCCGACATGGTTACGCGGACAGGCGTATCTGCTGGCGAAGAACGGAGCGCTCGCGGCGGGGGAGTTTCAAAGAATCATTGAGCATCGCGGATGGGATGTGCTTTCGCCACTATGGCCGATGGGTCACCTGGGATTGGCACGAGCTGCTGTTTTGCAGGGTGACGTGGCGAAGGGGCGCAAGGCTTATGAGGATTTCTTCCTGTTGTGGAAGGAGGCAGACGTTGATTTGCCGGTTCTCATCGAGGCAAAGAGAGAGTACGAGAGATTAAAGTGAGATCGACATGATGTCGTGTCCTCAACTGCTCGCTTCCTTTAGAGGTCAGTTTATTGGCATTCGTCCTAAGGAGTACACGCATGCAAAAGAGGACCTTCTGGACCTTGACACTTGGCATACTGGCCTTCTGCGTTGTCGTTCAGATCCCTGCAAACGAGAGCGTCTATTCACAAGGTCGCGGCAACATCACGCCCGAAGTCATCGCTCGGCGCAATACGATCGAGAGCGAGTTACTGTCGATCGCGATCGTCGAACGGAAGCTGATGGTACCAATGCGCGACGGTAAGCGAATGGCGACGGACGTTTATCGGCCGAAAGATACGTCCAGGAGATATCCCACCATCTTTGTGCGCACGCCGTACAACTTCAATTTCTGGGATGTCCGCAATGGCGCGCCGCGTGACCTGACGAGTGAGCTCGAGGCGGTCAAGCGCGGCTACGCGTTCGTCGAGATGAACGAACGCGGTCACTTCTTCTCTGAAGGGAACTACGACATTCTTGGCCCACCACTAACTGATGGCGACGACGAGTTGTCGTGGATTGCCAAACAACCCTGGTCCAACGGCAAGGTTGGCACCATCGGCTGCTCTTCAACGGCCGAATGGCAGTTGGCGGTCGCGGCTCAGGGTAATCCCGCGTTTACCACCATGATTGTCCAGGGGTTCGGCGCCGGGGTGGGACGAGTGGGTCCTTATTATGAACAGGGGAACTGGTATCGCGGCGGCGCGGTCCAGATGCTGTTCATTGCCTGGCTCTATGGCGAGCAGAACCAGGTGCGGCCGATGTTTCCGGGAAACGCATCGCAAGAGGATTTGATTCGCGCGTCGAAGGCGTTCGACCTCGCACAGCAGTTGCCGCCTGTCGACTGGTCAAAGGCCCTGCGCCACCTTCCGGTAAGAGACATAATGAAGTCGGCTGATGGACCACGGGGCATCTTCGCCGATCACATGCCGGTCGCGACAGGAGGCGCGATGATCGAGCGCGCGCCGAACGATTCAGCCTGGTACAAGGGCGGGTTGTGGCACGACAGCATGAAGATCAATATTCCAGGATTCTGGTTTATGTCCTGGTATGACGTGTCGGTTGGTCCTAACCTTGCCGCCTACAATCATGTGAGGAATACCGCGAGTCCCGAGGTTGCCAACCAACAGTATGCAGTGATTGCGCCGACGCTCCATTGCGCCTACAAGCGAGCAACTGAAAATACAATTGTTGGGGAACGCAGCGTTGGTGACGCGCGATTAAACTACGACGAGCTGACCTATGCCTGGTTTGATCACTTCCTCAAGGGTGAGAACAACGGAGTTTTCGAGAAGATGCCGAAGGTGCGCTACTACACCATGGGCATCAACAAGTGGCAGACGTCGGACACGTGGCCGCCTCGCGGCGCTCAGCCGATTAGCTTTTTCCTGTCAAGCGGCGGCAAAGCAAACACGCTCGACGGCGACGGTGCGCTGATCGATGCAGCGCCGGCGGCGGATAACCCCGACAGGTTTGACTACGATCCGATGAATCCCGTGCCATCGTATGGAGGCAACGTTTGCTGCACCGGAAACGCGATCGCAGGCGGCGCTTTCGACCAGCGCAAGATGGAGGCCAGACCCGATATTCTCGTCTACAGCACTGAGCCTCTCAAGGAAGGCATCGAAGTAAGCGGGCCAATTGAGGTAACTCTGTATGTTTCGTCGGATGCCAAAGATACAGATTTCACAGTGAAGCTGATCGATGTTTATCCGGATGGCCGTGCATATAATTTGGATGAAACGATTCAGCGGATGAGGTATCGGGATGGCTACGATCGACCTAACGTCTGGATGCAATCAGGCGACGTTAAAAGGGTGTACAAGGTGACTTTGCAACCGATGACAACCAGCAACTACTTCGAGGCTGGCCATCGAATTCGAATAGAAGTGTCGAGTAGCAACTTCCCGCGCTTCGATCGGAACCTGAACACGGGCGGAAGAAACTACGACGAAGCAAAAGGCGTCGTCGCGCGGAATGCTGTGCACCATTCGAAGGAGTATCCGTCAGAGGTGAAGATTACGGCCGTGAGGAAGTAGCGTTAATACGCTGAAACGGTGCGCTAATCTTGGACCAGGGTTGCTTTGAACCCTGGTCTGGAAGTGCCTATTGTTTAGTCGCAACACTCTGAAACAGTTGCGACTGCACTGCGGTAAGCGAACCATCACATCAATTCACTTACGGCCGACGCAACTCCTTCAGAGTTGCGTCTTCGACAAAATCCTGTTCTAGACAACAGTGCGTGCAAGCGGTACTTCAGCGCCTCCGCCAACCGCGGTCTTAGGCCTGACTTTTCATCGAGGATCGGCAGATGGGAAGATTGCGCAGCGCGGCCTTAGGCCGCAACCAAATTAGTTCAGAAGTGCCGGCTTTGCCGCCTGATGTGAGGCGCGGCTTCGCCCCGCCGGTTAGTTGCTCTTTAAAGTTGGCTTCGCCCCTGCTGTCGGGCTTTGTCCTTAGCAGTTTGCTCAGATCTATGCTGGGCTCGCCCAGTCACTGGTCCTGGCGAGTCATCCGATGCTCAAGGGGCAAAGCCCGAACCAGGGGGCGGAGCCCAAAGGTTAAAGCAGCTAACCGGCGAGGCATAGCCATCGCCACATCAGGCGGCAAAGCCGTTGGAAAGCGTCGCTCTGAAGGGCCAGCAAGTACGGTTGACAGTTGACACTCAAGAATCTTGTTCGAACGAAAAACAAGAAGCTGGACTCTTGCTTCGCAGATTAAGCAGACAAGAAAGCCATGAAGCAGGGGCAGTGGATATGAGCAGACCACGCAAGAACATGCAGCGTTCCTGCTCCCACCGCTTTTCCTAATCTGCGGAATCTGAGCAATCTATGGATGCTGACTTTACAGATTTAGACCTGCGCAGTGAGGTATCGGCTGTCCTAACGGTGCAGCAGTCAAATGCCAACGCATTGATTCTTTCCCCGAAGAACGCCGGATGGAAATGTTCCATCACTTGAGCGACCTACTTGGACCACATGTCGAGAGCACAGCTCTGACAAAGAACAGGCCCAACGCACAAGCGCGACGCAGGGGGCAGGCAGCCGTTTGCCGACGGACCTGGAGATCGGCGGAGAACTTTTCATGTCTTCACGTAATCGGCAAACATGATGCGGCGGCCCGCTTCAATCGCTTTGTTCGCAAGATAGACGCTCACGCCTGATCCCCAGCCCACACGCTCGTCAGCGAAGGGTCGAGCGTCGTTGCGCAAACTCTCGATGAACGACTTGCACGCCGAGAGATTGGGATTGCCCTCCGTTCCCTCAAGAACTTTGACCGGGCTGCCAGGACCCCGATAGGGCATCTCACCCTTTGTGCTGTACGTCGCTCCGGTGGGCACGCCTCGCTCGGTTACTTCAGAAACAGGGGAACTGGGCCGTTTTGGTTCGTAGTAGAAGATTGCGTCCTCCATCGTTACTTCGACACTGCCGTCTTTGCCGTAAATCCAGGCTTCAGCTCCGACCTTGGCATTATCGGTCAGCGAGCTAAAGGTAAAGGTGCGCCCGCCAGGATAGCGAAAGATGATTTGCACATTGTCGTCAGTTTCACGTCCGTCGTGGTATGTGTCTATGCCGCCGCTGCCGGTTACCGATTCCGGCATCGCCCCGAAGACCCAGTTAGCAAAATCTATCTGGTGCGAACCAAGCTCAGCCGTCAACCCACCCGAATAATCTTTGTAGAGTCGCCAGTTGATGAGCCTTTCGAATTTCGGATTCGGCACAGACCGCCGCCAATTACCGTTGCGGTGCCAATAGCCGTAAATGTGCGTGACGCGTCCAATCTCCCCTTTGCCAACACGCAGAATTGCTTCGTGAAACCAGGGCGCATAGCGGTATTGGTGGCCCACTTGAAAATGTTTGCCGCTCTGTCGCACCGCCGCGACGATCTTGCTGCAATGTTCAACCGTAAGCCCCAACGATTTCTCGCCATACACATGCCGGCCGCTTTGGACTGAAGCGATGACGTGCTCGGCGTGCAGGCTAAGCGGTGTGGCGACGACGATGGCGTCCAGGTCCCGCGCTTCAAGCAAGCGACGATGATCCCAATAGATAGGCGTCTCTTCGCCGGTGATTTTTCGCGCCGCCGCGAAGCGCGGCTCGTAAACGTCACACAGTCCGGTAATGTGGACTCCTGGGACACGCAAGAAATAACGCATCAACTCCTGCCCGCGACTTCCAGCACCGATAATTCCGAGCCTCACCAGATCTGAGGGCGCTACCGGACGTTTCTCACGGCCTTGGACCTTCTCCGTGCTGCGCGCCAAAATTGCTGTACCAACTGTGCCCGCTGAGATGGCTTTCACAAAACTTCTTCTATTCATCTGCTCTCCGCGCTAATATTTGTGGCGCGCTCGCTACCTGTTTGGGCCAACGAATCTGCACGATGCGTCCCACTCCATTTCTATCAGTGACGAATATCGCTGCGGTCCTTGGAATGTTGTCCAGCAATCGAGCGGAGCGCTCGGGACCCATCACGAAGACCGCTGTCGAAAGCGCATCGCTGTCGGTGGCTTCCGGCGCGATTACACTCGTTTGCAACATGCCTTCAACCGGACGACCGGTCCGCGGATCCATTATGTGGCAATACGTGCGACCGTTTAGCTGGAAGAACTTTTCATAACTACCTGATGTCGAAAGCGACTGGTCTTTAAGCGAGATGGTCGAGAGAATGCGCCTGACGTCTAACGGATCGGATACGCGCATGGGCCATCCTGCCTTCCCCGGCGGCGCGCCAATAGCATAGATACTGCTCGAGCCCGAACTGATGAGCGCTGCCGTCACGCCTGCTTCACGCAGCACTCTGGCAACGCAGTCGAGCGCATAGCCTTTGCCGATGCCTCCCAGGTCAAGCTCAATGCCGCGAGTGAGAAAAAACACAGAGCGGGTCCGCTTGTCGAGTCTTACGCGCTGCCAGCCTGTTTGCTCGCGCGCGCGAGCCAACTCTTCGCTGGAGGGATAACGACCCGCGCCCCGAAAGAAGCCCCAGGCTTTCATCAGTTTTTCCACCGTAACATCGAACGCGCCGTCGCTTTGGCGGCTGTAAACAAATGTCTGTTCAAGCAGAGCGAATACTTCCGGATCCGTGACGACAGGCGCGTCGGCCGCACTAGCATTGATGCGTGACAATTCACTCGAAGATCGGTAATTGCTCAGGGCCGCCTCGACCCGTTCTATCTCATCAAAGGCCGCTTCAAAGAGTTCAGAGGCACGTTCGCGGTTCGGCGCATAAAGATATATCTCGAAAGAAGTACCCATCGCCGGCCGGGACTCGTAAAAGAGTTGATTGGGCTTAGGAAGAGCCAGAGAAGCAGCCGCAAGATGAAAGCAGAGGACCGCGGTGCCTATCAGGCGAGTGACAAGTGACGAACAACGTGGGTGATTAACTAACGGACTATGGACGAACACATTCTTTTTGGCACTTGACATTTGTCACTCTCTTATCAACTTCTCTGCCTCGCTCTTCGAAAGTGGGCGAATGCGAATATTCCGGAATGAGACGGTATCGTGGTCACCCTGAAGACGCAACGGCCCTGGCCCGTCAGGTCGATTGCTGGAGGCCCCGGTGCCCATCGGTCCAACATCGGCAACGTCGAGCACCTTCTGTCCGTTATGGATGACAATCAGACGCCTGCCGATGAAGGTGATGTCGTAGGTCTGCCACTCACCCGACGGCTTTGACGCGTTGACTGTTGGAGCGATGCGTTGGTAAAGCGCGCCGCAGCCGGTGTCGATCGGCGCCTTGCCATAGCTGTTGAAGATCTGCACTTCGTATTTGTCACGTATGTAAACGCCCGAGTTGCCATTCCCTTCGCTCACATTGAATTCAACGTGCAGTTGGAAATCGTAGTATTCGCCGTCCGTCTGAATGTCAGTGCTCGGAGGGGTGTCGACATAGACGGCATCCCGGACCTTCCAACCGTTGGCGCCGGCCGGATTTCGTAAATGCCAGCCAGCAAGATCCTTGCCATTGAACAGTGAAATCCAGTTCCCCTTTTTCTCGTGGGCCGATTGGCCCAGGGTGAGAAGCGCGCAGGTCAGTAAAACGATCACGAGACAGGTTCTCACGGTGTCACCTTTTCGGCTGTGGAGTTGCGGCAAGAGGTTTAGAGCGCGCCACTGCGAACGGGAATCTTTTCCGCGATCCTCGGCTTCCAGTCTTCACGGTGCTAAGCGGTCGTCGGTGCTCGCTTGACTGCTTCGAGTGTCACCCGCTCTTTCTGGCGATAAGCGAGATTAGCGATGTGCGCCGCCACGGCCGAGCGATAACCGATCTCGACCGAGGCGTTGGGTTCCTTGCGCGAACGAACGCAATCGATGAAGTTGGCCATATGATTCACGTCTTTGCTAAGCCCTTCTGCCGCTGCTCCGTCGGGACGATTCACTTTCTCAGGGAAATACCAGACGCCAGTTTGCGATTTACCGGTGACCATGTCGGTTGAGCCTGCCAAGCGCTCGATTGTGCCTTCCGAGCCAAGGAACCGCTCACCCAAACCGAAATGGCTATTACTGAACGTTGATTGCCAGGTTACGGTGAGATCATTTGGAAAGTCGAGTGTCACGGCAATTGTGTCGGGCACTTCGCGTCCATCTTTCTCTGAAAAGACGCCGCCAGCCATATAGGCGGAAGTTGGCAGTGGAAGATCCAGCGTCCGCATGATCAAGGCGATCTGGTGGACCATGTTCTCGGTGACGTTCCCGCCCGAAAACTCCCAATACAAACGCCAGTTGATGAACTTGTACGGATCGAACGGTCTCGAGGGCCGCCCGTTCAGAAAAAGATTCCAGTCGACGTTTGCCGCTGTGCAGTCAGGCGGAACCGAGCGTACCCACTGCCCTTTGCCCTTCGGCGTGTTACGACTCATCCAGGACTCGACGTGCGTGACCTTCCCAACCAATCCGTCCTTGATCCATTGCTTGGCGTCGGCAAGGGGGCCGGAACTCTGATGCTGAAGTCCGATCTGGATAACGCGATCAGACTTGCGCGCGGCGTCGTGGCAGCTTTCGGCCTCTGCAACAGACCAGGTCATGGTCTTTTCGCAGAAAAGATCTTTGCCAGCGGCGACTGTGTCCAGAAAGTGGCGAGCGTGGCAATGAAGCGGAGAAGCTACAATCACCGCATCAACATCTTTCAGATCCAAGAGCCGTCGATGGTCGGTGAAAGTCTTTACGCTGGGCGCGAGCCGCTTTGCCTCGTCCAGTCGCCGGCTGTAGACATCGGCGGCTGCGACGAACTCGACGTTCCCGAGCTTTAGTGCGTCGCTCATATCTTCCTGTCCACGCGCGCCAAAACCGATCGCGCCGAGGCGCACGCGGTCGTTCGCACCGAGCACGCGGCTGGCAGGCAGGACAGTCGCAATGGCCGCACTCGCGGCCGCATGCTTGAGAAACTCTCTCCGTTTGATGTTGTTCCCAATCATCGTTGCAATCCTTAGTGTGATACTTAGCTGCCAAGATCACTTTGTGGATTCCGTTTACGCCAGGCGGTTGCTGCGCGCCTCCCGGCAGCGCTCTCGCAGACGCTTCAGATCAACTCCAACAATTCTTCGCGGATGAGGTTTCACACAAAAGCACAGGAAGCACGAGCACCACAGCGAATCGTGTGAAACCTCCTGTTACCTGCAAGGGCATTCTCTCGAGGCAATGCTTCCCTCAGCCTTGGCGCCGGCCAGCTAGAAAGTAACCCTCAAGCCGAATCGCACCAACCGTGGTGAACTGGCCGTGCCGTTGATCTCGCCGAACGTCGCGCTGGTCAGGCTGGTGTTGGGGTTGTTAAAGCTCGGGTGGTTTAGCGCATTGAACATATCCGCCCGAATCTCTCCCCCAACGCGTTCCGTGAACTTAAACCTCTTGATGATCGTAGCGTCCAGATTGAGGTAGCCCGGCCCGTTAAGCCCGGAGCCGTTACGCGTCAGGGTGCCAAAGGGCGCATAGGCGACGCCAGTCGCGCTAGTCAGCGTCGCGGCCGGCGTGGAGTAAACCGACTTGTCGAAATAGAGCTCGCCTGGTCCAGTGTGACCCAGGATACTCGGCGTGCCGGTTACGTTGGGCCGCTGTGTGTTACCCGGTGCGTGCAGGTTAGTTCCGCTAGTGGTGATGTCGAGCGGCGTACCCGACTGCCACGCGAACAGCCCGCTCAACTGCCAGCCGTCAAGCGCCCACCGGGCTATGCCGTGAGTGCTACGGGCGAACGGTATGCCCCAGACGAAGCACTGAACGAAAGAGTGTGTCCGGTTGAAGCCGGCCAGACCGAGACTCCGGCTAAAATCGGCGGGCACGTCGATGTTACCGTTTTCGTCATGATAATTGATCGCCCGTGAAAGCGTGTAGCTGGTCGTGATCAAAAGGTCCTGCTTCAAGCGGCGGTCAACTTTGACTTGGAGCGAGTTGTAGTGGTGTGAGTTGACTGGTATCCAGGTAGTGACCGATGCGCTGCGGCCGTACTTTTGGAAAAGGGGTCGCGCGGCGTTGTCATTGCCCGGCAGCCCTGCCCCCAAGGCCGTCGCCGCGTTCAGGTCAAGTCGATCCAGGATGCCCCGACCCGCATTACCGACGTAGGCCGCCTCGGCTGTGAATCCCCACGACAAATCTCGCTGGATCGCTATGTTCCAGGAATGAAGCCTCCCCTCTCTCAGATTGAAGGGTATAGCGAAGAGGCTTGAATTCTTCAGCACTGCGTTGTTGCCGTCAACAATCCCGTTCGAGGGGATGTCAAAGACAATCTTGTCCGGGAAGCCGGCCGCCATTGATCCAGCCGGCAAAAAGCTATTAGTCGCGTTGAAGGCGTTGTTCTGCTTGACGGGGAAGTTAAAGGCGTAGCTGTTGTCCGGGAAAGGAATGATGGTCGTTCCGAATCCGAGACGAACCACAGTCTTATCGTTAAGGCGGTAGGCGGCGCCAAGGCGTGGAGCGAAGTTCTTCCACGTCGACGTGACGCCCGTCGAGCTGGAAATGTTACCGAAGCCGGCGACGAGCGCCGTGTTGGTAGCCGGGTCGTAGTTGGACAGTCCGCCTTTACTCGCGATGCCAATCAGTGGTGTGTAGTATTCGTGCCGGAGCCCCAAGGTTAGAGTTAGCTTCTTGTTGACCTGCCATCTGTCTTGGACGAAGGTGAAGAAGGAATTGTGCCGCGTGCCGGGCGTGTCAATTACTTTTATGTCGCGCCCAACGCTGTTGGGCCGGTCCAGCAGGAACGCCGCGAAGGCATTGGCAAGGCCATTCTGAGCCGCGGTATCGCTCGGGGTCGCCGTTCGGGAACCGTTGAAATCGAAGTGCCCGCGCACGCCGCCGTTGTCCTGAATCTGGAGCAGGAAGTCACGGTTCTTGTTGATCTCCTCGCCCACTTTGATCGTGTGATTGCCCTTGATCTTCGTGATGATCATGGAGCCGATGTAGGTCGTCTCGCCGCGATCCCACGGTACGCTTGCTGAAAAGCCCAGCACGGGAGCCGAGAAACCGTTGATGTTGATCTGCGTAAGACCGCTCGAGAAGTCGTCCGTATTGACGTTCTTAATGCCGACCTCCTCGGAAGTCTTCAATCCGGCCGCCTGGGAGGTCGCGACATTGTGATACCAGCTCACGCCGAACCTCGCTTCGAGGACTAAGGTTGGGCTGAAAGTGCGCGTATAGTTTGCCGCCGTGCTAATAGTGTTCTGAGTACCGCTCCCGGCAAAGCCGCCGTTGGTAGGACCGCCATATATGCCGTAGGTGCCGGGATCGAAGACGTTCGGCCGCTGAAAGCTGAAGCGATAAGAGAGGCTGTTCTTATCGTTGATGTGATAGTTTATCTTGGTGTCGAAAGAGTGCGTTTTCTTTACGCGGACTCCACCGAAGATGAAATTGGTCTGAGCAAACGCAGCCCCCGGGATATTAGGGCCGGGAAGGAAGCTAAGCAGCTTCTTGGCAATCGGGCTGATGCGGTCAGGGCAAATTACGTTTAGGACGCCGTTGCAACTGATCTGCTGGCGGCCGGTGCCGTCAGAATTACCCGTCGCTGGATCATAGATCTTGGTTGGGGCGTTACGGAAATCTCCGTTATACCACTCAGTGTAGGGGACCGTGTGCCGGTTGATGACGCCCAAAGCATCGGTGGTATACTGGTAATCGCCGAAGTAGAAAAGCTTGTTCTTTATGATTGGCCCGCCGATGGTAGCGCCGACTTGTCGGTAATGCGACGGCGCCTTAGCCCCGGAAAAATAGTCCCTCGCCTGCGTATTGTCATTATTGCCGAAGCCGAAGGCGCTGCCGTGGATCGCATTGGTGCCTGACTTGAGCGTCACGGTCGAGACCGCACCTCCGGCGCGGCCAAGTTCGGCGTCGAAGTTACTCGTGGTGACACTGAAGCTCTCGATAGCATCTGCCGCTGGGATCAGCACTTGAAGGAGTCCAGTCTTTTCGTTGTCGTCTACGCCCTCAATCTGGACATTATTCGACAACCGCGATTGGCCGTTGACCTTCGACTCCAGACTGTCCTGGGAGTTGAAGAATTGCGAGTGTGGGCGCGATGGGCGCGTGCTACCCGGCACGGTAAAGATTAAGACCTGGAAGTTTCGATTAAAACCAAGAGGCAGCTCGGCAACCTGTTTGCTCTCAATCAGCCGGCCCGTGTCGGCGCGGTCGGTCTGCAGTGTGGCCTCCTGCGCCACAACATTAACTTGCTCCGAGACGGAGCCCGGTTCGAGTTGTAGGTCTCTGCGAACCGTGGTGTTGACCTGCACCTCCACTCCCATGTCGGCGACCTTCTTAAAGCCGGCCCGCTCAGCGTCTATTCGGTATGAACCCTGCGGAAGATTGGCAAAGACGTAGTTTCCACTTTCATTTGTTGTAGCTGAACGCATGATGTTGGTGTTGACGTCCGTAACGGTAACTGTCGCTCCCGCCACTACGGCGTTGTTAGTGTCGGTTATGGTGCCCAGCAGGGTGCCATTGACCGCCTGGCCGTAGGCTAAATGCGACGAGCCGATGTGGCCCAGAGCAACCGCCACAAACAGAATCATTATCAGTCCTGGTTGACGCTTTGCTAAGTCGTTCATCATTTGCTCTCCTCATGGTGATGTGTCTACTGTCAGACTCAATCCGTCGGCGAGGAAGAAGTTTGGGGAAATCAGCAAACCGGTTGTCGTTCAGAGCAGGTAGATAATTCAACTGAACGGGGTGACACGTTCAAGTTCCTTCACTTTCTCAAGTTTTCGCCGACACTTTTCCCATTGTTCGTCCCCGCCATTCAGATTTTTGGATAAAACGATCCAAAATCTCGTATCTACTGTTCGGGGCTTCTGATCATCGAGCCGCCAGAAATCAAAGATGCGAATCCGATCTACCTGGAAGATGGGCGTCAGCTCAAAGCCGCGCTCAAATAATTCATCCTGCTGCTCGTAGGTGAAGTCCGAGCTGAATTGATCGCGCTTCGGACTAAAGAATCCAAATCACTCCGATCTTGCAAAGCTGACGGACACCTGGCTACCACTTCTCGCTTCTGCAGTGGCAGGAGAGGAAAAAGCTCCACTTTCCGCCTGGCACCTGGCATGGGGCGACGATGCTCGACGAGGAAGTGATTCTGGTGGATATCTTCTGGCCGATACGAGAAGACTTCTTGAGCTAAAGATTTAGTTTTCCATTCTTGACTGTTCGTTCCAGAAAGAGTATAGGCTGGCTGAGGGAAAAAGTCTGATGGCGCGGCACAAAGAGTTCGATCGGGATGAGGCCCTCCATAAGGCGATGGAGGTCTTCTGGTCGCGCGGCTACGGAGCGGCATCCATCCAGGATTTAGTTAAGCACATGGGTATCAACCGCCAGAGTCTCTACGACACCTTTGGAGATAAGCATGCACTTTATCTACAGGCCCTCGACCGCTACGGCGAGGTGGAAGGTCGCAGGATATTTGAGTTGCTGGAGCAACCGGGCCCGGTGAAAAAGACTCTGCGGCAGTTATTCGAAGGCGTCGTTGAAGGATCGCTCTCCGAAGGTCAACGGCGCGGCTGCTTCATGGGTAACGCGATGTCAGAGTTGGCTGGCCGCTGCAAGGAGACTGCGGCCAGGACTTGCAGCAACATGGCGGCGACTGAGGGGGCTTTTTATCGCGCGTTGCTGCGTGGAAAGAAGGAAGGTGAACTCAAAAGAGTTCGCGATCCTCGTGCTGTCGCGCGATTTCTCTACAGCAGCCTCCAGGGTCTGATCCTGATGTCGAAGGCCACACAGGATCGTAAGACACTGGAGGATGTTGTAAAGGTCACGCTCTCAATAGTCGATTAATTTTTTTATGCGTGGTTCTGGAACGCTTGTTCCAGAACGCGCGTTAAGGCCCAGACGCGCAGCGCTGGGCCGCAGGCAATTAAGAAAGGAAAGGAAACACAAATGGGCAAATTGGAAGGCAAAGTAGCCGTCATCACAGGCGGCAACTCCGGCATTGGTTTGGCAACAGCGAAAGAGTTCAAGGAACAGGGCGCACGGGTCGTCATCACCGGCCGTGACCAGCAGACACTCGACGAGGCTAAGCGAGAGATCGGCGGGGACGTTCTGGCGTTACGCTCGGACACGTCCAGGTTGACAGATATAGACAAGCTATTCGCCGACGTTGAGGAAGAGTTTGGCCACATTGACGTGCTCTTCGTTAACGCAGGCGTAGGGAAGTTCGCGCCGGTTGAGGCCGTGACGGAAGAAATGTTTGACTCAATCATGGACATTAATTTCAAGGGAGCCTACTTCACGATCCAGAAGGCGCTGCCGTTCCTCAACGACTACGCATCCATCGTTCTCAACACGTCCATCGTCGCTAACATCGGGATGCCGAATTCGAGCGTGTACGCAGCGAGTAAGGCGGCCCTCATCACGCTGGCGCGGACCCTGTCCGCAGAACTCGTAGGCCGAGGCATACGCGTCAACGCTGTCAGCCCCGGCCCCATCTCCACGCCCATTCTCAATCGGCTCGGGCTGCCGCCGGAGGCGCTTGAGAAGACGAGAAATAGTTTAGAGGACCAAGTCCCGATGAATCGGTTTGGACGACCCGAAGAGATCGCCAAGACTGTGCTCTTCCTCGCCAGTAGTGACTCTTCATTCCTATTGGGGACAGAAATAGTCGCGGACGGAGGCATGAGCCAGCTTTGAATTGAAAGAGGTTAATGAACATGCAGCAGGAAATTGAATTACTCAGTGACGAACGGTTTGAGTCTCAGGACGTACGGACTGCGAGTGAGCTTTTGGCTCACTCGCACGCGGACGAAGACTTTATGGACGCGTATTCGCGAGCAGTTATCACTGCGGCGGAAAAGGTCAGCCCGTCGGTTGTCTATATAGAGGTCCAACAAGCTATTAGGAGCAGAAGAGGAAACGCTCCACGATTCCCACAGGAGGCTCGGGGCAGCGGTTCGGGTTTTATCTTCACTCCCGACGGCTTCATTCTGACGAACAGTCACGTGGTCCACGGCGCTAAGAGAATTGAAGTAACGGTCTCAGATGGGCACAAGCACCAGGCGGATTTGATCGGAGACGATCCTGACACTGACCTGGCGGTAATCAGAATCAATGCGCCCAATCTTGTCCCTGCCCATTTGGGTGATGCGCAAAAGATTCGGGTGGGGCAATTGGTGGTGGCCATTGGCAATCCGTATGGCTTTCAGTACAGCGTGACTGCCGGAGTGGTAAGCGCGCTTGGGCGTTCGTTGCGCGCGCAGTCTGGCCGATTGATGGATGCTGTCATTCAAACGGATGCCGCGCTCAATCCCGGCAATTCGGGAGGGCCACTGGTTAACTCGCGCGGAGAAGTGATCGGCGTCAACACGGCGATGATTTTGCCGGCCCAGGGCATCTCGTTTACTACTTCGATTGATACTGCCAAGTTCGTTGCCAGCCGTCTAATTCGCGACGGCAAAGTGAGTCGCAGTTATATCGGGCTGGCCGGACAGAACGTTCCGCTTCCGCGCCGAATCGTGCGCTACTATAACCTTGCAATTGAGAGCGGAATCTTAGTTGTATCTTTCGAGGGAGACAGCCCGGCAAGGAATGCCGGACTGCGCGAAGGAGACATCATCGTTGGCTTTGACGATCACCCGACTGCCGGCATCGATGATCTTCACAAGCTCCTTTCAGAGGATCGCATAGGACACAAGTCATCCCTCGTGGTGATTAGAGGCACGGACAGACTGAGCCTCGAAGTCATACCGGAGGAGTCTCAAAGTAGGGCGGGCAAGTAATGACAAAGATGCTTGACCACATTTGTCTAACACGGCGAGGCGAGCAAGCTCGGGGAAGGTGAGCAAGCTTATGCGCAAAACAATTCGCATTCTTCTACAAACAACGATCGGTGCAATCGAAGACGACTGGAACATTGATCGCTTTTCTCTGCTACGCGAACATTTGAGTTCAATCGCCGACAATCGGGGTCGCGCCCTCTGTGAGGTGACCGCGCGCAATCGCGAAATCAACATCGACGGTAACGATAAGGTATTGAGCAGGCTGGATCAGACAGATTTCGATGAACTTTGGCTCTTTGCTGTGGACACAGGCGATGGATTAACAGTCGCAGATTGTGAAGGCATTACGCATTTCAGACAAAGAGGTGGCGGAATTCTCACGACGCGCGATCATCAGGATCTGGGAACGTCGCTGTGTACTTTGGGTGGCGTGGGCCGCGCGCATTTCTTTCACAGTAAGCATCAGGACCCGGACGCGTCACGACACGCGCGCGATGATCAGGACACGCCAACGATTTCCTGGCCAAATTACCATTCAGGGAGTAACGGCGATTACCAACTAATCACTCCGGCCGAGCCAGTTCACGAACTGCTCCGTAACCCGAACTCTGCTTCCGGTGTAATCAAGTATTTTCCCTCGCACCCGCACGAAGGCGGCGTCGGAGTGCCTGAAGGCGAACAAAGCGCGCGCGTGATTGCGACCGGTGTAAGCCAGGTGACGCATCGACCATTCAACTTGATCGTTGCGTTTGAGAGTATGACTGATGACCACGGCAATAGCTTGGGGCGAGCCATCGCCGGTTCGAGTTTTCATCACTTAGTTGACTATAACTGGGACATCTCGAAAGGCTGTCCAAGTTTTGTAAGCGAACCACCTGGTGATCAAATTCGAAGAGAGCCCGAGAAGCTCAGGGACGTGAAGGCTTACGTGAGCAACGTTGCGCAGTGGCTTGCGTGATCAGTTTGAAGCTTTTCTGTTTCGATGATTCAGAGCACGATCTACGAAGTCACACGAAGCGGCACGAAGCACGGGTCTTTTTCCGTGCAGTTTAGCGTGACTTCGTGGATCGTGCTTTCCCTTCAGCCAAAGAATCAGCAGTCTGATTGAAACTGACCCATGAGCCGATTAACAGCGAAAGAATGGCAACTAAAAACCAAGACAAAAAGGAGAAAAAAGGCAGCGATCAATCCATACTTAAACTTTAATGGCAACACTGAAGAGGCATTCAATTTTTACAAATCGGTGTTTGGCAGAGAGTTCCTGGCGCTCATGCGATTCAAAGACAACCCGGGGTTGCGGGCAAATGTCCGAAAGCGACAAGGAACGGATAATGCACGTGGCTTTATCGATTGGCAACGGTAGCGCTTTGATGGCCACCGACGCGTTGGAATTAATGGGACAAAAGCTAACTGTCGGTAACAACTTCTATATTGCTATCTCTCCGGAAAGCAAAGAAGAAGCAGAAAGACTCTTCAACGGGCTTTCCGCCGGCGGGAAAACAGAAATGCCGCTGCAGGACATGTTCTGGGAAGCCTATTACGGTTCATTTACCGACAAATTCGGAGTTCAGTGGATGGTGAACTACGACAAGAACCGACAGAATGAGCACCAGCCGATGGCGCAATAACGTCCTTCGCCCCGACTGACCCTGGGGAAAGGTGGATTGATAGTCCAAGGGAGGAAAAACACGATGGGATTAATCGATGGAATCTTGCAAGAGCTCGAACAAGAATCACACACGACGCGGCGAGTGCTCGAGCGCGTTCCCGACAATAAGCTGGCTTGGCGACCACATGAAAAGGCAAGGACGCTTGGCGAGCTGGCGCTACATGTCGCGATCGTGCCCGGCTCGGTCGCCGAACTCGTCGCCACTCAGTCTACGGTTCAGGCCCCCAAGTTTACCGACCCGAGCCCAAAGAGCGCTTCAGAGTTGATTCCGGCCCTCGACGAGGGCATCGCGAAAGCGAAGAAGTTGCTTGGCGGCATGGACGACGCCGCGCTTATGGCTACCTGGCGCATGATGCAGGGCGAACGCGAGCTGTTCGCGGTACCGCGCGTGGCGCTCCTGCGGTCGATCATGCTGAACCACTGGTACCACCACCGCGGGCAGTTGACGGTATACCTGCGCCAGCTTGGGGTTTCCATCCCTTCAATATATGGCCCGAGCGCGGATGAGAACCCCTTCGCGTGACGTGAGATCGCCGAAGCGCTGGGTGCTCATAATCACTTGAATAAAAATTTCTGCCACAAATGTCGGCGGGCGGTGTTTTCACTTTGAATGGTAAAAATATGATTCGAGGAAATCCGTCTATGTCAAAGAAAATGTGGATGCGCTTGATCAGTGGTTTGGCTCTTTTAGTTTTAGTCGCGGGTTCCAATGTCCTTGCCCAGAACGTAATGACAGGCGATTGGACTGCCTCACTTGTTCATGACAACCCCGGCAAAATCAATTTGAATTTTGAGCGGCGCAGCGAAAAAGGCGGCAGAAATCAGATGGGTCAAACCTATGATTTTGCCGATTTGCAAGGCTTGAGCCGCGAACAGTTATTGAGCGGCGGCCCGGCCAAATTTAGCCTGGTGCGTGAAGCCGGAAGAATTGAGTGCGAAGGCAGTTTTCAAGATGGCAAGGGCTCCGGCACGTTTCGTTTTACAGGAAATCAGAGCTTTGTTTTGGCAATGAAAAGCCGGGGGTTTGACTTCGAAGAGGATTCCATCTCAAACAACGGACGCCATTCCGAAAACAGACTTTTCGCGGCTACGACGTTGAATGTCACGACCGCTCTTGCTGATGACTTGTCCTCGTCAGGTTTCGGTAAACTCCACGTCGATGATCTTTTCAAAGCGGCGATCTTCAAAATCGATTCCAAGTTCATGCGCGAGATGAAAGCGAGCGGTTTTAGTAACCTGGGCATGGAGGATCTGGTCAAAGCCCGGATTTTCAAGATAGATGCGGATTTCGTTAGTCAAGTAAGTCAAATGGGTTTTGATAAAGAACCCTTTGAGAGCCTCGTCAAAATGCAGATCTTTAAGATTACGCCCGAGTTTATTACTGAAGTTCGCAACGAGGGGTTGACGGACATTTCAGTTGAAGACATTGTAAAACTACGCATTTTCAAAATTGATAGCGAGTTTATTCGGCAGGCAAAGGCGGAAGGCGTGCCGCTCGAAGTTGAAAAACTCGTGCAAAGGCGCATTGGCATTGCGCGCAGGTAATTAGGTTACGAGGTTGTCTCACATTGGCCGCCGCGTTAATCAGAAGAGGCAACCCTAAGGATGAAATCGTCGAGGAAGGATCAAGCGAGATCACGACGGAGACGACTACCATGAGCACTGGCTTGGTCCCCACCATCTCCTTGCCTACCGCATCTTCTGAATAGTCACGCTAATGACCGCAGGCTCACCCGCAGTGCGATTGAATGACACCCAGAAACCAAGTTGCTCGTAACGCACGAGCCTGTACATCGAGCCGTCCGGTTTCGTCTGAATGTTGTCACCCACTATCGCCTTGTAGTTCGGTGCGCCACTCTTGTCGCCTAGATAATCAACCGAGATTGCGGTGATTCTGTGAGTAGCATCGTAGAAAACCTGCACCGTTTCCGTTTCAGAGACTATGTAGAAGTCCTGATTCTCAAATTGTTGCGACGGCTGGCCCAGTTTCGCTCGGGCTTCGTCCGTGCTCATACCGATCCGGACGCCCTTGTAGTCGCTGTAGAGCGGCTGCTGGGTTGCTGCTGATTCGCTGAAGGCGCTAGCGGCTTTGGGCTGAGCTTTTTGTGCCTGAGCGCTTGCCTCAGTTCCCAAATTGGCACTGAACAAACCGAAGACGGCAAAGAAGAGCGAAATACCGGTCAGTCTTAAAAATGAGCTGTCTTGGGCACTATGAATCATTTTTCGTTTCCTCCTCCGGGAAGAGTTGTTAAGCTTTCTCACTTCCCTAAGCGCAACCGTCATGCCGTAAATAGGTGGCTTTTAGACGCGATAAACTGAAGCATCACTTCGGAAATGCGTGGTTTTGCGCAAGCTACCTGCGTAACATTCCGCTCTCAGGTAAGACCCCAGTTCTTCCCGCCCGCGGACTTCAGGCTCGTTCGAAACGACCCGGCCCAGGTTACGGCCGAGACGGAGAACATCCTCGCGGAGCGCGGGTCGCATCCAGTCGTCCCGGAAGGCAAATTGACTTCTGCCAGGCCGATCCCGACCTCAACCATCATCCACAGTGCGTTTAGGGATCTTTGCTCGGGTCGGGATGGGCCATGGAGCCAAAAGCTGGCGGTCGTAATTGATCTTACTCTCGGCAGATACAGGCGCCGCGCGTTAGAGGAACGTAATGGGGTTTCCACATCTTGCCTCTGACGGTTTGTTCCAGGCTGTCGAGGTCCACTTCAGCCAGGCCGCTGCGCTGTGCTTCGCGTGCTACTTCCAGCGCCACTTTGAATGAGATTTCGCGCACCTGCTCCAGCGGCGGATAGAGCGGAGCTTGGGGATTGCGCAATACAGGTGCAAACTCACTCAACACGCGGGCGGCGGCGACGAACATAGCGTCCATTACCCGGCGGGCGCCAGAGGCGATCACGCCCAGGCCGACACCGGGGAAAATAAACGAGTTGTTGCACTGCCCAATCCGAATGACGCGGCCTTCGTAAATGACGTCCGGAAACGGGCTGCCAGTGGCGATCACGGCCCGACCTCCGGTCCAACCGAGCAGATCTGAAGGAACCGCTTCGCTTTTCGAGGTAGGATTCGAAAGTGGAAAGATCACGGGACGCTCCACGTGTTTCGCCATCTCGCGAACAATCTCTTCGGTGAATGCTCCCGGTTGTGCTGATGTGCCGATCAGAATCGTCGGCCGCACATTCCTGACGACGTCGCCAAATGTCAGTCGCGAAGGATCATTAATTTTCCAGTCGAGCGTGCTCTCTCTCGGCTGCGCGTATTTCTGCTTGAATGGTTCGACCTTGGTCCGCCCCGTTTGAACCAGACCCTGACTGTCAACCAGCCACAGTCTTGCGCGTGCTTCGAGCTCTTCAACGCCTTCAACCATCATCGCCGAAACAATCTGATCAGAAATACCGATCGCCGACGAACCGGCGCCGAGAATGACGATGCGCTGAGCGCTAAGTTTCGTGCGCGTTAGCTTTGTCGTGGCCAGCAATCCGGCCACGGTGACTGCGCCGGTTCCCTGGATGTCATCATTGAAAGTGCAAAGGCGATCGCGATAGCGCGCGAGTATCCTGGGGGCATTGTGCTTTGAAAAGTCTTCCCACTGCAGCAGGACTCGTGGAAACTTGTGCTCGATCGCTCCGACGAAGGTTTCGATAAAGTCATCGTAATCTTTGCCCCGCACGCGTTTATGCCGCCAGCCGAGGTACAGAGGATCCTTGAGCAACTCCTGGTTGTCAGTACCAACGTCCAGCAAAATCGGCAGGGCTTTCGCTGGATGAATTCCTGCGCAGACTGTATAGAGTGAAAGTTTACCTACCGGGATTCTCATTCCGCCCACGCCGAGATCGCCCAGACCCAGGATGCGTTCACCATCGGTCACCACAATTACTTCCGCTTCCTGCGCGGGCGTATTGTTGAGCAGCGAAAGAATCTCGTCGCGAAAAGGATAGGAGATGTATAGACCGCGGGGCCGTCGAAACACGTGGCTGTATTGGCGGCAGCCCTCGCCGACCGTCGGGGTGTAGATGATCGGCATCATCTCAGTAACATGTTCGTGTAATAGCCGGTAGAAGAGTGTTTCGTTCCGGTCCTGCAAGGCTGTGAGAAAGATGTAGCGTTCGATGTCGCTATCCTTACGCTGATAGTTTTCGTAAACGCGCGCCAGCTGTTCTTCGATTGTCGAAGGATGCAGCGGGAGCAGCCCCATCAGCCCCAGCTCGCGTCGCTCTTGTTCGGGAAAGGCGCTGCTCTTATTCAGCAGCGGATCGTCGAGCAGTCGTTGACCGAAAATCGAGATGGTCTGTGATTCTGATTTAGTAGACTTCAGTGCTCGCAGAGCCGAATTCATGTTCCGTTTCCTTTCGTGCTTACAGTATCTAAGCGCTATTACGTTCCGCCATCAGATATACACCCGCCAGCTTCAAAAGCTCTGAACACAGTAATGAGGGCTTAAGCTCCCAAAACCCGCACAGTGGGTGGAAGGTAAGAGACTGGAGTGGCGACTCGTTCAGAGGTTCCTGCGGTTTATCGCAGACACACCACAACGCTAAGGTTTGGCAGACATCGCCCGCATGGGATTTGTATTCGACTGCTTTGACTCTTCTGAGCCCTCTACCGCGATGTAGCAGGAACCCGGCCCGCCAGGCGTCCCTTGCCCTTCGTTTCCTCACCGGACACTGATAATTGAGCCGAGTCCGGCGTTGCTCGATGGCCTGTCATTCTATCAATCTTTATGCGGTAGAAAATGGGTATATCAGAGTGCGGCATATTGCGATGCGCGGCACCCACATAGGCAGGCTCCCACCACATAGCATGATTCTGGAGCAGTTCGTGTGCCTTTACTCTTGCCACTTCATATTTAGGCAGATCCGGTAGCTCCTCGTATCGTCCAAAGACAATAATACTCTGCCATTGATCGTGCGCAGTTCTCTCATCGATTTCGAGGCAGACCCGGGGATTGGTGCGCATCCACTCGATCTTTTGCCCGAGGGTGGTGAAAGCGTAGACGTAATGTCCATCAAATGCGAAATAGATCGGAACGACATAAGGTTGATTGTCACGTGCGCATGCCAGCCTGCCGACTGTCGCCTGCTGTAAAGCCCGGCTACATTCAAACTCACTCATCTCATGTATAAACATGACAAATAACCTCCTGCTCAACTCCGCCCCACTATTCAAGAAGACAACCGGCAAAAGGCGTTCCACACATCACAGAGAATAGTAACGACTCGCTTCAACCGTCGAAGCTAGCTAGGCCGCATTCAGTTCCGTCCGCAACTCTCGCTTCGTCTCTGCATTACCCTCAGCCCTCTGCTTAATACCCAACAACATCTTCCGCTCCATGATGAAGTGTGCCGGCTCAAAAACTCCGCGCCAGACAAGGAAATTAAGCAAACTATTTTTCAAGTAGGGGTTGAATTCCCCTCTTCCGCGAATAATCAAACGCGTCGTGTTTTCATCAATCTGGTGAAGAAAAAAGGTCCAGCACTTCTCGAGGACGATAGCCCGGCCGGGTTTGATCGCCAGCACTCGCAGAGGCGGGGCTTTGGGGTGTAGCCATACTTCGTCGCCCACTTTGAGTGCCTGCCACTCCGGAACGATTCGATTCGCATTGTGCATATCGCAGCCGACAAGGTTTTCGAGCCAGGTGTAGCTGTAAAATCCACCGCGGTCCTGGCCTATCTGCACTAACCACGGCCACACATCGGCAGCCGCAGCATGAATCGTAATAGCATGCGTTGAATTCAGCTTTGGATCGTGGACGAATTCATCGCCGGGCAGAGGCATTTTGACTTCGTCATCCGTTGCACCCCATCTCAGATGCCACGGACGGATCAGGAATGCGTATGCCGAGAGCGCCGCTAGGCCGCCAATAGCCTCTAAAACTAGTCTTGCGCTAACTCTCTTTTTCGTCATTCCAGTAACTCCTTGCAGGAGCGCTCATTCATTTCCATGCGGAACCTAGTACACAGGGACTGGTACCTTCGTCATCTCCAGCCAATTTTCGGGTCTCATACTGGAATTATGGCTGCATTATTCGTGCCAACTTTCTTCACTGAGTTAATGAGGAGCTTTGAAGGGCTGCCTACCAAAGGTGCGAGTTTTCTCTCAGTAAAACTGAGTAACTTTCCGCAATCCCAAATCCTTAACCCTGACTCTCCCTGAGTTTTTAGGCCATCCCAAGATGCGCCTTGTTGGAAAACCCGGTCAAGGTCAATGCTTCACTGACGGGCGCGGCGCTGGAAAGACTCAAACCATTCGATATAATTTGCGTGGGAACGCGGCGCGGATGAATCAATCGAGGCGCTTCGTACGCAGCAAACTTTTGAGAGGCATTGCGCAGTTTGCGACCGGCCGGAACGCTATCGAGCCTGGGTGTTTATTCTGGTAAGCTTGAGATTCCCTATGAATCATTTGCGGCTGGTAAGTGCTCGGTCGAGGTTGTGAGGCCGAAGTCGATGGCTGCGACAAGAACTTAGCAACGGGAAATTCTGCTCACTATCGAAGCACGAGAAGATATGAAAGCCTGGGTCCTACGCACACCTGCACCTATCGACACCTCTCCGCTTGAACTCACCCACATCTCCACGCCCGTTCCGGAAGACGATGAGATCCTGGTCCAGGTTTTCGCCTGTGGCATTTGCCGCACTGACCTTCATGTGATTGAAGGGGAACTGCCTGTCCGGCGCTCGCACATTGTCCCCGGGCATCAGGTCGTCGGTCGCATTGCTGCAATGGGCAATCTTGTTCAAGGGTTCGACGTGGGCCAGCGCGTCGGCATCGCCTGGCTGAACCGGACTTGCGGCGCGTGTCGATTCTGCAAGTCGGGTCGAGAGAACCTGTGCGACGATCCACAGTTTACGGGATGGACGGTCAACGGCGGCTTCTCCGAATACACAGTTGTGCCTGCCGCTTTCGCCTATTCGCTGCCCGATGGTTTTGACGACATCCAAGCCGCTCCGCTTCTTTGCGCCGGGATCATTGGTTATCGCGCCTTGCGGCTGACCGGAATAGGCGAAAGGAAAGATGGATGGTCCGGAGCCCGCTTAGGCCTCTACGGCTTCGGCGCCGCCGGCCACGTTTGCATTCAGTTGGCGCGATCGCGCGGTGCCGAAGTCTACGTCGCCACGCGCGACCGCGAGCGGCATCAGGCATTGGCTGAGGAACTGGGAGCCATATGGGTGGGAGGCACATTCGATGATCCTCCGGCGAAACTGGACGCAGCGATTATCTTTGCACCTGCGGGTGAACTCGTACCAGTCGCCCTTAAAGCTCTCGACAAAGGCGGGACTCTGGTGCTCGGCGGAATACATATGAGCGCAATTCCTTCATTCGAGTACGCGCTCATCTACGGCGAGCGCGCCATTCGCAGCGTAGCCAACAACACGCGCGAGGACGGTAAGGAGTTTCTCGCCGAGGCCGCGCGCATTCCCGTCATCACACACGTCGAAAAGTTTCCGTTTGCCCAGGCTAATCAGGCGCTCATTGCCCTCAAGGATGACTCTATCAAGGGCGCAGGCGTGCTTTTGGTAAGGGACTAGACTCGCTTTAAGAACATCCCACACGATTCTGATTGGCTCAATTTCATCAGTCACGTGTTTGAATCTGTGAAACTAGAGCGCAAGTCTCGTTTTTTCAGCAAGAAATTTTCTCGCAAAGACGCAAAGGTGGCAAAGACGCAAAGCCCAAGCCGATTTGTTCTTTGCGTCTTTGCCACCTTTGCGTCTTTGCGTGAAAACTGTTTGTTTGCGGTTAGGCCGCGCTGTGTAATCGGCATAATCTGTGGATGACATCGCCTCCCGCCGAATAAGAAGCTACTTTGGAGAGTGCGATTCTTCTCCAGAAAGCGCCGCCATACAACGTTACACAGACAAGCCGGGAGTGTTAGCCTGTTTGAGTGAAAAATGACGACTCGGCCGAGGTGCTATCGATAGACGGACGCGAGATCCATATCACGCACCCCGACAAGCCATACTTCTCCACGCAGACAAAACTCTCCAAACTCGATCTGGTACGTTACTACTTGTCGATTGCGCCGGGCGCGCTCGCAGGAATTCGAAATCGTCCAATCGTTCTCAAGCGGTTTGTGGACGGCGCCGAAGGTCAGGCGTTTTATCAGAAGCGCGCACCCACTAATCGACCCGATTGGTTACGGACCGTCGCGCTCTCATTCCCCTCCGGACGCAAGGCTGAGGAAGTGGTAGTCGATGATGCTGCGGGACTCGCCTGGATCGTGAACCTGGGTTGCATTGAACTGCATCCGCACCCCGTGCGTTCGGAGGATCTCGAGCACCCGGACGAGTTGCGCGTCGATCTCGATCCTGGTCCAGGCGTTAGCTGGGAAGACGTTCGTCAGGTTGCTCTTGAGGTGAAATCGCTTCTCGAAGAGATGGGACTTCATAGCTGGCCCAAAACCAGTGGTTCACGCGGAATGCACGTTAACGTTCGGATTCAACAACGCTGGACCTTCAGCGAAGTGCGATGTGCGGCGGTCGCGCTATCGCGTGAAGTTGAACGACGCGCACCTGCCCTGGCTAGTTCGAAGTGGTGGAAAGAGGAGCGTCATGGCGTCTTCCTCGATTACAACCAAAACGCGAAGGACCGCACGACGTGCTCTGCGTATTCCGTGCGGCCGCTTCCCGACGCCCGGGTCTCCACGCCACTTCATTGGCACGAGGTCGCCGACTGTAACCCAGCCGATTTCACCGTACTCACAGTTCCCAAGCGCTTCGCAGAGTTTGGCGATCCACATGCAGGCATGGACGCTGACGCAGGTTCGCTGGAAAAACTGCTCGAGCTCGCGGCGAAAGACGAAGCGACTGGTATCGGCGACGCGCCCTGGCCTCCACACTTTCGCAAGATGGAAGGTGAAGCAACGCGCGTCGCCCCATCTCGCGCTCGTTCAGCAGCAAAGAAAACCGCCGTGAAGAAGACGCGGACCAGGATGCCGCTTTTGCTGATAGCGAACTCTCCGAACAAGGACGCCGCGCTCGCGGGACTGGAAAGGTGGAAGAGCAAATATCCTGAGGTGGCCCAACTTCTGGCCGTGGACGATGTTCTGGTCGATACGATGCGAGGCAGGTCATCGACGTGGACGCGCATTCGAGTGAATTTGCGGAAAGTGCCTGAAGGATTGCGGCCGCCGCAAGGAACTCCCGACCCTGATGACGATCCAACCCGCGAATGGCGCGAGCGGCGCGCTCGCCGGATGTGAGGAGGTAGTTCTGCCTCGAAAAAGAAATCCTTTACACTCAACTAGCCCTCCTCGATACGGCTTCGCCGCCGGATGTAAGGTGATTCTCTTGAAGGCATAGCCTGACCCTCACATCCGGCGGCGAAGCCGTAAGCCAGATCCGAAACAAGTCTGGCCAGTAAAGCATTCACCGGCCGCTTGCGAAAATCGTCTCCAGCTCCTGCGGCGGAACAACTTCAAGTTGTGCATACGTGCAGTCGCTCGGCTTCTTGTCCGTACGCCACCTGCGAAACTGCGCTATATGACGGAAGCGACTGCCTTGCATGTGGTCGTAAGCAACCTGGACCACCAGCTCGGGACGCAGTGGCTGCCATGACATATCCTTGCCGTGGCTCCAACGACTCTGCGCTCCAGGAATGCGACGACCGTTTTCGAGTTCCTGCACGGCCCACTCTTTCCATGGATGATCGACGAGCGCGTCCTCGCGGTATGGCGCGAGGTATTCGACAAGCTCAATGCGCTTCTTGTCTGTGAAGCTAGAGCATACGCCGACGTGCTGTAACGCGCCGGCCTGGTTGAACAGGCCCAGCAGCAGTGAGCCGACAGCTGTGCGTTCACCTTTCTTGTGCCACCGAAAGCCGGCCACGACACAATCGCAATCGCGTTCGTGCTTGACCTTAAGCATCACGCGCTTATTGGGCTCGTAGGTTCCCAACATCGGTTTGGCGATGACGCCGTCGAGACCAGCGCCCTCGAAGCGACGAAACCAGTCCGCTGCTACTGTAAATTCGCTGGTAGCAGGCGTCAGGTGAATCGGCGGGATTGCGGTTGAGAACAGCGATTCAAGGATCCGACGGCGCTCTTGAAACGGCACGCTCCGCAGATCTCGCTCGCCCTCGGAGAGAAGATCGAAAAACACGATCGATGAAGGGATCTCCTGGGAAAGAAGTTTTACGCGGGACTCGGCAGGATGAAGGCGGAGTTGGAGCGCATCGAAGTCGAGCGCGCCATTCCTTGCGACGACGATTTCGCCGTCGAGCACGCAGCGCGTAGGTAGCTGGGAGCGGAGCGGCTCGACCAGTTCGGGAAAGTAACGGTTCAGTGGTTTTTCGTCGCGGCTCTGGATCAGGATCTCATCCGCGTCGCGAAAGACCAGTGCGCGGAACCCATCCCATTTCGGTTCGAAGATCCACGTGCCGGCTACCGGCAATTCACCTACACGTTTGGCGAGCATCGGCAAGATCGGCGGGTTCACAGGAAGCTGCATAACTTTAATCTCGGATAATTGTAGCGGCTGTAAGCATGACACGAAATTGCCGGTACAACACCTTCATCTGAGGTTACACTAGTGACTGCCAACGAGAGAACGACCCGCCGTTCTAAACCATCGGCGCACAGCTTGCCTGACTGAAGCACGTTGCGCGGCCCAAACTTGCGCCTGGATTCTCCAGGTATTACCAGTGCCGGCCGCCCGGTCAAAGCCCACCGTTAGCCGCAGGAAATTCATACTGGAAGGAACTCCGAGACACATGACAGTTTTGCATAAATTGGCATCCGCCCTGAACCGCAGAGACGAAGTTCCGAATCAGGAGCTGGCGCAAAGAATTATCGAAGCTGGTGATAAGACTGCAATAAAGAGAGCTCGTGGAAAACCTTGGTCACAGAGACAAAAATATACAAAGCGACTGTATCAAGGTTCTATATGAAATAGGCGAAAGGCGCCCCGAACTTATCGCAAAGTACTACAAAGAATTCGGAACGTTGTTGGAAAGTAGCAAAAACTAGTCGCTGAATTCGAGTCAACAGACTTTGTGGAGTTGGAATTCGCCGCGCAGCGATAGTTCTGAGCCTGAAAGGCTGGAGTAACGATGCGCTGAAGAAGATGGAATCAGTTGATGGGACGATACGACGCCAGCGTCTTCATGTAATTCGCGCGTTCGAAAGCTGCCGGCTCAGCACAATGCTGTTGGCTCATGCTGCCAATCATCTGCGCAACCGACTCGTACTCATGTTCATCCATCCAGCGCTTCATCTCGTCAAGAATGAAATTAATTCGTCCTATGCCGTTCTGTAGCAATTCAGACGCCATCATCGTCACTTTGGCTCCGGCCATTAACGCCTTCAAGACATCCCCCGAGCTGTGTATGCCAGTGGTAATTGCAAGGTCGGCGAGTAATCGCCCGTACAGAATTGCCACCCATCGCAAAGGCAGGCGCAACTCGCTTGAGTTGCTGAGAAGCAGGCGCGGCACGACTTCGAGTGTTTCGAGATCAATGTCAGGCTGATAGAAACGATTGAACAACACCAAGCCGTTCGCGCCTTCTTCGACCAGGCGCTTCGCCATGTTCGCGGTGGAGCTGAAGTACGGGCTCAGTTTCATAGCCACCGGCAGTGAAACCGAACGCTTCACCTCACGCAATACGTCCAAGTAGATACTCTCAATTTCACTTCCTTTGAGATCACCGTCAGTAGGAATGTAGTACACGTTCAGCTCGATGGCATCAGCTCCCGCTTCTTCCATGAGTGCTGCGTAATCGGTCCAGCCACCAGCCGAGACTCCGTTCAAACTGCCAATAATCGGAATGTCAACAGCTTCCTTGGCGCGTCGGATAAGATTCATGTATTCATCTGGCCAGACGTTGTAGCCCTGCATCTCAGGAAAGTAGCTAAGAGACTCCGCGAAACTGTTTGTGCCCTTCGTCAGATAGTAGTCGACATAGAAACTGTCGAAGGTTATCTGCTCTTCAAACAGCGAATACATCACTACGGCAGCCGCGCCCGCATCCTCCAGGCGGCGTATGCTGGCGACGTTATGCGAAAGCGGAGACGAGGAAGCCACGATGGGGTTTTTCAAAGTCAATCCCAGATAGTTAGTTGCTAGATTCATTCTTGTTCTCCTTGTAACTCGCTCTGCATGACCAACAGACTCCCAACGCGACTCGCCGCATCCAAACGTAACGTGAAGAACGATCCACGAAGTCACACGAAAAGACACCAAGTTTCGTGTGGGTTCGTGTAGTTTCGTGGATCCTATGTTCCGATACGGCTCCCAGCGCGTGCCACTAACTAACTAGTTCTCCATTCCGCACAGCCGCCAATTTCTTGTATTGCTGCCAGCGGCGTTGAACAGCCTGTTCGGCTTGACCCAGCAGAAACTTCGCCACTTCGGGATCGCTCTGCTGCAACATTCGATAGCGCCCTTCGGTGTAGATGTAATCTCTTAGCGGAATCTTGGGATCGCTCGAATCAAGCTGGAAAGGATTCTTGTTTTCGGCAGCAAGCTTCGGAATGTAGCGATACAAAGGCCAGTGGCCCGATTCGACGGCGAGCTTCTGCTGTTGCATACCCTTGGCCATGTCGATTCCGTGCGCGATGCACTGGCTGTAGGCAATTATCAGCGAGGGACCGTCATGGGCCTCCGCTTCTATAAATGCCTTGACCGTGTGCGTGTCGTTCGCGCCCATCGCTACCTGCGCGACATAGACATTGCCATAACGGATCGCACCCATTCCGAGATCCTTCTTGCCGGTGGTTTTCCCACCCGAGGCAAACTTCGCTACAGCTCCCAGCGGTGTCGATTTGGAAGCCTGGCCGCCGGTGTTGGAATAGACTTCCGTGTCCAGCACGAGAATATTGACGTTTAGTCCGCTGGCCAGAACGTGGTCTAATCCGCCGTACCCAATGTCATAAGCCCAGCCATCTCCTCCAACGATCCAGACACTCTTCTTCACCAGGGCGTCAGAAACGCTCAATAGATCGCGGGCCTCCTTTGACGAAGTTCCTTCAAGCTTCGCCTTTAGTGCCGCTACCAGCTCTCGTTGAATGTTGATAGCTGCGTCGGTGGATTGATCTGCGTTAAGGAGACTGTTAGCCAGCGCTTCACCAGTCTCCTCACGCAGCCGACCTACCAAATCCCGGGCGTAGGCATTCTGATGATCTAGAGCCAGTCTCATCCCGAGTCCAAACTCGGCGTTGTCCTCGAAGAGTGAGTTGCTCCAGGCGGGACCGCGACCATCTCGATTGATGGTATAAGGCGTCGTCGGGAGGTTGCCTCCATAAATACTCGAGCACCCGGTGGCGTTGGCAATGATCGCTCGGTCGCCAAAGAGTTGAGTTAATAACTTGATATATGGTGTTTCGCCACAACCTGAGCAAGCTCCGGAAAACTCGAAAAGCGGTTGCAACAGTTGCACGTTTTTGACAGAGCCAAAAGTAAGCGACCCATTCTTGTTAACCTCCGGAAGGTTCAGGAAGAAGTCCCAGTTAGCTCGTTCACGCTCGCGCAAGGGCAACTGAGGATGCATATTCAGCGCTTTGCGCGAAACGTTACTCTTGTCCTTTGCCGGACATACCTCGATACAGAGGCGGCAACCGGTGCAATCCTCAACCGCGACCTGAATCGTGTAGCGCTTGTCGGGTAGCTCGCGCCACTTGGCCGGCATGTGTTTGAAAGTCTCCGGCGCGGATGCAAGATCACTCTGGTCATAGACCTTTGCGCGAATCGTAGCGTGGGGGCAAACAAGAACGCATTTGCCACATTCGATACAGAGATCGGGTTCCCAAACAGGAACCTCCTGCGCGATGTTGCGCTTCTCCCATTGCGACGTGCCCACTGGATACGTGCCATCAACCGGGAATGCGCTTACCGGCAACTGGTCGCCCCGTCCCGCGATGAGTTCGGCTGTCACGTCTTGCACAAATGCCGGTGCACCGTCGGGCACAATCCGCGGCAGATCCAGTGTGTTTGTAACGTGAGCTGGAACAGAGACCTCGTGCAGGTGCGCAAGGGCGGCATCGACAGCCGCGAAGTTTTGTCGCACGACCGGCTCCCCGCGTTTTCCATAAGTCTTACGAATCGATTCCTTGATCCTGGCAATCGCTTCATCAGGCGGGAGCACACCGCTAATCGCAAAAAAGCATGTTTGCATGATTGTATTAATGCGATTGCCGAGTTGTTTTTCCTTAGCCACTGCATAGGCATCAATCGAGTAGAGTTTGATGCGCTTGCGAATGATTTGCTCCTGGACCGAGCGTGGCAGATACTGCCAAACCTCTTCCCGAGCATACGGGCTGTTCAGCAGCAAAGTTGCGCCATCGACTGCGGCCGCCAGCACATCGTAGGAACTGAGAAACTTGAATTGATGAACGGCAATGAAGTTTGCGCGCTGGATCAGATATGTGCTGTGAATCGGTCTTGGGCCAAAGCGCAGGTGTGACACGGTCATCGCGCCTGCCTTCTTCGAGTCATAAACAAAGTAGCCCTGCGCATAGTTTGGCGTCTCTTCACCGATGATCTTTATTGAATTCTTGTTGGCGCTGACTGTGCCATCAGCTCCTAATCCCCAGAACAAGGCGCGCACCTGCTCTTCCGGTTCCGTGTCAAAAGTTGGATCGAAAGGAATGCTGGTGAGCGTCACATCGTCGTTGATCCCGATAGTGAAGTGGTTTTTTGGTTTCGCTTTCTTCAACTCGTCAAACACAGCCTTACACATGGCCGGAGTAAACTCTTTTGACGACAAACCGTAACGTCCGCCAATCACGCTAGGCATTGTGAAAAATGCCGGTTCGTTTGCAGCGGTTTCGCTCAGACCGGTGACAATGTCCTGGTACAGGGGCTCGCCGACGCTGCCGGGCTCTTTTGTCCGATCGAGAACGGCAAGTGCCCTTACTGAACGCGGCAGAGTCGCGATCAAGGCGTCGACTGAGAACGGCCGATAAAGGCGGACTTTCAACAATCCGACCTTTTCGCCAGCGGCACAAAGAGCATCAACAGTTTCTTGTGCTGCCTCGCAACCGGAGCCCATCATTACAACGACCCGGTCTGCGTCGGGCGCTCCCACATATTCGAAAAGGTGATATTGCCGTCCCGTCGCCTCCGCAAATTTGTTCATTATCTCCTGAACAATTTGAGGAGTCTGCAGATAGAAAGGATTCGAACGCTCTCTCGACTGAAAGAAGACGTCCGGGTTTTGCGCCGTGCCGCGCATCACGGGATGGTCAGGCGTCAGGGCACGCGCTCGGTGCGCCTGCACGAGTTGGTCGTCGATCATCGCGCGGATTTGTTCATCGGAAAGCTTCTCAATCTTCATTACCTCGTGAGAGGTGCGAAAGCCGTCGAATATGTGCAGGAAGGGAACTCTGGCTCGAAGAGTGCTTGCCTGAGCGATTAAGGCAAAGTCCATTGCCTCTTGCACTGAGTTTCCAAACAACATGGCCCAGCCGGTGGAACGCGTGGCCATCACATCGCTGTGGTCGCCGAAGATTGAAAGCGCATGGGTAGCAATAGAACGGGCCGCGATATGGAAAACGGTACTGGTTTGCTCGCCCGCGATCTTGAACATGTTTGGGATCATCAGGAGCAGACCCTGGCTTGACGTGAAGGTTGTCGTGAGCGAGCCGGTTTGCAGCGTGCCATGAACCGCACCAGCGGCGCCTCCTTCCGACTGCATCTCACGCACTATAGGAGTCATGCCCCAGATGTTCTTCTCCGCTGATGCTGACCAGGAGTCAGAAAACTCTCCCATCGGAGACGAGGGCGTGATGGGATAGATGGCGATCACATCGTTGGTCTTATAGGCCACGTGGGCGGCCGCTTCGTTGCCGTCAATTGTTACTTGTTGTGTCATTGCTGCGTAATCTCACCCGAATTGCCGACTCGTCTTGTGTAATGTTACCCAGAAGATTGTTGGGTCCCCTGATATCTGAGAAAAATCCGGGGTCGCTTTGTTTGTAGCAAATCTAAGACCTCTGAAACTCAACGAGTCGCCGGGCGGACTGGTTGAGTTTCCTTTTTCTGTAACGCTTGTTTTGACAACGTGAGCCTGACAAAAGAATCGGTCGCAGGCGGCTAACAGGAAAACCGCCTGCGACCGAGGAAGCGAGCTCAGTTTGAAATGAGCTGCCTTGTTATGCCGGCCGCATCTCTTGGCGCGGCCGCGATAACAGCGAAGATAACAGGAACAGAATCCCAGGGGCAGCAACCAGAACGAAGTAGGGCCCGCCTGGAAATCTCCCGCGCTCCAGCAGATTCCAAACGTAAAAGGCGATAAGGGAGACTGTGGCAACAGCCCCTCCGAGTCTCTTACGGAACCATGCGACAAGCAGCCCAACACAAACGCCGCCCGGCCACAAAGCCAAGCCGACCCATTCCGCCGCTGTGGGCCTGGGTCCGTGGCCGCTCAAACCCTCGCCAAAAAGAAAGACGAGGACAAACACCATACTCATGAGACTCCAGATCCTGGCAACCGAAGTCAGTGCTCTCGATCCTGGCGTTTCACTCATCGTTTTGTCCTCTTCATCTTTCGTCAGCCTATTCACAAGAAGCGTGAAAGTGCTGGGTCTACATCACCTTAACTTCGATCTGTCTGGGTATCGCCGCGGTGTTTTTAGGCAGCGTTACCGTGAGCATTCCCTCCTTGAATTCGGCAACGACTTTGCTGCCTTCGACGAATGTCGGCAGTGTGAAGACCCTCCTGAACTCACCATACTTCCGCTCGATGCGGTGATAGTTCTCGCGGTTGACCGTCTGCTCAAATTTGCGCTCGCCGCGCAAAGTGAGCACATTGTTTTCAAAGGTCACGCGCACGTCTTCCTTACGCATTTCCGGTAGCTCCATCCTGAGCACGATCTCCTTGTCGGTCTCATAGATGTCACATGGCGGTGTCCAGGGCGTCAATGGCCATTGCGTATCGAACATCGGAGCAAAGGAGCGAAACATCTCGAACGGCAAAACGCCCATGCGTGGAGTTATAGTTTCGGGCGTCATTTTTTGACCTCCTCTTTCAAGGGAACTTAACAAATAAAATTTTGTAACACGCCCATCCGAGCAACTAGACCGAATTAGAGATGACGTGACGCAGACGAGCCGTCCGCGCCTCCGGGAATGTCGTTCCGCCAGGGCCGGTAAACGACCATATCGGGATGTTCAATTCGGAAAGACTGCGTTATGTAACAGTTCCAACAAACCGGCAGGTGTGTTTCCAACACCGTCGAGAGGTTCTCGACAGGCACTCCAGTCCATCGCACCAGCATGCCCTCAGGGCTTTGTAGCGCCGGCTTATGGTCTATCCACTGAAGTTCCTCAAACGGTTTGCCACAATAGAAGCAGGTCTTTCCGCGATACCATCGCATTAGCACGCCGCTAACTAGACATTGGCCGGGCGCTACGTCCAGATTTGCCAGGCACTCCTGTCCGCACTGTTCATTCACTGGCCAGCGCCAGCAGTTTTCCAGTCGAATGTCAGGAAGGCCGACAGTCGAAGTCAACGACGCGTGGAGCGCGTCAACTTCAACGATCGCGGGCCTTCCCGTTTCCGGACAGGTAACGATTTTGGTGCCGCGATACTGGGAGTACGCGCGAACAAGCCAACGGATGCCAAAGTACAAGGCCGTAGCTACTAGTGCTAGAACTATAAGATAAGCTTCGGTGTTCATGGTTTAACCTCGGTTCATTGGCATCCGGCCGTAACTTGCTTAGCGCGTTCCTCCTCAATCTCATTAATCCTGGTACGAAGCCAGTCTCCAAGCTCTCGCTCCAGCCTCGCCTGGTTGTCCTCGACCTCCAAGTCTTCGATAGTCTCCCCGGCTTCATTTAAAGGAATGTAGTGGCAGGGTACTTCTGCGGCCTGGTGTTCGGGACTGACGAACTCGAGCAAGTGGCATTCATTGCACGGATGGGCACGGTATGGATAACCGTAATTGAGACAGGTCAGGGAGTCCTGGAAAGCTGATTTTGGCTTCCACGGAGTGCGGACCGAACGACCGTATCCGCCCTTATCGATGAAATCCAGTTCATCTTTGAGCAGTTCGAGAATGTCGCGATCGTCATTAGCCATTGCATCAACCTCCAATTCTCGCTTGCCTAACTTATGCAGCATGCCGCTGCTTTTGCTGAATCAATCTCGGTATCCAACTGCCTTTCCCAAGAGCAATGCATATGCCGAGCAAATCAGGGTGATATTAACCAGTAAATTTGAGATTGCGGACAATCATGCTGCGCAAACTTCCGCAGGCTTTTGCGGGAAAGTGCTCAGTCAAGAGTGCTTTGGGACTCCTTTTTCCATTTGTTCTGATCTTCAAGCCGATCACTTGAATGTAGCCCAAACATATTCACGACCTGCTCATTCACAGTTGGGCGAGCCTCACTTCGGCGCAAGGAGGTGGCGATATTGAAACCCATAGCCTCGCAGGGCCATGTCCACATCGCGCGTAACCTAAGCCAGACTCAGAACGCCGAGCTGTGGGTAAACTACTTCGACTTCCCGCCCGGCATCCCGTTCTGGCTCGACGCCGCCGACCCGGGCAATTGCAGTCTCTAGTCGTAAACAGACAATCTAGAGTTGACGGTCGGCGCCGCCTTGGTCCAGTCAGCGCCGACCGATGATGCCCGAGTAAAGTGGCAAAGTACGGTAAACAAAGAAGAGCCTTACTTGCACCCTAAATGTGAGCGAGCTCAGATGACCAAGTCGAAACCGGCGATACATCTTTTGTGAGTCGAAGGCTGGGCGATCGTTTGCTCTGTCGAGGACTTGATAATCAGGGATTTTGGATACGTGACTGGAAATTCTCGAGCTCCATGTAAGTCGTTATGATGCAATACCGACTGTCGTGAATTGGTACTGAGTCTAGACAACGAAGAATTGCTTCAGGCTGTTGCGACAGTTTTGTGGCCCTGGTGGAATTGATACGAAAGCCAACTTTCTTTGGCTTGCAGATTGCCTAGCATCTTAACTGGTTCACCAAAGAATTAGGAGATCGTAACAATGGACACTTCTACAATCACCATTCTGATCTTAGCGGTAGCGGTGGTTCTGGCAATCGCGGTCGCTGTTTGGTTCTACATGCAAAAGCAGAAAACGAACCGGCTCCGTTCAAAATTCGGTCCTGAATACAATCGAGCTATTCGCTCGGAAGGAGACGCGAAACATGCCGAGCAACTCTTGCAAGAGCGTCAAAAGCGTGTTGAAAAGCTAAATATCAGGGCCTTGAATGACGGCGAGCGAAATGAGTTTACCGAAGCTTGGGAGCAAGAACAGGCGCGGTTTGTGGATGACCCATCAACTGCCGTGAGCAATGCCGACCGATTGGTCCAACGCGTGATGAAAGCCCGTGGCTATCCAGTCGGTGATTTTGAGCAGCGAGTTGCTGATGTTTCTGTGGATCATCCAGTCGTAGTGCAAAATTATCGGGTCGCACACGACATCGCCGCTCGAGGTCAAAACGAAAAGGTGAGCACGGAGGAACTCAGAGAAGCCATGATTCACTATCGGGCGCTGTTTGCCGATCTGCTTCACGATGGTGGAGTGCGTCCGGTGAGAGACGTGGTGGTGCCAGATGATAACAAGGCAAAAGCTAGAGGAGCGGCAAGATGAACGAAACGAACGAGGTCCACAAGGAAACACAAGAATCAATTGATGATCGAGAGCGAAAAAGAATAATCGCTGAGGAAGAGCGGGGTGACCAGCTAACGACTAAGGATATGGCCGCAGGTACCGCGGCTAGGCGCGCGCGCGAAGAACCACAAGTCACAGCCGACTCTCAAAATGTCGAGGCGCGAGACAGACAGGACGCCGGAAGTCCAGGGCCCAAAGCCCCTACCCCTTCTTCGCTGTTTGAAAGCAGCGAGACCGAGACGTTTCGTGCAAGGTGGAACGCCATCCAGACGCAATTTGTTGACGAGCCTCGCAGGTCAGTAGAGCAGGCTGACGAGCTGGTGGCCGCGACAATGAAACGTTTAGCCGAGATTTTCGCGGGCGAGCGGGAGAAACTAGAAAAAGAATGGGATCGGGGCGAAGACATCTCTACGGAGGACCTTCGAATAGCCTTACAGAGATACCGCTCGTTCTTCGATCGTTTACTCTCAGTCTAGCCGCTTCGGTTTTGCGATACGCGTGTGGTTCTCTCAGGGTCTCGACCTGGATGAAGTAAAGTCCGCCATTCATTGGACTCTCTCAATGGATGTTCACAATTCATCCCGCGGGTAAACGACTGTGCATCTAGACTGGTTTAACCTTAACACTCAGATTTTCCGCATTTCCACCTCATCAGCGGCATCGTAATTGCAGTTTACATAAACCAGTGTTTTGGGCCAAAGTCGAGCGCCGCAGAACACGCGATGTTGGTATTTAGATTGTGGGTATGGCCGAAGCCTTGCGTAACGCAGTAAGACGGGTTTTTTGAATCACTGACTGAGAAAGGAGAGGTTATGGGCTTAGTGTTGTTAATAATTTTGATCCTTTTGCTGATCGGGGCTGTCCCGTCATGGCCCTACAGCCGAAGTTGGGGATATTGGCCTAGTGGCGGTATTGGAACGATTCTCTTGATTGTGTTGATTCTCTTGCTGCTTGGGTACGTGTAGGGACGCCAGTCACATTAATAAGCCAGTGTCGAATTCATCCATTGGGACAGTAAGAGAGGACGCCAAACAGCTCTTCAGGGAGGCCCGGCCCTGGATTAAGACCCTGGCAAGATTTGGCTACGCGGCCAAGGGCGTTGTCTATGTGCTGATTGGCATGATCGCGATGATGGTGGCGTTGGGCCGAAGAGGACAACCCGCAGATTTTAGTGGAGTCCTGATACAAGTTGTTCGCCAACCCTTTGGAAGTCTTTTGCTCGCCCTTCTGACTATCGGCCTCGCTTGTTATGGTTTATGGTGCCTGGTCCAAGCGGTCATGGACACAGAAAACAAGGGAACGTCTTTTTTTTGCGATTTTGACACGCATGTCATTTGCCGGAGTAGGCTTCGTTTACCTCGCTTTAGCGTGGTCGGCGTCTCGGCTCCTCATGAGGACCGGTGGCGTCAGACCAGGAGGTCGGCCTGAGCAGGAATGGACGGCGAGTTTTCTCGCGCTGAGACCATACGGCCAGTGGCTGGTGGCGTTTGCCGGAATAGGTTTTATTGGTTTCCTTTTCTACGAGTTGCACCGAGTCTATACCGATGGTTCTCAAGTTCTCAAAACTGAAGAAACAACACGCAAAGCAGAAGACTTGCTGGCCTTGCGGATTGCGCAGATCGGCATTACCGCACGCGCGGTCGTATTTTCGATTATCGGCTTCTTTTTGATCCGATCGGCAGTCGATTACGATCCTAATAAAGTGCGCGGCATAAGCGGAACACTTGCTGCCCTAAGGCAGCCACCTTGGGTGCTGGCGACGATTGCTATGGGTCTCACAGCATATGGCGGATACATGTTGTTTTTGTCGTCCCGCCGCCGGATTGATCCTGTCTGAGTTCAGATATACGAAGACTCATTCCTTGACTTGTTCGCCCACCACGTCAACATCGGCACGTAGAAACACGAAAGCGATCCGGGAGTGGTTCTGGCGCACCGAAATCGAACGCTGTCGGTTGCCCGGCAGCGTTGGTGGCTCTGATCCAAATCATCAAGCTCAGTTTCTGCCCAGGTAGCGGCGCCATCGACCATCCGTTCTGTTGCTGAGCTGCTTGGGTGAGGACTACAATCAACCACGAAGAGTGGCCGCCCATCACTGCAGGCTCTCGTCTCGGTTCGATCCCGACACTAACGCCCGGCGAGAAAAAGTCTTTTAGAAACGTTTGGGAATTTACTAATATTTTCCCAAACGCGCTTTTTCAGGTATTTATGAGCAGTCAGGAGAATGAGAACTCGAACAGCCGGCTTCATAGGAAGTCCGAGGGAGTTAATCCATGTCATGTTCATTGTCTCGTCGCCAGTTCATTGTGAGCCTCGGTGCCGCTGCTGCCGCTTCGGCACTTCCGGTTGAAACTCTGGGAGGAGTGCTCGAACCGCCTCTTTATCCGCCGACTGACCTCTCTTGTTTTGATCGGCCAATTACGCGCGCGCCTGCGGATATCCGTTTCGGCTATGCGGCGATCACGTGGGATGGAAACGACGCGCAGGCGATCAAGGACATCTCCGAGATCGGCTTTCGCGGCATTCAGTTACGTAACAATGTTCTGAAGGACTATGGTGATCGCCCAAAAGCGTTGCGCGATCTACTGGACCAGTACCATCTGGAAATGGTTGCGTTGTCGAGTGGTGGAGTAGGTATCGCTGCGGGAACGGAAGTCGATGAGATCGCCAAACATGTCCGCAACGCGCGTTTCGTGCACGACGTGGGCGGTCATTACCTGCAGGTGACGGATT
>WNGE01003513.1_pt1 | contig 57334 bp, 53 predicted proteins | sample 5400651 | NCBI WGS metagenome assembly WNGE01 (sample SAMN13153370, study PRJNA577476) | soil metagenome | isolation source: 60 cm soil or saprolite under grassland replicate 2 | place: USA:California | collected 2016-06-15 | reverse complement strand
CGGGGTCCTGCTCGCCGGCCGCCACCGCCGCCGGCCCGGTCGCTCCGATTCGGAGTTCACCGAGCTTGAGATCGAGGCGCTGATGGACTTCGCCGAGGACGTCGCCCCCGCCCTCCGCAGCGCCTTCCTCCTGCGCCGCCTGAAGGGTCAGCTCAACCTCGCAGAGGGCCTCTGACCTCGGTCGCCGCCCAGGTCACACCGGCCTTCCGCGTCGCCGACCGCTCCCAATCCGCGTTGCGACCCACCCCCGGCCGACGCTAGACTCCGCTTGCTCCAGGGCGCGTAGCTCAGCGGGAGAGCGCTGCCTTCACACGGCAGAGGCCGCAGGTTCAATACCTGCCGCGCCCACCACACGTTTCCGCAGATCAGCAGGCATCCGCTCTGTCTCATCGCCGCTCTGGTCGCTCGGCTTCCGGTCCTCGGGCAGCAAACGGGCAGCAGCCGGGCTTGGCGCGTGCCGAGCGGTTGCACGGTCGAACCCAGCGACCAAGGAGGCTTCGAGATATGGTTCAGCCACCGGCCCAGGGTTCACAGGATCGCTGCGATGAGATACGGCGCCTGTGCGCGGCTTGGCGCGATGCAACAGGTGCAGGTTCGGCCGGCGGGGGGTTAGTGATAACTCCACACATTGAGCAGAACTTTAGACTGCGTAACAATGGCATCGAGATGTCTTCCCTATCGCATACCGAACTTCGCGCCGTTGCAGTGGGTCTCACAACGGTGTTACTTCTGCCGGGGATGACCACCGTAATTGACGAGGACCATCTACTCTTCTGGTCGTGGTGCGGTGAACTCCTTGCGGGACCTCACTGGACCTACTTCGGCAAAGACAAGCGGGAGGATTTCGAACTGCGTGAGTTACTCTCCCTTGCCGTACACGCGACATTGAGTTCACGGGCGGTAACGGGAGATCGGGGTCCGTTGTTAACAATGAACGTCCACCTACGGGAACTCGCGGCCTACGGGCCGAGCCAGCTCCTCACGTATCTGTCGTTCCCGGTGCTTGAGGGCATTCTGAAGAAGGAGTGCCGCCAATATGTGGATCACGCCGGTACGGTGCTTAACCCGTTCCAGGTTCCCGGGCGCACGGGAGGTAACCACGTTCAGTATGTCACCGCCAGTTCGGGCGCCGGGCGTAAGACGGAATGTCGCAGTTTGCGTGACCTACTATGGCTACTCCACGAGAAGGTCGCGAGTCCAGGGCTAAAGGATGACCTGGATACGATTGGCGAACATATACGAGATTCCTTCGCTACTCCAACTGAGGGCGGCTTCGGTGTGCTCTATAGGTGGCGAAACTCCTCCGCTCATGGTTCTGAGTCGCTTGAAACCGTGGGCGGAACGGTCCTTAGCGTTGCACTTGTGATCGCGATACACGCATTGGCCAGTGAGTATGAGAACGTCCGATCCCTACTTGCCTCGCTTATTGAGCGCAACCTTTCGGCCTGGCAGCAAGGACAACCTCGACCTACGTCGTCCTTCTATCCGCCGTAGGCAACCGAGGGGAGGGCCTGAAATATCGAGGTTAGCCGAAGGTATCGGTATGCGTATGCTGTCTGACTCGAACGCAAAGCCCATCGACCACGAGAAGAAGGAATCGCCACTAGGCAAGGCTGCCCTTGCTATTACTGCTGCCTGTATTGATAGCGGCGATGGCAAAAGCCTTGAAGAAGTGGTCGGGCTCTTGGCCGAGCCGCCCGAGGAGTGAGAACGTTGCAGCGCTGGCCAATAGTCATGCCGTCTAATGCTCGGCTTGCGCCTCCAACGCCTCCACCCCAGCCTCCCACGGATACGACGCCAGCACCTGTGGTCCAGTCCCCGGCGCCTGCGGCTCGTAGACATCGGGTCCAAGAAGCACTATCACCCCGGCCTTGCGCAGCACGGCAATGCTGCTCTCGAAGGTAGGATGCGCGGCCAGCGCTGAGTCCAGGAACGGCAGCACCACGATCGGCAACCTCAGCCCGATCGCCTGATTCAGAATGCCCAGCGCCAGCGTGTCGCTGATGCCATTGGCCCACTTGTTGATGGTGTTGAAGCTCGCTCCGCCCACGATGATGGCATCAGGCGGCGGCAAAACGTCTTCCATCTCGAGTTGCTTGTACTCATGCCGCACGGTATGGCCCGTCTGAACTTCCAGTGCTGCCCGGTCGATGAAGTTGAGCGCCTGCGGTGTCGCCACCACGCAGACCTCCCACCCTTCGGCTTGCGCCAGGCTGATGAGCTTGCCCGCGTCGCGTGCTGCCAAGGTCCCGCAGACGATGACGTACAACACTCCGCGCCGAGTGCTCACGCCGGCACCCCAGCCGCGCGAGCGAGCCGTTGAAACGGCACGCTTGGACTGGTGCCACGCGGATAGCTGTGTACCAGCTCGGTGATGAGCTGGTGCGCCACCGGACGACAGCGGACCTCCTGCGGCGCGAGCTGGTCTGCATCGAGCAGTACGGTCACCGCCTGCTCGCGCTTGCCCCACTGTGCGTACCCACGGGCAACGTCAAGGAAGTGATTCGCTCGTCGCTCCCGCGCAAGGGTATTCAGCTCGGCAGGATCAAGGCGGCTAGCCTCTTCGACAACCCGACCACCCTCTTGCAGGTCGGCCAGGGCTGCGACGCGATGTACTGCCACGTTGGCTGTACCGAAGTTGCTCCAGTGTACGTTCGGATTGGGACCGAGCCGTAGGGCCACCTGCCGGGCCTCGACATGTAGGTCCCGGGCGAGTCCGGCCTTGCTGCTCCGGGCAGCAGCAATACTGCCCTTGAGGAACAACATGCCGTAGGCCGAGAGGTAGGCGGGCGATGCGTCGCCCAGCCCTGGCGCAAGCCGCTCGGCCGTGCTCTGGACTAGCTCAATGGCGCGCGGTGCGCTGCCAGTCGCCATCAGCGCGTGGGCGACTCGTCGAGCGGTGGCGCCGATGAGGGTGAGATCGCCGAACCGCTCGCCGAGGATCAGCGCCCGATCGGCTGCGAGCCAGCCGAGGTCACTACGACCCAGCTTGAAGCCGGCTTCGGCAGCCAGTTGATACGTCTGGATCAGCAGCTCGATGGCTTTGTCGTATTCGGAGCCTGAGCAGGCTCGTTCTGCATGCTGAAGGTTGACCAAGAGGTCCGGCAGAGCCGCGCCGAGGGCGGTGTAGTTAGACGCTTGGAACGAAGACCAGACGTACTGCACGCGCTGCCCCAACCGGTTAAGGTTCGGCGGCTCACGCGGCGAACCATCCGCGATGATCCCGTCGTAGCGTTGGAGCGCGGCGGCCAGGGCTGCCACTTCAGCCGGGTCAGGACATTGGGCAACTCGTTCGGCTTCCTCAGCCTCGATGAGGATGGCAAGGGGTACGTCGAGGACACCAGCGATCTGCTCCAGCACCGAGAACCGGTCAAGCTGCCGATCCCCGTTGCTGATCTTGCGTGCCCAACTGAGGGAACGCCCCATGCGGTCAGCGAAGACCTGCCGGGTTAGCCCCCGCCGTCGCCGCCAGTACTCCACGCGCCTAGCGATCTCCTTACGGCGTTCGCCGTTCTGCTCATTCATAGTCTCGTCCTCGCATGCGCGTGGCTTCTCTCTCGTCCCCCAGCGAAGGCAACTACCGAGCGGCCGAACAAGGGTAGACAAACTGTACCGCCCGATGTGAACAGGGCCTCTACGGTATGCGCGGCGGGCCGGGAGGTGCCGAAGGCAAGCGTCGCACTTCGCCTCGAGCCAAGCCTCCCGGCCTGGCAGCCATCGACCAATACCAACGCTGAGGGAAGTACCGCTACGCAGACCTTGTGATCGTCCGGGCTCGTGCCTGCCACAGGAAGGCACGAGCGCTATCCGGACGGTGCGATGGCCCGGCGCCCGAGCGACAGCCCCCAGGGCTCGGGCGCCGGGCCTCCACCAGCAGGGAGTACCGATGATGACGATCCACCAGCTACCTGCACCAGCCGCTGAGGATGAGACGGCCTGGCTGGCGGCCCAGATCACGGCGGAACAACCGAGCCTGCTACAGGTCTTGCGCTCAACCTGCACTCGTGTCTGTGGCTATGCCGACCTGCTGGAAGCCGAGCTGAAGCACTTTCGCCCCCTTGAGGGCTACATGGCGGATGCCATCCGGCACGTTGAGGCCCGGACTGGCCGTCCGGTGAGCGATGAACTGTACGAGCGTCTGTGCGACCACTTCGGGATCACCGATGTCAGGCTGGCCCTGGAGCGAGTGGCCCAAGCCCATCCTGACGAGCCCGAGGAGTCCGAGTCTGATGTCCTGCCGTAGCACGTCCGGCGAGTTACGCGAGCGCTCTCCCCTTCAGACCGAGAACCTGAACCATCCAGACGAAGGGGGTGGTCGATGACATAAGGGGACCATGTCGGATGGGCACGACAGCCCGACCGTGCATGGACGGCAACAGCACTGATATGACGATCATGCCCAACGTCTCCCATCTCTCGGAGGCGTTGTGGGTGAGATGAGGTCCGAACCAGCACGATGATCAGGTCGGGGATGTGGTGCAGGCGGGAGAACCGCTCGAACGCCTGCCCTTGGTTGCTGGCCACGCGCGCCCCCTCTGGCCGGGATCGCTGGAGCCTACCCGCTTGGTCAATCCTGGACCAGGACACCCTCGGCAAGGTCAAGTGTCTGCGTGGACGTCCAGCATGTCCCATTCGGGCGCCAGGAGTTCGGATGCCGTACAGTCCGTTACCAACAGTGACGGAGGGTCACCAACAACTCAGGAACAGCCTGGTACAGCCCTGTGCCGTTGGCCAGCGGGGTTCGGTGAGCAGCTCGCCAACACCAAGGCGGTGGATGCGGTGTGCCGCGGGGCGGCCGCGACATCATCAGTGTGCGGGCCGAGACGAGAGGGGTAGGCCATGCTCACCGACTTCTACGTCACATTCGCGACGGTGTGCTTCACGCTGCTCGGCCTCTGGATAATCGTCGTCCAGACCCGGCATGCCGAGTGGCGACAACTTGCGCTCCATCGACGGCGGACCTACGGAGTCGCGTTGCATTTCTCACTGCCCGGGCTGATGAGCCTGCTCTCACTGGTCGATCCGGCCAGCACGGCCCTTTGGCGGATCTCCTTCGCGATCGTCGCCGGCGGTGGCGCCATCGTCCTCGCCTTCGTGCGCGGTCCTGCGCCCACGAGACTCGGCGTGGCGGCCTACCTGGCAGCCATCGTCCTGTACGTCCTGATCGCGGTCGTCGCGTTCGCGCCCAGCGTCGTCGCCGACCTTGGCATCTCGGCTCGGCCGCTGCGCGTCGAGGCGGTCCTGCTCACGGTCCTCGTGTTCCTCGGTGTCAACGTCGCGTGGCTGCTGCTGTTCGACGAGACGAATTCCCCCGCCCGTGCCTGACGACGACAGTCACCACGCCCGCGTGATCGCGTCGCCGTCTGTCGATAGCGGAAGCCCCGGTGGCCGCCTCACTCCTTGATCTGGAGGATGCCCAACGCGTTCTTCCCTGGGTCGATGATCCACGCTGCCCAGGCGAACCCGATGTCGGTGATGCCGTCTTGGGTCTTCAAGCCGGGCATGTCGTATTCCTCCACCTTGACGCCGCGTGACCGGAGCTCCGCCACCTCGGCACGCACGTCCTTCACAAGCCACGATACCTGCGTCTGCGTGTCCGCGGTCCCCGTGGTGCTCTTGGTCACGTCCAGTTGCGTCCCGCCGCCACACCGAAACACGATGGCGGCCTCACTCTCGCTCAGGATCTCCAGGCCAAGCTGGGAGTGGTAGAAGTCTCTCGTTGCGGCGAGATCCGTCGCCAGCAACACCGGATGGATGGGGTGCTCTCCAAGCATAGGTGCGTCCTTCCGCTCTGCTCGGCGCCGCAAGCGGCCCGACGACTTCCCAGCGTTCCGGCAGCCTAACAGCGCGGGAGCAGGATCACACCGATCCCACAGTCCACCAAACAAGAGCTTCCCGACTTGTGCCGGAGGCGTGAACCAGACATTTTGGCGTATAGATCCAGATCTGCTGGAAGTTGTCAAAAAGCGCGGCAGCCCATAACCTCGCTCCCTTACTGATCCCCTTCTCGGGCGGGCCGGCAGCATAGGGCCGGCGTAGGAGAGCGGCATGGCTGTGGTGCTTCAACACGGCGACATCACCACCGTCGCCCGACCCAACACCGCAGGCGGGCCATGCCTGAGCGAGGACGGCTGGCGGCAGGCCGAAGCCCTCGCCGACCGGGTGACCGATCTGCCGATCACCCACCTGCTGGCCGCCCCCGCGCTGGCATGCCGCCAGACCCTGCTGCCCAGCGCGGCCCGCAAACGGCGCATGGTCGAGCCCACCGACCTGCTGGCCACCCACGACGGCGCCGAGCAGCTCTGTCAGCAGTGGGCCGCACCGGGTCTGGAGGGCGCCGTGCTGTGTGTCGCCCCAGTCGTGCTGGCGAAGCTGCTGACGGCACTGCACGACCGGCGTGATGTCGACCTCGACCTGCCAGACCAGTCTCCTCTGGCTGCGACCACGGCGTTGGTCGTCGCCCAGAATGGGCATGGCGGCCTGCTGCTCCACGGCCTCCCCGGGCAGTCGTCACCCCCAGCCGGCGCTGGGACCCTTACGGCCGCCGGTGCCGGGCCGGAGTCCGCGGATGCCGCGCTGGCACGGCTGACCAGCCAGCGTGAGCAACTCGGCGCCCGGTTGGTGGCGATGCGCAGCCGGCTTGTGGCCTCACAACAGGCGTGGCAGCAGCTCAGCAAGCAGCTCCAACACGAAAGCCAGCAGCTCGTGGTGCTCGCCCGGGTCCTGGTCCGGCGCGTGGATACGGCGACGCAGATGCTCAGGCAGCTCCAGCAGCCACCAGCCGTCGGAGCCCCGAAGGGTCATCGGGTCGAGGGCCACTTCGAAAAGCACATGGCCGAGGTTCGCTACCGGTCCGCGGTCCTGACCGAGTACGTCGAGCACTGGCTGGCTGTGCTCGACGGCCACCAGGAGGTGATGGGCATCGATCAGGCGGCCCACAGCGACATGGCCACCGCGCTGCTCGCCGAACACGCCGGGGAGGAAGCCCCCACCACGGTGCGGCCGCCGACGAGCCGGCCAGCAGACGCCGCGATCGTGGTGCGGGAACTGACTGACCAGGCGCGCCTTCGCCATCCCCAGCAGGCCATCACGGTCCAGGTCGACGATGAGCTGCTGGTGATGGCCGCGACCAGCAGCATCGCCAGAACCCTCGGCCCTCTGCTCGACTACGCCTGTGAGGCGGTCGCGCCTGGCGTGCCGGTCTGTGTCCTGGCCAATGCTCGGGACCCGGTGGTGGTGCTCGCCGTCGAGGTCAGCGATGCGCGCACGGCCACGCAGCACGCCGTGGCTGGTGCGCCGCCGCCCTCCGCACCGGAGTGGCCTTCTCGCGGCGAGCTCGACCTGGATGATGCCAGACGGCTCGCTTGCCAGCACGGCAGCCGGCTACTGGCTGGCGCGGCGCCGAGCGGTGCGGGCGAGCGCTTCGAGTTGCATCTCCCACGCGTCCAGCCCGGTCTGGCAGGCACCCGAGCCTGAGCATCCCTGCCTGAGCATCCCTGAGCATCCGGCTCGACCGAGGAGGCAAGGGTGTCCCGATCCGGGACCCGGGTGCTAGGCGACGATCTGGACGGGAACGCCCAGCGGCAGGGTCCGGGCGAGCTTGCTGATGCCCGCGTTGCTCATGCGGATGCATCCATGGCTGACATCCTTGCCGAGCCCCGACGGGTCGTTGGTGCCATGGATGCCGACCACGCCATCGCCACCGGCGAAACTGGTCAGGACGTTGGAGAAGCCCGACAGTCCGTAGGCGTAGACGCCGTAGGGGCCGTTGGGGTCCGGCGGTCGCAGCAATTCCTTGATGTAGTACAGGCCGCCAGGGGTGGGGGTGTCCTTGCGTCCGACCCCGACCGGCTCGCGGTCGATGACCCGCGTGCCGCGGTAGACCGTGATCGTGTGGGCGCCAAGCGCGACGACGATGCGGTAGTCGTGGTGCGACAGGTGCACCTGAGCGGCACGGATCCAGCCGCTGGATCCGTTGGGGCGCACCGGCAGCAGCACCCGCACCCAGCCTTGGCGCTGCTCCTGGACGAGGAACACCAGCGGCGCGCCGGATGGCTGCGGATTGGCCAGGGTCCGCGAGGGCGCCGCCGCGCCAAGGGTGGTGTAGACACCGACCCGGCGCACGGTCGCCTGCGCGACGGTGCTCCGCGTCGACGGCTTGCCCTTCTGGTGCAGCTTGTTCCAATCGACCGCCGCGAGGGTGGTCGAAGGCGCGGTGAGCGGCGCCCCGCGCTTGTGCGAGGACGTGCAGCCGGAGGCCAGCACGCACACACCGAGCAGTGCGACAACTGCGGCGCGCCGTACTGGCCTCCGGCCCTGAGGGTTCTCTGCGAGCATGCTCAGTGGTCCTGCCGAATCATCCGACGAACGTCGGGTTTTCAGAGACCGCGCCCGGCGGGGCGGGCGGGGGCACTGCCGCGGCGGTCACGGTGAACCCCTGCGGCTGGTAGATGAGAAACGGCTCGACGTCCGTCGGCGAGGCGAAGCAGGCCGCGACGATGACGTTCTGGCCCAGTGCGGCGTCGGCCGGCACGGTCACCTTGCCGGACCAGGTGCCGTCGGCGTTGACCTGGAACAGCTCGTCGATCGTCAACACACCCTGCTGGAGGTCCCGCTCGTTGAAGAGCACAACCTCAACCTCGGGGCTGGAGGCGCCCTGGGGCGGGACGCATGGCGTGATCGACTTGACCGCGATCACGGTCTGGACCGGCCCCGACGCGGGCCGGCGGTCGAACACGCCGGTCTGTGGCTCGGTCCCGCCAGGGTGCAGGCGTCGACGACGAGGTGGTGGTCGATGACGAGGGTGCAGGCGTCGACGACGAGGTGGTGGTCGATGACGAGGGTGCAGGCGTCGACGACGAGGTGGTGGTCGATGACGAGGGTGCAGGCGTCGACGACGAGGTGGTGGTGTCGTCGGCTACTGCGGCCTGGACCAGGCCGAGCTGCAAGACCAGCGCACCCAGCAGCGCAATCAGGAATTTGCGCACGGGTTCTCCTTGGGGGGATATCGGGCTACTGCGACGGTGCCATGTGCCGGAGCACCCGAGGTGGAGCGGATTGGGGGCGTTCGCACCAAGCGGGCTATATCAAAGCGATACGACCGTGATCAATGCAAGCGGGTTCAGGCCACTGAGATGAGAGTGTGATGAACCCGTTACAAGTGGCACCCGCACCGAAGGGTTGTGCAACCCCTCGTATCCAACAAAGGGAGCACGGCCGAACCAGCCCTGGGGTCCGCTGGTGCGGCAGCCCCAGGGCCGGCGATCGTCACGGTATGACGGTGAACGGCCGCATCATGTCGTTGTCCTCGTGCTCGACGATGTGGCAGTGGTGCACGTAGGTCTGCGGTACCGTCACGCCTGTCGGCAGGTCGAACTTGCCCCTGATAGTGGTGAAGTAGCCGGGGTTTGCCTTGGTCGTGTCCTTGAAGCCGCGCTCCTCGGGCGCGGGCGGTTGCATTGGCCCAGTGGCGAACGGGGCCGGGTCGATCCCGCCGGGCACCCCGTCCGGGGGCTCGCCGGCCGCCTCCTCGTAGGCCTCGACATTGAACGGTGTCCGCCCGATGACCTGATGGGTGAACAGGTGGGTGTGCATGGGGTGGGTGTCCCCGGTCAGGTTGACGTAGACCCAGTCCTCCACTGTCCCGACGGTTGGCGTCTCGGTCGCCGCGTCCTCGAAGTGCAGGCCGTTGAGGTTCAGGAACCAGCCGGCCGTGTCCACGCCGATCTCGTTGAGGGTGATGTAGCGAGTCGTGGTCGGGGCGGGCAGGTTGGCGGCTCGCCCGGGCAGGCTCGCCGGGATCGTGCTCGGGCCGGGCTGGGAGACAGTTGCTCCGACGCGGAGCTGCATCACGGCGGTCAGCGAGGGCGCCGGGGTCACCACCGGCCTGGGTGGCGAGCTGTTCTTGACGACCAGGGTCTTACCGGGCGAGCGCCGGAAGTCGACCAGCACGTCGGCGCGCTCGGCCGGGGCGAGCACCAGCTGCCTCACCGGGACGGGCTGGTCCCACATGCCGCCCTCCGCGCCGATCTGCCACATCTGCGCCCCGCCGATGCCGAGGTTGAGGATGCGGGCGTTGCAGCCATTGAGGATCCGGAAGCGGTACAGCCGCGGCTCGACGTTCAGGAACGGCCAGACCTTGCCATTGACCAGCATGACGTCGCCGAAGTACTCCCCGATCCAGGTCACCCCGGGGATTCCGCTGGTCGGGTAGAGGAACGTCCCGTCGGGATTGAACTGGCGGTCCTGGAAGACCAGCGGGATATCGTAGGCCCCGCCGGGGATCCCGATCGGGTTGGGCTCGGCGCCGGTGTCGAGCTCGTCGCGGATGAGGTAGGCGGCGGCCAAGCCGGCGAACACGTTCAGGCGCGTGGTGCCGAGGCCGTGGTCGTGGAACCACAGCAGCGAGGCGGGCATCTGAGGTGACTCATTGGGATACAGGACGGTCTGCGTCTCCCCGGGGCCGAAGCCGTTCGGCGTGATCGCCGGGTTGCCGTCGCTGTCGGCCGCCACGAAGCCGCCGTGCAGATGGGTCATCAGCCGCACCTGGTTGCCGAGCGGCGTCAAGCGGGTGTCGACCGGGATCCAGGCCGGGTAGGTTTCCGGGAGGCTGTTGGTGAAGCTTGCCCGCACCGCCTTGCCGGTCTGGGCCACGAGCGCCATGCCGAACGAGCCGGCCTGACCGGCGAGCCCGGAGCCGTCGTCGTAGGCCCAGAGCGGCGTGGGCGGCAGCTGCGGATGCAGCCGCCTGGCGATCTGGGTCTGGGTGAACGAGTACTGGTTGGGGCCGGTCGGGGTTGCGACCACGATCCCGTTGCCGGGCAGTGGTACTTGCTCGAGGTACTTGGTCAGCTTGCCGCCCATCGCCGCGAATGCCGCCGGGGCCTGCGCCCACGGTATGGTCAGCGCGGCACCAACGCCCGCGCCGTACTGCAGGAATCGGCGTCTGCTCAGTCCGGTCATCTTCTCCACCCCCCAATGGATACCGAGGACCCTAGGGCTATCGGTGGGCTCGGTCGGCTTCGCCCACAGCCTTCTCGAAGTTCACCGATTCGTAACCAGTAAGGCCCCAAGCAGCTCAGGCCGGAAGGGACGAAGGACCCTGACTCGGTGGACCACGTCCTGGATCCGGCGGGACCCACCAGTCGACGCCAAGCTGCGCGCGCAGCTTCGGGCTGGTGCGCCCCTACGGCGACCTGGTCTCCACCGTGGAGAGTCCCTGGCCGGCGGAGGCGATCGAGGCGATGCGGCAGCGCAACCTGCGGCGCTGATCGGCGTGGCCACGATGCTGCTGCTGTTCGTGATGACCGGATCGGTGGTGGTCCCGCTCAAGGCGATCGTGATGAACATGCTCTCGCTCAGCGCGAGCTTCGGCGCGCTGGTGTGGGTGTTCCAGGAGGGCCACCTGGCCGGGGTGCTGGGCTTCGAGCCGGCCGGCATGGTCGACATCACCGTGCCGGTGCTGGTGTTCGTGTTCGTCTTCGGGCTGTCCATGGACTACGAGGTGTTCCTGCTGTCGCGCATCAAGGAGGCGTGGGACGAGACCGGCGACAACGACCATGCGGTCGCGCTCGGCCTGCAGCGCACCGGGCGGATCGTGACCTCGGCGGCGCTGCTGATCGTGGTGGTGTTCCTCGGCTTCGCCGCCGGCGAGCTGCTCACGATCAAGGAGATCGGCGTCGGCATGGCGATCGCGATCGTCCTTGACGCGACCGTGGTCCGCACGCTGCTGGTGCCGGCCACGATGACGCTGATGGGTCGCTGGAACTGGTGGGCGCCGGCGCGGCTGCGGCGCCTGCACGACCTGCGTCTGGTGGAGAGCCAGGCGGGAGTGGGCTCCGGTTGACGCCGACGGCAGCGGCCGATCTGCTACTCTCGGTGTGCCTATCTTGGCGAGGGCGACCGCCCTCGCGGTCGTCACAGGTCACGTACTCCGTTCGTACGCATGCACGCCGGTGTTCCGGTGCGGGTCGTTCGCGCGCTGTATCGCCACTGAGGCGCCCATCCGACTGATGAACGGAGTGTCCCCTACTTGTCCGCTGCCCTCACTGCTTCCTGCCCATCGATCCCCCTTCCCGACAGTTCCTTCCAGGAGCTCGGCGTGCCGCCCGCGGTGGCCGCCGTGCTCGCCCGGCGGGGCATCACCACCCCCCGTCCGATCCAGGCCCATACGCTGCCGGACGCGCTTGCCGGCCGTGACGTCCTCGGCCGGGCGGAGACCGGCTCGGGCAAGACCCTGGCGTTCGGGCTGCCCTTGCTGATCCGCACCGCGGCGGCCAGTCCCGGACGGCCCGCGCGTCGGGGCCGACCTCGGGCCCTGGTGCTGCTGCCCACCCGCGAGCTGACCCGCCAGGTCCACGACGAGCTGGCCCCGCTGGCGGCGGCCCTCGGCCTTCGGCTGCTCGCCGTCTACGGCGGCGCCCCGATGCGCCCCCAGGTCCGCGCGCTGGGGCGTGGCATCGACGTGGTGGTGGCAACTCCCGGGCGGCTCACCGACCTGCTGCGCCAGGGTGCCTGCGCACTGGACGAGGTCGGGATCACCGTGCTCGACGAGGCCGACCACATGGCCGACATGGGCTTCCTTCCCGCCGTGACCTGGCTGCTGGATCGCGTCCCGGTCGGCGGGCAGCGACTGCTGTTCTCGGCCACCCTCGACAACGGTGTCGACGTGGTGGTGCGCCGCTTTCTGCACCATCCGGTCCGCCACGAGGTCGCGCCCGCCACCGCCGCGGCGGTGGCGCGGATGGACCACCGCTTCGTGACCGTCGCGGCGGTCGACAAGGTCGCGGTCGCCGCGGAGCTCGCCGCCCGCTCCGGCCGGGTGCTGGTGTTCGTGCGCACCAAGCGTGGCGCCGCGCGTCTCGCGGGCCAGCTCGAACGTGCCGGCGTCCGCGCCGGCGCGCTGCACGGCGACCTGCCGCAGCACGCCAGGCAGCGCGCTCTGGCGGCGTTCGCCGCCGGGACCGTGCCGGTCCTGGTCGCCACCGACATCGCCGCCCGCGGCCTCCATGTTGAGGCCATCGACCTGGTGATGCACTACGATCCGCCTGCCGAGCACAAGACCTACCTGCATCGGTCCGGGCGCACCGCGCGTGGTGGTGCCGCTGGCAGCGTCGTCACGCTCGTCCTGCCCGAGCAGGCCGCGGAGGTCGCCAAGCTGCGCAGTCGCGCGGGCGTGGCGACGGCGCCGTCCCCGGACTCCCACGGCACGTCCGCGCGGCCGCGCGACCGGGCGGCACGCCGGCGGCGGCCTCGCTCCGCCCGCGGTCGCCGGTGAGGCCACCCGTCACCGCCGGATCCGCATGACCCTTTCGCGCACCATGCTCGATCCTGGCGAGCCGGTCACGGCCGCCCGCGGCGGTCCATCGGCCTCGGCGGCACCTGGTCACGGTGGACCGAGCAACAGTCGTCCGGGTTGTAGCGCGACAGCCTGGTCTCACAGCCGGCGGCCGTGCAGATCCGGTTGTCACCGAACGAGCGGATCATCCGCTTGCCTTCGGTCCAGCCTCGGTTGCTGTGTCTCCTCGCCATGGCCACCGCTCTCGCTGTCCGGACGCCGTTCGGGCGTTGCCACCGGCATGACGACAAACAGCGCCCGGTTGCACCCGGCGAGGCCGACTCGCACGGTGGGCGCTCACCTTCCCGGCTGCGACGGTGTGCCCCCACTTCAGACAGCCCACCAGGTTGCCAAGTCTACTCCGGCGGGGCTCCAGGCATGCCCGCAAACGTCGGGGTGAAGCCCTCGGGCAGCAGCGTGGCGGTTGCCGGTTGTCGTGGTAGCCTGACCGCGCACAGGTTCACGTTTCGCTTTGCAGCCCGCGGGTCGAGCTTGTCCCTTGCCGCCGGCACCAGGTGATGCCGGCGTTGACTGAGACCTCCGAGACGATGGAGGGAGGGACAAGTTCATGAGTGTTGGAACCGTCAAGTGGTTCAACGCCGACAAGGGCTACGGCTTCATCGCCGCCGAGTCCGGCGAGGACGTCTTCGTGCATTTCAGCGCGATCCAGGCCACTGGCTACCGCTCGCTCAACGAAGGCCAGGCCGTCGAGTTCGACATCACGCCGGGGCCGAAGGGCGCTCAGGCTGCCAACGTGCGGCCGCTGGACCGCCAGTAGCCACGCCGCGACCCGCCCGCCCGACCACCCGTCGGGTGGGCGGGCCGTTTCGTCATATCAGGCGCTGCGGATGTCGATGCCCCCGCCCGTGCTGATCCTGATGGTGCGCGCCGCGGCCGGGTCATCGACCATGCCCTCGAGGTGGACCCGGCCGGCGGGCGCATGGAGGTCGAGCCGGTAGTGGCCGGCGGGTACCTGCAGGATGACCTCGCCGGAAGCCGAACGCACGTCGACGCGCTCGGGCGGCGCGTCGAACGTCGCGGTCACCCAGCCGCTGCGGGTCCGCGCCACGAACGCCTCCAGGACCTGCGCATTGGCGGTGATCGCGCCGGACTGGCTGGTGAGGTCGGCGCGGCCGTGGACGCCCCGCAGCTCGATCGGGGCGGAGACGGTCCTCGCCGCGAGACCGCCTCGCAGGTCCGTCAGGGTGATCCCTCCGGACTCGGTGTCGATGTGGACCGGCGCGGCGACCCGCTCGATCGTCACCTGCCCGGACCGGGTGGTGACGTCGACCGGGCCGCTCAGGTCCTGCACGGTCACCGGCGCCGAGCGCGTGCGGACCGACGTGGCGGTCGCCCTGGGCACCTGCGCGCCGATGATGACGGCGCAGTGGAAGCTGGCGGTCGGACAGCGGGAGCGGAGCTGGAGCGTGCCGTCGCGCACCCCGCGGTCCACGCGCGGCCTGATCAGCGAGTAGCGGCGCTGCCACAGCGCGAGGGTGTCGTGGCGGTCGCTGCCCACGGCGGACACCTCGCCAGTGTCGGCGTCGACCGCCAGGCGCCGGACCGCTCCCGGATAGGTGGCGGTGTCGAGGCTGTAGGTCCGCGTGACGAACAGAACCACCGCCAGCACCGCGACCAGCGCGGTCACCGCGAGCACGAGCAGGCCGGCGGCCTTGAGCAGCCGGCGGGGCCATGGCCTGCTCAGGCCCTCCTTGACCCGGGCGTAGGGCCCGATGCTCTTGGGCGGCGGCTCGGGCCACGGGCGCTCCGGGGTGCTTGGCATTGACTCAGCTTAGCCGCCTCCGGAAGCGGGAACAGACCACGACCCGATCGTCGACGACTCAGACGTCGACGATCGGGTCGTGGCCGAGGCGACCCTGCGCCAGGGCCCAGTCGATGAACTCCTCCGTGCTGCGGCCGACCTCCTTGGCGGCGAACGCCATCGCCAGCTCGTCGATGCGCTGGTCGGTGTAGCCCTCGGCCTCCAGGAACGAGCGTGCTTCCTGGGCGAGCTGGTGGGCGCTCTCGATCTCGGTGATCAGCAGGGGGTCGGGCTGATCCGCCTTGTACGAGTCCGGCTCGCCGAGCTCGACCAGGGCTGCTCCGAGTCGCTCCCGTCGCCTGTGGCTCACCGCGACCATCGCCCGGTACAGCGAGAGGAGAAGGCTGAACAGGCCCACGAGCATCAGGATCAGCCCGAGTATCTGGAGGTTGATTCCGCTGATGTCGGCAGTGACCGCGAATCTGAGGATCGCGCCGAGCACGACCAGGACGAGTGAGCTCCTGAGCTTCATCCGTCTGTCCTTTCTACTGTCCTTTCTACCCAGCCGATCGATACACATCCTTTCTTCCCCGGCAATGGCGGTTCTCACCTGCTGTGCGACGCCTTTGCGCCGGCACGGTGTGGGCTCCGGCGCAGGGCCGTTACAGGCAGGCGGTATTGCGCAAGTCCCTGGACGACGCCAAGCTGTCATCCGCCATGACATCGAGCACACCGGCGGCGCCAACGCCCGAGCCCGCGCGGCTGGCTCCGGTCGTCGAGCGCATGGCGGAGGCGGCGACCGCCTGGCTGTCGTCGCTTCAGCCGGCCCAGCGGGCCAAGGCGACCTACGGCTTCCCGGCGCCCGACGAGCGCGCCCGCTGGTACTACACCCCGACCGAGCAGGGCGGGCTTCCCATGGCCGAGATGGGCCCGGTCCAGCAGCGCCTCGCGCACCGGCTCGTCGCCAGCGGCCTCAGCCGGCCCGGCTATGTCGCGGTGTCGGCCGTGATGGGGCTCGAGAACGTCCTGGACGCGGTCGAAGGCTGGCGGGGCTCCTATCCGGGGCGGCAGGCGCCGAGCCGCTACCGCGACCCGCAGCTCTACTACCTCAGCATCTTCGGCGACCCGGCGAGCGGCTCGTGGGGCTGGCGGGCCGGCGGCCACGGTCGGCCCGCTGTTCCTGGGCGCCAACCCCGCCGTCTCGCCACTGGTCGGCCCAGGGGTCCTGCGACCTCTGGCGGGGGAGGAGGACCTGGGCCGCCAGCTCCTCCACTCCCTTGCCGCCGAGCAGCGGGCCGGCGCGCTGCTGTCGCCCACGGCGCCAGCCGACATCGTGCAGTCCAACCGTGCGGTGGTCGAGCCGGGCGCGCTCGAGCCCAAGGGCCTGGCCGCGGCGCAGATGACCGCGGCGCAGCAGGACCTGCTGCTGACCGTGGTGCGCCAGTACCTCGACCGCCTGCCGGACGAGCTCGCCGCGGTCCAGACCGAGCGGGTCTCGGCGCCGGTGCCGGCGGATCTCCACTTCGCCTGGGCCGGCGGCGCCGAGCCCGGCCAGCCGCACTACTACCGGGTGCGGGGCCCGCGGCTGCTCATCGAGTACGACAACACCCAGAACGGCGCCAACCACGTCCACTCGGTCCTGCGGGATCCTGTGGGTGACTTCGGCGCCGACCTGCTGGCTCAGGATCGTCAGGGCCGCGGCGCGTGAGGCGGATCGGGGTCCAGGAACGGCGCGTCCCTCCTGATCGGGAGCACGGCGGCTCTGGCAGGTGCACGTTTTGCACCGAAGCCTCTGGCCTGTGATGCTGTCGCGGTTATGCAATGGACTGCGGTCATGGTCAGCGCGAGCGCCGCGCCGCTGGACCAGCCTGGCGTGCAGCCGCCATGGGGCAGGCTCCTCCGCGTGGCGCTCGCCGGGCTGGTCGTCGCCGCGATCCTGCTCACGCTGCAGCTCGTCCGGTTGGCCGGAAACCATCAGGGCAGCGACCCCACCGCCCCGTTCGCCGTGGGCACCAGCTGGCACCTGGACGAGGAGCTGGCCGCCCGGGGCATCCGGGCGACGGTCACCAGCGGGCCCGGCTACGACGGGCAGTGGTTCCTCGGGCTCGCGCACGACCCGCTGCTGCGCGAGCGTCTCGCGGCCGGGTTCGACATGCCACGCTACCGGGCCCGCCGGCCACTGTTCCCGATGGCCGGCTGGGTCCTCGGCGCCGGCCAGCCCGCGGCCATCCCGGTCGCCCTCCTGGCGGTCGAGCTGCTCGCGGTCGCGCTCGGCTGCGCGGCGGTCGGCCGCATGCTCGTCCACTACGGCCGCTCGCGCTGGTGGGGACTTGGCTTCGCGTTCATCCCCGGAGTTGCCGTCGGGGTGATGTTCGGCACCGCCGAGCCGCTGGGGCTGGCCCTGGCCGCGCTCGGGCTGAGCCTGGTGCTCGACAGGCGGCTGGCAGCCGCCGGCCTGGCCTTCGCCGGGGCCGGCCTGACCAAGGAGACCTTCCTCGGCTTCGCGGCCGCCGCGGCCGTCTGGCTGCTGCTGCGATCCTGGCGCCCGTTCCGCGAGCGGGTCGGGGCGGCGCTGACGGTCGCCTCGCCCGGTGTGGTCCTCCTCGCCCTGTGGTGGTGGTACGTGGCGCGGATGGTGCCAGCCACCCCCAGCGACACCACCGCCGTCCACTCGTTCTCGGCGCCGCTGACCGGATGGGCGCACGTCCTGACCGGGGTCGCGCGTGGCGACTACGTCGCCGACGCTCCGGTGGGACCGTTCGGGCCGGCGGCGATCGTCGGCATGTTCATCGTGCTGGTCGTGGCGGTCGTGCTGAGCCTCCGGCTGCGAAGCCTGGCCGACTGGGCCGGGCTGCTGATGGCGTCGTACGGCCTGCTGCTCAACGGCATCCTGCTCGGCCGGTTCCTGTCGGCCACGCGGGCCCTCGCGCCCTGCCTGCTCGGGGCCGGCCTGGCCGTGCTCGCCGCCGGCCTGCCAGCGCCGCGGCGCGCGCCGATGCGCGGCACTTCTTCACCGTGGACGAGGTGAAGCGTTACGTGGAGCTGCCGGCGCCCGGCTCGATGGCACCTCGGCGAGAATCAGCCGCACACCGGGAACTTGAACGGGTAGCGGTGCAACGGCTCGGCCGCGTCCTGGCCGACCCGGACGGCGCAACCCAGCTGCAGGCCCGCTCGGTGGTCGGGGGTGACCGGGTTGGGCTGCACGACCATCACCTGGTTCTCCTGGAAGGTCCAGGGCTCCAGGGTGTGCGCCGAGGTGGCGATGCCGAGCTCCGGGCTCCTGCCGCCCTCGCCGTGGACCACGCTGTCGTAGACGGTGAAGCCGCGCTCTTCGATCACGCTGGCGGCGCGGACCACCTCGCCGCTGGTCGCTCCGGCCCTCAGCGCCTGGCTGACCCGCTCGAAGCACTCGAGGGCCAGGTGGTAGAGCTCGCGGTAGCGCGCGGTGGGCTCAGCCGCGACCGCGAACGGCCGCTGGATCTGCGCGCCATAGCCCCAGTAGGTGACGGTGATCTCGGTGATCACCACGTCACCCGGCGACAGCCTGCGCTCTGAGGGGAACTGCCAGGGCACGAAGCGGTCGGGCTCGGCCATGGAGGTGGCGGCGACGAAATGCAGGCCGGCATGACCGCCGCGGGGGAGGAACGCCTCGTGGATGATGGCGACGAGATCGTGCTCGCTGAGGCCGGGCCGGATGCGCTCCTCCAGCAGCTCGCAGGTGCGGTCGGTCAGCTCGGCGCTGCGCCGCAGCCAGTCGAGCTCCTCGGCGCCGCGGAGCCAGCGGATGTGGTTGTAGGCGCGGGTGAGGTCGGCGAAGGCGACCTCGGGCAGGAGCCGGCGCAGCTGGTCGAACTGCTGGTATGGGATGGTGCTCGCCAGGCCGACCACGCCGACGGCCGCCCGCTCCAGGCCTCGCCGGCTGAGCTCGCCGGCGACCGCGCCCGCCGCCGACGGCCAGAAGCAGCGCACGTCCTCGACGATGCCGGCGGCGCGGGCGTTTGGGGTGTGGTTGTGGAAGTGCAGCAGCAGCGTGGAGGGCTGGTCGAGGGCGAACACCAGCCAGGTGGGCCGTATGGGCAGGTAGTTCGACAGGTAGTGCACGGGCCCCACGGCCACGGGGCTGCCGTGCAGCAGCAGCGCCTCGACCCCCTCGCGCTCCATGAGCTGTCGGACCAGGCGAAAACGCCGCTCGTACTCGCTCTGCGAGAACCGCGGGAACTCTGCTGCCATGGCGGTCGCTATCCTCGGACGAACCGTGAAAGCAATCAAGCTCGCCGCACCCACCACCCGCCCCGGTCATTCGCTGGTGGCGCTCGTCCGCGGTGCCGCGCGGCCCTTCCAGGTGGCTCCGTGGCCGGTGTGGTGGCGGCGGGCGGAGTCCACGGTGATCGCGGCATAGACGAGCGCGATCAGCGCAAGCGTCGGGCTGCGCAGTGGCGAGAGGCGGTACAAGTGGAGCATCGGCAGGTAGCTCGCGGACATGAGCGCCCAGGCCGTGACACCGGCGCTTGCCACCCAGCCTTCGGCGGCGCCGCCGCCGAGGGCGAGCCCGCCCAGCCCCGCGACCGTCGCGACCGGCGGCACGGCGTAGAGCAGCAGCAGCCCGGCGACCGTGCCGGCCAGCAGGGCGGGCGAGTAGCGGAGCTGCGTGTAGGCGCTGCGCGCGATCGTCGACCAGAGGTCGGCGAGGCGCGGGTACGGGCGCCGGCTGGTCACCCCGGTGGCCAGGCCGAGCCAGACACGGCCGCCGCCAGGCCGGCGCTTCAGCAGCCGCGCGAGCGCCACGTCGTCGATGCGCGCCCCCCGGATGCGCGCCAGGCCGCCGGCGACCTCCAGGGCCTCGCGTCGTACCAGCATGCAGCCGCCGGCAGCCGCGGCGGTGCGGCCGCTCGGCCGGTTGACCCGCCGGAACGGGTAGAGCATGGCGAACAGGTAGACGAACGCCGGGACCACCGCGCGCTCCCAGCCGGCCTCGGCGCGCAGCAGCGCCATCTGCGAGACGAGGTCGCGGCGGTCGGCCTCGGCGGCGCCCACCAGCGCAGCCAGCGTGCCGGGCGCATGGGCCACGTCGGCGTCGGTGAACCACAGGTGGTCGGGCGTGCCACCCGGGCCGGGCGTGCCACCCGGGCCGGCCGCGGCGCCGGCGCCCTGCGCCATGGCCCAGACCTTGCCCGCCCATCCGTCCGGCGGCTCGTCGCCGCGCACCACCGCGAGGTCGCGCGGCGCCCCGCTGCCCAGCCCGCGCGCGACCTCCGCGGTGCCGTCGGCGCTGCGGTCGTCGACCAGCACCACGCGAAAGTCGCCGGGATAGTCCTGGCCGAGCACGGTCGGCAACGTCAGCGGCAGGATGGCCGCCTCGTCCCGTGCCGGCACCACCGCCACCACCCGCGGCCAGCGTTCCGCGGGCGGCCGCCAGTCCCAGCCTGCATCCGGTAGCCGCTGGTCGGTGCGCCAGAACCCGCCGTGCGCGGCCACCAGGTACAGCCACACGCCGAGCGCGGCCAGCGCCAGCCCACCCAGGACGATCACCGCCGGGACCGGCTGGCTCAGCCGTCGCGGCCGGCGTTGCGGCGCAGGGTGTCAGCGACCCTGGCGACCAGCTCGAGCGGCTCGAACGGCTTGGTCACGTAGTCGTCCGCGCCGGCGTTGAGGCCGACCGCCCGGTCGTTCTGGAGCGACTTGGCGGTCAGCATGATCACCGGGATGTTCGCACCGCGCGGATCGGCCCGCAGCTTGGCGCAGACCTCGTAACCGTCCATGCCGGGCATCATCACGTCGAGCAGGATCAGGTTCGGCCGCAGCTCCAGGGCCTTGGCCAGCGCGTCCCTGCCATCGTGGGCGGTGACCACCTCGATGCCCTCGATGACCAGGTTCACCTCGAGGAAGCGGACGATGTCGCGGTCATCGTCCGCGACCAGCACCAGGTCCCGCTCCCGCTGTGCGAGCTGGCCGCGATCAGTGCGGTCCGGACCTGCCCCATCCAGCAACGCACCTCTCTCCCCTCATGAACGTAGGTCATCTAAACCGAGCGCATCGATCAAGCAAGAGAGCCTACCAGGTCTTCATGCAACCGCCGAACAATGACAGAGTTCCCGCTCCAGTCCAGCCGTCCCTACCCAATGGGTACCCTGACCAACGGCGAGGCACTCGGCTGACGATCGACACAAAACCGACAGAAGGAGCGGCAATGCCCAGCCTCGAGCAGGTCACGGCATGGATCGACGGGTACGTGGCAGCCTGGAACTCCAACCATCCCGACGACGTCGGCAGGCTGTTCAGCGATGACGCAGCCTACTACACCGCGCCCCACCGCGAGCCGTGGCGCGGTCGTGAGGAGATCGTCACGGGCTGGCTCGACCGCAAGGACGAGCCCGGCCAGACCCGCTTCACCTGGGAGCCGCTGGTGGTCACCGACGACGTCGCCGTCGTCCAGGGCGAGACGGTCTACCTCGACCCGCCCCAGACCTACAGCAACCTGTGGGTGATCCGTCTCGACCGCGACGGCCGCTGCACCGAGTACACCGAGTGGTGGATGGAGCAGCCGGCTGAATAGGCTCGACGTCCGCTCCGTGGGTCCGGCCCGGGGGAGGGTCGCGATGATCGAGATCCGTGCTCTCGTCGACGAGGGCCTCGGCAACAGCTCCTACCTGGTGGACCTGGGCGATGGGCGGGCGCTGGCGGTGGACCCGGCCCGCGACCCGCGCCCTACCTCGCGGCCACCGGGGCGCGGGGAGTGCGCCTCGCCTTCACCGCCGAGACCCACCTGCACGCCGACTTCGTCTCAGGCAGCCGCGAGCTGGCCGCCCGCGGCGCCGAGGTGCTCGCCTCCCGCTTGGCCGGTCTGGCCTTCCCGCACCGCGGGCTCACCGACGGCGAGGAGGTCGACCTCGGCGGCCTTGTGCTGCGCACCATCGCCACTCCAGGTCACGCGCCCGAGCACCTCGCCTACCTGCTGCTCGACGGCGGGCGGCCAGAGGCGCTGTTCAGCGGCGGCGCCCTGTTGTCGTGCACGGGACCTTGGCGGCGCTGAGAAGAATGCTCCCGCGCGACCAGGGCAGCATGGAGTCGCTGCGGGCGGAGCTGCTGCACGCCGGCAGCGGTGTCCGTGTCGGGATGGTGCAGCTCCCGGCCGTCAACACCCCGCAGTTCAGCTGGGTGCGCACGCGCCTGCCCCGCCACCCTCAGCCGGTCCCACCGATCTTCCAGCCCGAGGTCGCGGCGCGGGCGATCGTGTGGGCTGCTGAGCACGGCGTGAGGGAGCTGAACGTGGGCCGCCGACAGTCCTCACCCGCCTGGCCAACCGGCTGGCCCCGGGCCTGCTCGACCGCTACCTCGCAGGGACCGGCGTGAAGGGCCAGCAGACCGGGGAGCCGGTCGATCTCGAGCTGTGGCGCGACAACCTCGAGGAGCCGATCGACGCAAGCGAGGACCACGGCGCGCACGGGATCTTCGACCAGCGCGCGCACGACCGCAGCCCACAGCTCTGGGCTGCCACCCACAAACCCTCCACGGCCTCCCTGGCGGGACTGGCGGCCGCCGCCCTCGGGGTCAGGGCGCTGGCCCGCCACCGCCGGTAGGCCGGCTCATCCCGCGTCCTGACCCCTCTTCACCGTCGCCCGGTCAGGGTATCGTTGCTCTGCTGACGTCGCAGGGGAGGGGTGCGTGGCATGTTCGTCTTGATCGGGTTCCTGGTCATCGGGTTCCTGGCCGGCGCGGTCGCGCGCTTCCTGGTCCCGGGCCGCGATCCGATGGGCTGCCTCGGCACCACCGTGCTCGGGGTGATCGGCTCGTTCGTGGGTGGCTTCCTCTGGGCGCTGATCGCCTGGCACCACCTCGAGCTGCGACCCGCCGGCTTCATCGGCTCGGTGATCGGCGCCGTCATCGTGCTGCTCTTCCGCCGCGTGGTGGCGCAACGGTGATGCCTCCGGCCCAAGCCGATCGAGCAGCTTCTGGGCGAGGCTGTCCAGGGTCACGAGGTCCTGCTCATCGAAATGGCGGGCGAAGGCCTCCTCGATGACCCGGGAGTAGATGACCCGGGCGGTGCGGAGCGCCGCTGCCCCTGCCCTGGTGAGCGTGGCGTAGACCTCGCGGCGGTTCTCCGCCGGGCGGTCCCGCTCGATCCAGCCCCGATCGACGAGGCGGTCGATGATGCGGGTGAGCCCACCGGCGGTGACCCGCAGGCGGGTAGCGAGGTCGAGCATCCGCAGCCGCTTCCCAGGGGCTGCGCCGAGCCAGGCCAGAAGGTCGTGCTCGATCAGTGAGCAACCGGCACCTTCGGCCAATCGCGCGTTGAGCTCGTCGCACACGACGGCGTCGGCGAGGTGCAGGCTTCGCCAGGTCAGGATCGCAGGAGGCGGTGCATGAGCTTCGATACGCCAGCTGGCACACGGGGAGCCCGGACGTCATCGGGCCCGATCTCCAGGTGGGTGGGGCAGTGGATGGGGCGGTGGATGAGCAGGCAGCATCGCCGCAAGGGCGGCAAGTTCATGGGGATGGACGTCCTGTTCCTCACCACGATCGGCAGGAAGACGGGTCAGCGGCGCGAGACCCCGGTCTCCTGGTTCCCCGATGGTGACGACGCCTGGCTGATCGTGGCATCAGGCGGCGGATCGGCGCACAACCCGGCCTGGTACCACAACATCGCGGCGCATCCCGGTCAGCTCTGGATCGAACTTCCGCAGCGCAAGTTGAACAAGTTGCAGGTGATGGCAGAGCAACTCGAGGGGGCTCGCCGAGAGGAGTGCTGGAAGCGGATCATCCGGGCGCAACCTCGCTACGCGAAATACCAAGTGAAGACAGATCGCACTCTTCCGGTGATTCGTCTCGTTCCCGCCTCGACGCAACCTTCGTAACGGAAGCCGCCAGTAGTGGCCGTCGAGTTGTTGGCGGCATCAGGACGGAGGCTCGTCGGTCTCGGCGAGGCGTTTGATGGCCGCCAGTCGGGCGTCCCATTCGGCGGCGAGGCCGGTGAGCCAGCGGGCGGTCGCGTCCAGGCGTTCGGGGCGTACGGTGTAGCGCACCTCGCGACCCCGCCGGGAACCGCGGACGAGGCCGGCCCGGTCGAGCACGACGAGGTGCTTGACGACCGCCTGGCGGCTGACCGGCAGCTTGGCCGCAAGCGTGGTGGCGGACGCCTCGCCGCGGGCGGCGAGTACGTCCAGGAGCCGCCGGCGGGTCGGGTCGGCGAGCGCGACGAGCACCTGGTCGGTCTCGGAGTCCTCGCCCGCCGCCCCGCCCCGTCGCTCCGGCGCCTGCTCGGTCACGCGGTGCGCTGCTCCGCGTACCGCTGCAGGCTGTCGAGCACCTGCAGCCAGCCCTGGCTGTTGGCCTCGGCGTGCCGCTGCTGGTCGACCTTCACCGCGTCCGTGCCGGTGAAGCCGCTCTCGGCAACGCGCAGTCGCGTGCCGTTACCTTCGGGGGTGAGCGTGAACTCCACCCTGGTGGCCGTGCCGTCGGTCACGGGTGTGTCCGGGTGGCGGGCCCAGCGGTAGGCGAAGCGGCGCGGTGGCTCGACCTTGTCGACAATGGCGTGGAACTTTCCGAACTCCTGGTTGGTCAGCACCATCGTCCCGCCGGGACGCAGGTCCACCTCCACGTCCATGCCCTCGAACCACCTGCCGATGTGCTCTGGCCGGGTCAGCACCTCCCAGAGTCGTTCGGCCGCTGCCGCGACGACGATCTCACGCTCGATGCGATCGGGGACCATCTGTCTCCCCTTCCCTGTCGACGACGTGCTACCCCACGGTTGCACATGTCGTCCCTCAACGCAACCTCTCGGTTGCAGATAACGCTTCGTCGGTGCGTCGAGGCACGATGGTGGCCCACCAACCATCAGGGAGGACATGTGATCGTCAGAGCCTGGCACGCCACAGCCACCGCCAAGGGCGCAGACGCATACCGCGAGCACTTCACCCACTCGGTCCTGCCCGAACTCCAGAGCATCGACGGCTATCAGGGCGCCTACCTCCTCCGGCGCGGCCACGACGGCCACATCGAGCTGCAGGTGCTCACCCTGTGGTACTCACTGGAGGCGATCAAACGGTTCGCCGGAGCCAACCTGGACAACGCCGTCGTCGAACCCGAGGCCCAGGCGGCACTGGCCACCTACGACGCCACCGTCACCCACTACACGGTCGTTGCGGACACCGTCGGCGCGGACGCCCACCCCGCCTCGTGACCGCTGAGCGGATTGGCGGGTCACGCCAAGGCGGCGGAACCGCCACGCCAGGCGACACATGCCGCCTCGCTACGATATCGCGTGATGGCTGGCATGGAACGGTATGGCGCCGGACCGATCGTAGTCTGCGACTACGACCCGGTATGGGCTGCCATGTTCGAGCAAGAGCGAAGGCTTGTGCAGGACGCCCTCGGGTCGATCGTCGTCACGGTCGAGCACGTCGGCAGCACGGCGGTACCCGGCCCTGCCGCCAAACCGATCATCGATCTGCTGGTCGGAGTCCGCAGCCTGCCCGCAGCGCGGTCCTGCTGCACCGAGCCGCTCCAGGCGTTGCGGTACACGCACATGGCCGAATACGAGTCATGGCTGCCAGGCGAGATGCTGTTCCGGAAAGGGGTCCCGGGTCCTTGGACCCATCACGTCCACCTGATGGAAGCTTCCAGCCCGCGTTGGGAGGAGTTCATCCTGATCCGCGACTACCTCCGCGGTCACGCACAGATCGCCAGCGCGTACGGGAACTTGAAGAGGGCGCTGGCCCTGGTGTTCGACGACGACATCGCTGGATACCGCAACGCCAAGGGCCCGTTCCTGAAAGCGGTGCTGGCCAAGGCGCGAGCAGACCGATGATCCGACCGCGCCGAGCCGAACCGGCCGACGTCCTCGCGGCCGCGGCCTGACACTCCGCGACCCGAAGCCTCGACCCCGACGTGGCCGAGCATCGTCGCGAACTGCCAATAAGGGGTTCGCCATTGACACGCCAAGCGATACCGTTGCCGCCATGATGACCGCTGCCGGTGTCGTGCGCGTGATCAGGGCGCTGGAGGATGACGCCTGTCAGCACGGGCGACCACCACCATAATGAGGACATGAATGAGGACATGCCCGACCAGGACCTTCACCCATCATGTCAAACTGGTCAGCCGGGCGTTGTTGTCGGCGACTCGTTGGGCCAATGTCGCGGCGTCAACTTTGGAGCTTACCCACCAGTCAGTCCGCGTTGTCTGGAACCGGTCGTCGCTTGCCGCGGCATCGCCAGCGTACGCTTCGGACAGGTCCGTGGTCCCCAATGAGGCAGACGCCTGCTTCCCGCCGGCCGGCAAATCTGTACGGGCCATCGCGGTGCCAGCCGACACTAAACCAGCCACGGTCAGCGTTGCGAGACCAAACATTACGAAGGTGAGTGCGCGTCTTCTCAACGATCCTCCGTTGATTACGGCCGTGCCCGGTGTGCAGCACAGCGGAACCGGATCGGTCAGTGTGACCATATGACGTGCCTGGTGCGGTAGCCAGCGGGCGTCGACCGGCGCGGCATCTCCACGGGTTGCGTCGCCCATCGGGGCCAGGAAGTACAAGGTTGCACGCGGCCGCGAGGAATGGTCAAATCCTGGCCGCGTTCCGTAGATGTAATGGTGCTCCAGGAGCCTGCTTATCGGGCGTGGTTCGGCCGATCCTGTCGGTCGTGTCGATCCTGTGGTTCGCGCTGAGGGTTGCCAGGGGCAAACTCCCCGGTATGAGCCCCAAGTCCACCCATCCGATGAGCAGTTGGACGCGACGACCTGGTGCCGCCATCTGGTCCCTGACGGGTCGGTGGACGCCTACCTTGCCGACCACCGCTACGCGCTGTTCCCACCCGAGCTGTTCGCGGACCTTGCCCGTCGACCCGCAGGCGCGCCATACCCGCAAGACCAGCGCCCACAAGCGCGACGGCTACAAGGCCCACATCGCCGCCGAACCCGAGACCGGGCTGGTGACCGAGTGTGCGCTGACCGCCGCCAACGTCGCGGACGGGCCCACCGGGGTCGGGCTGCTGGCCGAGGAGGACCCGGGCCTTGAGGTCTTGGCCGATTCGGCCTACGGCGGCGGGCAGACCCGCGCGGCCCTTCGGGCTGCCGGCCACGTCCAGACGATCAAGCCGCTGCCGCTGTCGAGCGCGGTGCCGGGCGGGTTCACATCCACGACTTCGGCATCGACCGCACGGCTGGCACAGTCAGGTGCCCGGCGGGTTACCAGACCCCGATCAGCGCCTCGGGAACCGCCAGCTTCGCCCGCTGGTGCCAGCGCTGCCCGCTGCGCGGGCGCTGCACCACCGCCAAGGCTGGCCGCACCATCCGCGTCCACCCCACGAGGACGAGCTGCGCGCCGCCCGCCGCCGCGCGACCACATGCAGCTTCCAGGAAAGCTACCGGCGCTGGCGGCCGATGGTGGAGCGATCGATCGCCTGGCTGGTCGCCGACGGCTGCCGGCGGGTGCCCTACCGTGGCATCGGGCGCAACGACCTGTGGTGGTCGCTGCGGGTCGCCGCGGTCAACCTGCGCCGGCTCAGCAAGCTCTTAGAGGCGGGCCGGTCCCTCGAGATGGCCGCCCTGGCCGACCTCGTAGGCCTCGCGGACCCAGCCGGCGAACTCGTCGTCGAGCTGGTCGGCTGCCGTGACACGGTACTGGTGCACGAACAGGCGCTTGGTGTAGGGCGACGCAGTGCGGATCCGCGGGTCCTCGACGCGTCGTTGCAGGTCCAGGTACCCGTCGAGGCTGCGGCTGGTGGGCTTGGCGCCGGCGAACCCACGCCGGCTGCCTTTGAACGTGATCGCTGTCTTGGAGACCGAATACTCGAACGGGCCACACGCCTCGACCAGCTCGACGAAGCGCTGGTAGAGCGCGATGACAGCCGGTGGCTTGTCGCGCAGATGGTCTTGGACGGTCCAGTTGCTCGGCTCCATAGGCCAAAGCATATCCAGCTGTACGCCCGGCACAACGGCCACGCCGACCTGCTGCGCCAGCGGATCGACGGGGCAGGGGGCCAGTAGCTGCCCGCGGCATCATCGGCTGGCTCGCGCAGCGCGACCGGGTCGTGGCGTCCGAAAGGAAATTGCCGACCAGACTGTCGCTGCCACCGCATAAGATCGTCAACGGAGCCCACGTCCGTCTGCTTGCAGCCCATCACCAGACGCCACCCCTCCCGAAGGAGAGTGCCTGTGACCACCGCAACACCTCCGACGTACCGCACCGGCAAGATCTGCTACATCGAGCTCCCAGCTGTTGACGTGCAGCAGTCCGCGGAGTTCTACCGGCGAGCGTTCGGTTGGACCATCCGGCGGCGCGGGGACGGTTCAACCGCCTTCGACGACACCGTGAACGCGGTCAGCGGCGCCTGGGTGCTCGAGCGCCCGCCGGCGACCGCGCCAGGCCTCATGGTGTACATCATGGTCGCTGACGCCGTCGCAGCCGTTGAGGCCGTGCTTGCCGCTGGCGGTGAGATGGTGCAGCCGATTGACCCGAACGCATCTGAGGTGTTTGCGTGGTTCCGGGATCCCGCCGGCAATGTGGTTGGCATCTACCAACAGCCTGGCTTGGCCGAGGTTGAGGCAGGAACGCCGCGCTGATCAGGTTCGTCGAGTCATGCGCAGAGCCCAGGTCTTCGCTTGAGGACCCACAACAGGTGGAGGTTCTCGCTCTTCTTGGCACCGTGAATGTGTCTGACCAGGGCCTTGTGATGCTCACACGGTTGGCTTTGTGCTCGTACTGCCGTCCGGCCAACGCGCGGTGCTCACGTCCGGCGCGGGGTCCTATCGTTGGCGGTGGAATTCGGCACGCCAGCGACGGTCGGTCGGTGATCGTGGGTCGGTGACCTGCTCGATCCGCAGGGGAGTGAGGCCGTCGGTGGCGAAGGCCTCGACCTCAGCGCGGCGCAGCGGCCAGGGTGGTGTCTGGATCGGCTGGCCCTGATCATCGTGGGCTGCGGCGACGACGAGGAGGGTCCCGCCCGGGGCGACCAGCCGCCCGACGTTCACGATGGCCTGGTGGCGGGGTGGGTCGGGGAGTGCCTGAACGGTGATGACTGCGACGACGAGATCGAAGGCCCGCCGCCACTGGGCAGGGGGGTCGAGCAGGTCGGCGGTCAGGTAGTGTACCGGTGAGTCTGGAAAGCGTTGCCGGACGAGCCCAATGGCCGTATCGGCAATGTCGAACGCGACCGTGTCGTAGCCATGCTGCGCGATGTATTCGGCGTCAGCGCCCAGGCCGCAGCCGACGATAACGGCGCGCTTACCGGTGCCGGTAAGCTGACGTGCCTGCGCCCACTGGGTCAACAGTGGGTGCGGCTCGGCGCGGTTCCACGGCATCGGCACTTCCCCGGCCGCCCCCGCGCTGTAGAGGCGGTCGAACCACCCGGTGGGATCGCCGGCGGCAAGTGATCGAGCGGCGAATCGGTCGCCTTGCTCGTCCCAGCCGCCGGAGGTGTGCTGCAGGATCGCGGGGATGACCACATCCCATGCCCCGGGCGGCGGCATCTGATGGCCGACTCCCTCCAACGGGAGCAGGCGGGCAGCGGGGATCTCACGTGCCAGCGCTTCGGCGTGTCCGTAGGGGAACAATGGGTCCTCGGTGCCGTGGATCACCAGGGTCGAGGTGGTGATCTCGCCGAGCCGCGACCTGACCGGCGTGCCGCCGTCAAGGAGCCAGTGGTTGGTCATGCTCGCCTGGATATCGGTCGTGCGGTCGACGATCCGCCCGACGAGTTCACGCAGGTGCATCTCGTCCAACCCGTGCGGTCCGGTGAAGGGTCGCTGGCCCTGGACGATGTAGTCAATCACCGAGGCGCGGTCGGTCCAGTCCGGCGCCGGTCGGTCCTGCGTGAAGAAGGCTCGCAGCTCGCCGGACATCGGCGGCAGGTCGGGGTTGGCAGGCCCACCCGGACCGGCGGGGCTTGTGGAGATCAGCGTGAGCGAGGCGACCCGATCCGCGTGCTCGATCGCCAGCCGTTGGCCGATCGCCCCGCCCATCGAGATGCCCACGATGTGCGCGCGATCCACGGCAAGGCGGTCGAGCAGGCCCACCGCATCCGCAGCCAGATCCGCAACCGTGTACGGCGGCGTCCCAGGCGGGTAGCTGGTCGAGCGGCCGGTGTCACGGCTGTCGAAGCGGATGACGAACCGCAGCCCCACCGCCAGCCGCGAACAGAACCCGTCCTCCCACCAATCCATCGAGCTGCCCGCACCACCGATCAGCAGGGCCGCAGGATCGCGCGGCTCACCGAACGTCTCCACACACAGGCGCACACCGTTGACGTGGACAATCCGATCCCCGCTCATCACGCCTCCACGCTGAGGCCAGGTCCCAGGCCGATTTCCGCGCATTGCCCGATCACAGTACCGACGCGCCCCGACGACGGCTCTGACAACTGAGGCCGCGAACCTCATCGACCTCGGCTGTGGTCGATCGGCTCATCGGCGACGGTCAGCCATGGCGCTGCGCCAAGCCTCCCCCGAACGGTGCGCCGGTGCGCGGTGGCTTCGCACGAATCCGTCGCGACAGCAGCGATCTCCCGGCCCCATCGTGGCTGTGGCTCACCGAGCTGGCGTGTGGCTGGGAGGGCACCGAAGGCGCGACGCACTGCCCGTGATGAGCGCGACGGTAAAGCCAGCCGCTGGCGAGGCCTGCTCTATCGGGTTGGGGACGTCTACCGGGCCGCGCCACGCTCATCTGCCTGGGCCGGTGCTCCATCGGATACCCACGTTGACAGGTTGGCGCTCCTTCCCCGGATCGCCACCGAGCGGCCAAGCACGCCGAGAGCATGGCGAACGCGCCGCGACAGTGGCAACGAATCGGCGCCCGGCCCGGCGTGGTCCCGCAGGATGGGCGTGATCGCCTCGACGTCGAACCCGGTGAGCACCAGCGCGCGAGCCAGCCCCGCCCGGTTGAACACGAACCACTCCGTGTAACCGCGGCGGGCACTCAGGCGTGCCAGTGGCGCCGGCAGCAGCGAGAGCGGGGCGCTCACAGCGTCGAGCACGATCACCCACCGGCGGCACACGCTTCGCACAGCCTCGAGCGCACGCAGCGGGTCACGGACGAGCTGGAGCAGGTACCCGAGAAAGACGAGATCGAACTGGCCGATGTCGCCCGGGTTGAGGTCGTACACGTTCAGGTCCTGATAGACGACTCGTGAGCCGAGCAGCTCGGCGGCGGTGCGGAAGGCCGCGCCGCGCAACCGGTCCGGCGACGTCGGGCGATCTGGCGAACCTCGGCTGCGGTGCTGGGAGTCCTGCCGTGCAGAGTCGGCGAGGTCGGTGGCGAGCACCTCCTGGGCGCCGCGGCGCTCGAGCTCGAACGCCCAATAGCCGTCCATCGTCCCGACGTCAAGGCAGCGCAAGCCCTCGAGTGAGGCCGGCCACGGGATGCGCGCGGCGGTGGGGCGCAGGTCCCAGCCCCCGGGCGTGACCACGCCTGGAGCGACCTCGATCGTGTGCCACCAGTCATGGTCGGCAACACGGCGCAGCTCATCCCCGGATCCGCACACAACGACGAAGTGTAACCGCGCGGATCGCAGCGGCACCCACCCGGACCGCAAGCTGACCAGGCCCGGAACCGTGCGGAAGTTGTGGACTCTGGCCAGGTCGGTCGGGGATGAAGTTGTCGTTTTCTTCAAGGACCGGCACTACAGAAGGAATGTCGATCCCCGCTGAAGGGCCACTGACGGCCCGGCCACGTCAAGGTCAGCGGCCGCGAGCAGCGTGCGCTCAGGTAGGCGCACTGCCGCAGGTACTCGCGGTTGCCGACCCCGCCGAAGTCGGCGGAGTCGGGTCTGCCCCAGCAGAGCTATACCGCCTTCGTTGAGACCGACAGAGGAGGTCTTCGCACCTATCTGGCACAGATGGCATCTGTGTGCCAACCCTATTGAGGACCCTACAAACAGGTGTAGGGTCCGCGGACAGGTGAACAGTGGAAGGGCTTGCTGTCGTCCGGATCCGTGTCCTTGAACAGATAATCTGCAGCCCAAGTGTGAACAATCCTGCGGGGACGTCGCTGATGGGACGGGGTAGCGACGCCGATCGCGACCCGGTGGGTGTCACATGGAGGTGGCTGTGGCGATGCAGTGGCTCAGCAAGGTCGTGGATGCCCTCGTTGAGGGGATAAAGGCGATTCCTGGATGGCTCCGGCGTCGGCGGCAAAAGTTGATCCTCCGCGCGATGCTCAAGCAGGACAGCCAGCAGTGGCGGAAGTTGTCGACTCTGGCCAGGGCGGTTGGTGAGTCGGGACCAGAGGGGCAGGAGCGGGTCCGGCGCCTACTGCTCTCCGTCGGGGCGCGGGCCTCGGTAGGAGAGAGTCAAGAGGAGCTTTGGGGGCTCATCAGCCGGGTCGGCGCGACTGGTGCGGCTTCAACTGGCGCGAACCACGGAGACGGTCGGCTTGGCTGATCCCGGCGCTATGGCTGACAGGGGTTCCCGTGGTCATTGGTGGCTGCCGCTGGTTGGTCGGTAGTGGTTGAGGCTGCCGGTCTGCCCGCTGGTTGTCCTGCTGCGAAGCAAGCATGGCGCGGATGTCTGGTCGGGCCAGGGCGTCCAGGAGCGCAGCGCCGCGTCGGGTTGGCCGCAGGGGCCGGGCGCGGACGGCGCGGTGGTAGAGCTGTGCGCCGATGTCGCGTTCCAGTCGCTGCAGTTGCTTGACGAGTGCGGATTGGTGGGCGCCGAGGTGGTCGGCGGCCGCCTCGATGGTGGGGAAGCCCATAGCCTGCTGGAAGCGGTGCAGCCGCTGCCAGCCCCACAGGCCGCCCTCGACGGCGCGACGGATATCGCGAGGAATGCTGGGGCCAAGGGTCCGCACCATCTCGGGATGGCTGGTGACGCCGGCTGGCCGGATGGGGATCCGGTAGCGGTGGCCGGCGCGGTTGACGGTCATCTCGGAGACGCCGAGTTCGGCGGCGATGTCGGGGAAGGAGCGCTTGCGGTCCACATATTGCTGGCGCAGCCAGTCCGGGTCGATAGGGGTCGTCTCGCGGCCGGTGATCAGGGTGATGCCGACTTGGTGGGCGCGCTGGGCGACCAGCTTGGTAGGCAGGCCGGTCTCGGCGGCGATCTGCGCCAGGCGCTTTCGGCCGGTGAGGTATTCGCGTTCGAAGAAGTCACGGGTGAGCAGACGCTGGGCGTGCTGTCGGCGCTGCCAGGCTATGGGTAGGGAGTTCGCGGCCCAGCGGTGCGGGGTGTGGGGCAGGCGCTCCAACGCCAGCCGGATGTGGTCGATCGTGGTGTCCAGCCGCCCGGCCACCGCGCCCGGCGGGAGGCGGTCGACGACCACCAACTGGTGAACAGCGTCCAGGTCGATGTCGTCGGGGTCGCGTCCGGGCAACTCAAGATCCTGACAGCAGCCGGCGGGTGGCTCCCAGGTCACGGGCTCGTCGATCCCGAGACGTTGCAGGTGACCGGCGGCATGGCCGGCGAGCGCGTCGCGGACCGGCATGGGCAGCGACGCGGTGAAGGCCAGGTAGGTAGTGCGGTCGGCGGCGCTGCGAAACGCCAGAGCGTGGCCGGCATCGTTGAGATCGGCTCCCGAAAGGAGCTGGTAGAGGTAGCGCCGGGCGTCCAAGAACCGACGGGGCCGGCCGGGGTGGGCGCCGGCCCGGTAGCACAGCTCCTGCCAGTCGGTCTGGCTGATGGTGGCAGGGCCGATGGCGGCGCGGCGGCGGTGATAGTCGATCGGGCTGCCGTAGCGGTCGAGGTAGTCGGCGAGCTGGCAGACCGCCACCAGAACCTGCTGGTAGCCGTCGTCGTGCAGGGCCTTGAGGGTGGTGCTGATACGCCTGCGCAGGTAGGGGTGTAGGTAGGCGGTGATCTGACTGAGGATGCGGGTGGGGTGTCCAGGCAGCAGCAGGCACGCCGCGATCGTGACGCGGAACCGGTCGGCGTGAAAGCCGCTGGTGGGCAGCAGCCGGATGGTCCAGCCGGGCCACAGCTGCTGGGGGATGTGGCGGACACGGCCCAGCGCTGGCGGATCACCACCGGTGACGGGGGCGCGGGCCTGCGGGGTCATCGAGCGGTAGCGGATCCGGTCGACCATGCCCAAGTCGGGGTCAAGCGCGCGCAGGAACCGGCCCTTGACCGGGTCGGACAGCTGTCGCCACTGCTGCGGGGCCAGGCCAGGTGGGCAGACCTGCCTGCGGTTGGGGTCGCGTCCAAGCAACATGCCGAGCTGGTCGACGACGTCCTGGTCGTGGCCGCTGAGCAGCGCCATGGCCCTGGTAGCGATTGCGCCGATGAGCGCGGCCGCAGCCGGTGGCGCAGCGCCGGACCAGATGACCGGTCGGGCCTGGTGGGCCCGCCAGGCACGCTGCACCTGCACACCGAAATGGTCAAAGTCCTCCTCGATGGCGTGGCGCAGCAGCCAGCCGCCGACCGCGCGCAGATCACCGAACACCACCGCGGGGGTGACCACAAGCTCGGCGGTGGTGCCCGCCTCCACGGCGCTGAGCAGGGTGTTGATCTGGCGTTGGGTGGCCAGCAGCGGATCGTCTCCCACCAGCCGCAGCGCATCAATGGCGCGCAGATCCACCCCGCATGGGCGGTCTGCGGTCCCAGGACAGGTTCCTCCCGCTCGGCCAGGCACGACGGGCAGTAGCGCGAGCCCCGGGTCCGCGCCCACCAGGCCGAGCGGCCCACCACCCGGCTCGGCTGGTCCACCCGCACCACATGACCGTCATAGCGGCGCAGGGTCATTGCGTGCAGCCGCGCCGCGTCGACGCCGCCGGCGTCGGCGAGGCGACGCGCCTCGGCCGGATGCAGGCAAATGGTGTAGTCCGGCACGCCATGCAGCTCATGCGGGTGGGTGCGAAGGCCGAGCATGGCCAGCAGCATCCCGGTCATAACGTCAAACCGCCGGCAGTAGGCCTCCAGCCAGCTGTCGAGCGGCTCACCCGGCAGCGGCGACAATCGCAGCGGCAGGGTCCGCATCACACCAAGGCCGGCCGTGCTCACCTGGTCGGTCTGCGGCGCGTGCGGCCGGCCGCCGGGCGGCCTTGGACGCGGGTTGTCAGGGTGCCGGCGTCTATGGCTGCGGCGAGTTCCAGGCGGGCCTTCTCCGCGGCTTCGTCGATTTTGATCGTGTCGAGCAGGTCCTTGGTCAGCCGCTCGGCGCCGGTGCGGATCGTCCGGGCGGCACCACGGTTGAGCAGGTCCATCAGCGAGCCGATGTGGCCGGTGCTGCGGGCAAACAGGTAGTCCGACAGCTCCTCGGCGAGCATGCCGGGATGCTTGCCGGCCAGCACCAGCGCCTGCTCGATGCCCAGCAGCACCTGCCGCCACTCCCGCCGTCCCTGCCGGGTGCCGATCTCGAACGGGGCCATGGTCAGCCGGGTCCAGCGCCGGCCGGTCTGGGCCAGGGCGGCGTCGCTTGTGGTCAGGCCCTCGTTGAACACGCCACGCTCGCGCAGGCCGACCCCGACGAACAAAAACGTGACCGGGAAGTCGTTGGCCAGCGACTTCAGATGGTTGGTGACGGTGAGGCCGTCGCGGCGGGTCATGTCCAGGAAGTGCACGTCGTCGATGATCACCAGCTTGGTGTCGCAGCTGAGCACGCAGTCCAGTGCCACGCTGCGGAGCTGGTCGGTGGTGCCGGTCTTGCGGGGGTGGCCGTAGAACTCCAGGAACGCCTCCTGCAGCGACTTCATCGTGGTGGTGGCGGTCAGCCCGATACGGCAGACCGGGATGTGCTCATGGCCCGCCTGGGTGGTCTCCCCCTGCAGGGCGAACTGCTGGCGGTGGAACACCCGCCCGAAGGAATTGGCCGCAGTCGTCTTGCCAAGCCCCGGGTGCGCGTCGATCGCTGGGGCGCCCTTGACCCGGTCGCCGTCTTGGCGGTTGGCGTCGACGATGTCCCAGATGTCGTCGTGGACGCGGGCCAGTTGCGGGGTGTTCAGGGTGAGGTTGGCATGCCACTGCTTGCGCCGCTCGTCGTAGCGTTGCCGCTCGGCGTCGGGCAGGCCGCGCAGCTGGCGGACGTCGAGCTGCTCGGGTTGGGTGCGGGCCGGTGTCATGGCCAGCAGCCGCCAGCCTTCCTTGCGGGCCAGGGTGAGCCGGTCCCGACGCACCCGTCCGCCGGGCGCGGCGGTGCCGTTGGGCGGAGCGGTGGTGGTCACAGCAGTGGCTCCACCGCGTCGGCGTAGTAGGTGTCCGGATCGGCGTCCAGGTCGTCGTCGGCGTCGTCATCGCCCAGGTCACCGTCCGTCGGGCCGAGCAGGACAGGGCCCGCCGCGGGCCCGGCGGACTCGGTGGGGTCGCTCGCCGGTGCGGCAGGGTCGCTGCCCAACGCCGCGACCCGACGCACCGATGGGAGTTCCGCGACCGCCTCGCCGTCGGCGCCTGGGGTGGTGCCCAGCAGGCGCAGCCGTTCCTGGGACAGGCGGATGGCCATGCGCCGCTCGGTGGGGTTGGCGGTCAGGCCCGTGCCCCAGCGCTCCAGCAGCGCCATCAGCGCACGCTTGGTGTCGGGGAAGCGGTCGGTCTCGGCGGCCAGGGCACGCGCATAGACCAGCGCCTCCTGACTGAACGGCTTGCCCAGCGCCGCCGCGTGCTCCCAGACCAGGGCGTGCCAGCGGTTGTCGGCGGGGTCCTGGAACCAGATGTGGCTGATATCGCCAGGGTCGATCGAAAACGGCCACTTGCCCTGGTAGGCGCCGCCGTAGGGGCTGGTGGTGTTGCGGTAGCGGGTCAGCGCCGCGCCGTTGTAGCGCAAGGTATTGATCTCCACGCCGTAGTGGTGGATAGGCCGCCACTTGACCTGGAGGAAGTCGTAGGCCAAGTCAGGCCGGGCCGGGATCATCAGCTGCCCAGCGCGGGTGACGCCATGCTCGAACATCTCCAACGGACTCACCTGGAGGCCCGGGATCTCCGGGATCGCCAGGCCGCGGTGGGCGTTGCGGTGATAGCAGCGGTCGATCCACTCGCGGATGATCTGCTCGAGCTCGTCGAGGAAGAAGTACGCCTGCTGCTCGACATCGGTGCCACGGCTGTGCACGTCGGCGCCCTTGTAGCCGGGCAGCGCGACCAGCAGCTGGTCGCCGAGCGTCGCAAACCAGCGCTCCAGCGGGGACTTGTCGGTCGGGGTCAGCGGCCGGGCCGGCTGCAGCGAGATGCCCAGCCGATCGCACACCCCCTGGATGTGGTTGGACAGGTAGACCTTGCCGTGGTCGTAGACGATGGTCTCGGCCGCCACGCCTGGCAGTAGCGGCCGCCCGGCGGCGTCCACCAGCTTGCGGGCGTCGATGACCACGGTGGCGGGCACGCCGTGGTAGGGCAGCGGCTCGCCGTCACCGGCCAGCCCGTCGGCGCGTGGCCGGACCGTCTCATACAACACCGCGGCCACGTCTACCGACTTGGTCGACACCGGCGTGAGCCGCAGCCCGGTGATACACCGCGAATACAGGTCCATGGCCACCGTCAGCTCGGCCTGGACCCAACGGCAGGTCACCGGCTCCATCGCGAACACGTCCAGCCGGGTGGTGTCCAACAGCACATACTCGCCAGGACGGGTGGCGCGCAGCCGCCCGAACACGCCCTGCGGTCGGTTGGCGATGGACCGCTTGGCCTTGGTGGACCCGTCGAAGGCGTTGGTGGCCCTGCTCAGCTCGCGCAGCAGCTCGTGGGCGGTCGACCGGGCCGGCAACGCCACCACGCCCGGGCCGTACTGCTCGACCAGCCGCGCTTCGATCTTGGCCAGGATGATCGCGCGGGTCGGCCTGCTAGCAGCCACATGCTCGGCCAGCACCGCGCGGCACGTGTCGATCCAGCGGGGGTCGGTCCGGCCCATTGGGTCGCGTCCCCGGCCGCTGGTGTTGTGCAACAACCCCGCCGGGCCATCCTGCGTGAACGCCATGATCCAGCGGCGCACGGTCATGACGCTGACCCCAAGCTCGGCGGCCTTGGCCTGATAGCGGGCCATCTTCGGCGTGCCGGGCGCATACTGCGGCCGGGGCTCGCCGTCCCGCGCGAGTTCCGCGCTGCCCAGCCGGTAGCCGGTCAGCACCTCCTGGACGTGCTGGATCCGTGTGGTCAGCTCGGCATCCTGCCCCGAAGGCAGCGACATGAACGCCGGGGCCACGCTCGCCTGGAGTGGGGTCTCATCCGCAGCGCCGAAGTGGGTGGTGGGGTGGGTCAGCAGCCAGGCGGTATCGACCTGGCGCAGCGCACCTGCGACCGACCGCAGCAGCACCCGCCGGCCTTGGAGCTCGACCAGCTGGAACCGCTCGCCATCGTGGTCGAGCCAGCCCCCAACGCGCAGGACCGCGGTCAGGCCCATCACGGCCTCCTCCACAGCATCGAGGCCCCGGACAAGGGCTGGGTCAGGTCGGTGACCAGCCGCCCCGACCACAACAACGCCAGCAGCGCCGGGCGGACGGTATGCGGGGGCTGGCCCGCGGCAAGGCGCCGCTCGGCGACCGCCAGCTGCTCACCGTCACCCACCACCACCCACGCCTGGTGCAGCCGTGCCTGCGCCACCATCCCGGGGCGGCGGTAGGCCGCCAGGAAGCGGACGTTGTCCAACACCACAGGGTCGCAGCCAGACCAGATCTCGTACTGCCAGCCACGCCGCAGGAAGATCTCCTGCGGCCAGGCCAGCGCCTCGACGACCTTCGGGCTGGTCAGCCGCTCGGCCGCCTTGACGTTGACCACGCGGACCACCCCGCTGGCCAAGCCGAGCAGGAAGTCGGGCACGTGCTTGCGGGTGCGCCCGTCGACCTCGGTCACCAGCCGGCACGGCTGCGCGTAGATGCCGCTGACCTCCGGGTCGAAGTCGGCCAGCAGCAGCCTGGCCAGCTCCAATCGGCTCTCATAGACCACGTGGCCGCCCACGGTGGCAGCCCAGTGGCTGCCGGACAGGTGCTGCTGGCCATGCCGCGACCGCAGCTTCCGCCACGGCACCGACCCCTCGAAGTCGCGCAGCCACAGCCGGCTCACCGGGATCGCTCGCGTGGAGTCGTCTGCGAAACGAACCCTAGAGCGCCGGTCAGGTTATCAGTGATGGTGTTCAGGCGGCCTGCTGGCCTGCCCATGGTGCGCGGGCGATAACGTGCAGGTTGTGGACCACGGCGCAGCGGCGCAGGTCGAACAGGTTCTTGCGCTGACCCCAGTAGCGGGCACGGCGGCCCTGCCAGTGGCCGATCTGGGCCAGGGTGTGCTCGACTGCGACACGCTCGCGGAGCTTGGCCCGCCCCGCAGGGGTGAGCTGGCGCTGGCGCAGCTCGGCCAGCAGCCGCTCGTCGGGATGGATTTGCACGCTGCGCCCGCGGGTGCTGCTGGTGCACTGGGCGCGCAGCGGGCAGGCGGCGCAGACCTCGGCGGGGAACTGGACCTTGCCGCCCGGGACGAACGGCATTTGCTGGCCAGCGGGGCAGACCAGCTGCTGCTGGTCCCAGTCGAGGGTGAAGTCAGTCTTGGCGAACCGGGGGCCGTTGTGGACCCGCCACGCCTTGCAGAAGACCGCCAAGCCGTCGGGGCGGTCTTGGACCAGCACGCTGGACAGGTAGGCCCGGTCGATGAACAGCTCGGCAAGAGTGAGCTGCTGGGCGGCCAGGTCGTCGCGGATCTGGGTGGCACCGTGGGCCTCGGGGAGGTTGGCCGCCGTCACGCCCACGGCGGGAACCAGGCCGAAGTCCAGCTCGCGGAGCACGTGGCGCTTGTAGCCATCGATCAGGTGGCTGCGGCTTTTGCGACCATGGCGCATCTGCGGATCCTCGATGGAGATCCGCCGGTCGGTGGCGACCCCGCGCTTGAGCGTTGGCGGCCCCTCGTCGGCCACCTGCACGTCCTGATCGCGGACCTGCCGGGCCGCGCCCAGGGCCGCCTGGACGCCTGGGCTGGCGAGCTGGTGGTCGTCCACGAAGCCCTCCACCTGCTCCAACGCCTCCAGTACCACGCCCAGCGCCTGGTCGCGGGCCAGCGGGTCGTCCCAGTCACGGTCCAACGCCGCCTTCAGGCTGGAGGCGCCAAGCAGCCCCACGCCGGCCTGGTCGGCCACCGCCGCGACCCCCTGGTGCCACGACAGCCCCCGCCCCTGCTGCCGCGCGATGACGCCCAACGCCGTGCGCAGGGCGTGACCCAACAAGTTGATGGTGTCCTCCACCCGACCAGCCCCCCACAGCGGGCTGGCATCAAGCGCCGCCCGCAACGCCCGATCGCCGAACCCACCCTTGGCCTTGGCCAGCGCCACGGTGCGCTCCACCAGCCGCCGGTCCAGATTGTGGCCGATCAGCCGCGTGCGGAAGCCGACCAGCGTGCCCTTCGAAAACGGCGCCCGCTCCCCATCCAGGCAGTCCAGCACCAGCTGCCAGCGCCGATCCATCACCGTCGCCTCAACCACCTCATCATCGCTGGCGCCGGTGTAGGCCTGCAGGATCGTCGCCAACGCCAGCTGGGCTGGTGGGACTGGCGGCTGGCCCTTGGGGCTGTGCTGGTAGGCCGCGGCCAGCTCGGTTTGGAACCCGTCGTCCAACAGCTCGTGGCGATGCTGGCGCAGCCACACAAACAGCTTGGCCCGCCGGACCAGCCCGATGACACGCTGCTCGGCCGGCGACGGTTCGACGGGTGGACGCCACACAGGTGGGCGCATGACCGGCAGCCTCCTTGGCTCACGCGGACGCGCTGATGCGCCGCGATCAGTGCTACCTATCACAAACCAGGTCTACTTGACCGGCGCTCTAGCAGTCGGTCAGCGTGACCGACTTCGAGTCCGAGGAGGACCGATGACCAGGATAGCGACACCACCCAGCTCCAGCGGAGCCCCGCAAACGCCCGTGCGCGACCTTTTTATCCGGGTCGTAGATCTCGAGCCTGGTCAGGTACTCGCCGACTGTCGTCTGTCGGATGGTCCATGTCCCCTTGTCCGTTGCAACGGGTGGTTCACGAGCAGAACATCCCAGATTCCGACTACCAGCGGCCGAAGATCGGGATCAGCAAGAACCCGATCAAGAAACGGATGCTGCGCGACCTGCTCCGCGGCGGCACCCTGCCCGCGATCGTGACTGTGGAGCGCCAAGACAGCGGCACCGAGATCGCCGACGGGCTGCAGCGCACCCACGTGCTGACTGAGGCGGCCAAGGGGCTGCTGGCGCTGGAGCGCGGCGAGGAGCCGGGCAAGATCGTGCGAGCGCAGCTCAAGGAGATGGAAGACCAGAACCAGCAGCCGCTCGACGTCGACCAGTTCCTCGCTCAACCCCTGACCGAGCAGGTGTGGAGCGACCTCAGAAGCGACGAGCAGCTTCGTCTGTTCATGGTGCTCAACGTCGGCCAGCAGAAGGTCAGCCCCCGGCATCTCCTGGAGGTCGCTCAGAGCAACCTGCGTGCGACCTTCAAGGACTGGGGCATTCAGCTACTCACCGAGCGCGAGGAGAAGGAACTGCCACGCCGGACCCGCAAGAACAGCCCTCCGGCGATCATCCCCGCCGTCACGCACTACCGGTACGAGCCTCTCATCGACGGTCTGAAGGCGTACGTCACCGGCGATCCACACGTGAAGACGCGGACGGTGCTGGAAGAAGAGGGCCTCAACGACACGCTCAGCGCCCGCATCATGGAGGTCGGCAGCGAGGCTTGCCGCGAGGACTTCCAGTGGACCTGCCTGGAGCTGAACCGCATGGTGCGGGAGAAGTACGAGGGCAAGGCCAAGTGGCATCTGGCGGTGCAGACCTCGGACAACTTCCTCATCCCGCTGTTCGCGGCACTCGGCAAAGCCCGAGAAACCGCCGACACCGGATCCACCGTGCAGCACCACCAGCAGGAGCTGCTAGAGCTGCTCGACGAGTCCGCGGAGGACCCGCTGGTGCTGCACAGCGGTCCAAACAGCCTGGAGTCGATCCAGAACACCATCCGCTCCAACATTGGTCGGCGTCAACGCGCCATCGCCTTCTTCGCCTGGAAGGCCTTCTTCCTGAAGGGCCCGTCCAGCCCCGACTACCCGCTCAACTGGAGCGACGGCGCAATCGCCTGAGCAAGGGATCCAGCGCGCTCCGCATGAACCACGAGGCCGAGCCCTGCCGAGGGCTCGGCCTCGTCGTTTCACGTAGGCGAGCGGGCATCATCTTCGCCGCGCCGACACCATTGTTCAGACCAACCGACGATTGTTCAGTCAGTGTTCAACAAACGCCGACATTGTTCAGCAGAAGCCGGACCCTACAACAGGCTTGTCAGTGGGCGGTCGGGCGGACCGCGCCGATGTAGTCGCCGCGGAAGGCCGGCTGGACCCGGATGACCGCGCCGGCGTGGGGGGCGTTGATCATGTTGCCCGCGCCGATGTAGATGCCAACGTGGTGGATGGTGGCCGGGTTGCTCAGGTCGCTGGCGTAGAACACCAGGTCACCGGCCTGGACCGAGCCTGGGTCCAGGACGTGCTGGCCGGCGTTCCACTGCTGCGCGGCGGTGCGGGGCAGCTGCAGGCCGCCGGACAGGTAGGCGCGCAGGGTCAGCCCCGAGCAGTCGTAGAAGCCGTTCTCGCCGGCGCTGCCCCACTGGTAGGGCTTGCCGAGCTGGTTGTAGGCGAACTGCAGCGCGGCGTCGACCACGTTGGAGGCCGGTGCGCCGGCCGGCAGGCCCGCGGTGGCCGCATAGCTGGAGGCGATGGCCAGGACCTTGTCCACGTACCACTGCGCGTGGTTGTAGGAGAACACCGCCCGTGACAGGTCGCCGCCGTTGTCGTGCAGCGCCTTGCACAGGTAGCTGGCGGCGCTTGGGATCGCGTCGGCGGGATCGTAGGGGCTCCTGCGGCCGTCGGCGTTGCCGTCGACGGCGAACCGCCAGAAGGCGTCGCCGGCCACGCCAACGCCGACGCCCATCTGCATCGGCCCGGCAGCGCCGGCGAAGTTGGCGCCCTCGGTGACCCCGGGCGCCACCAGACGGCCGTGGTTGGTCTCGACCTTCCCGATTCCGGCCAGCACCGGCCAGGGAAGGCCAGGGCAGGTATCCGCGGCCTGCTGGTAGAGCATGAGGTAGTTGGCGGGGATATCCTGGCGTGCGTCCTGGCTGGGGGAGTTCCCCCCGATGATGCCGGTGGACAGCCCGCCGATCACCATCGTCACGACCAGCACCAGCACCACAGGCGCAGCCACGATGATGATCAGGAGCTTCTTCATGACCTGGTGACCTTGGCTCGATCCCTGCTCGCCGTGCGGGTCGGGGTGTCAGGGCGGCGTCGTAGGCTTGTGTCTTACGGGATTGGCCGGGTGCAGTTCAAGAGGAAGTTTCGAGCGGGGGGTTCAACACGCGAGTGATAGCAAGTGCTATTTTAGGGGCTCGATACCATTGACAGGATAGCCGACCAGCGTCCTAGGATCGAATGCGAGTGGTGGAGCCGGGCGCTTGGATTGCCCGGCCCTGGCCCGGAACAAGGAGCAGTGATGACCGGCGAGGCGCTCGTCGTCCCCGCGGCGACGCGGCGGCTGCGAAGCCGAGGCGTCGCCACAGGTGGCACATGCTGGGCACACGCTTTTGTGCCGTTGCCGGGCAGTGTAACCTTTGATACGCCATATGCGGGTGCATGACCTGCTCTCCTTCCCCAACGCCGTGAGCATATCGACTTGATACGACAAAGCCCAAAACTCCGGATCCGCCAAGCCGCACCGGTCCCGCAGGGCTCTAGGGGGTTCGCCGTGACACAGCAGCCGAGGGTCAGCCCGAACGCCGCCGCAGAGGAAGCGTTCGTCCCGCTCGGCGGTGGGAACGGGACCACTACCCCCACCCCTCCGCCGGAACACCACGACGGCGACGACGACCTGCCCGAGCGCTACCGCAACGAGCCGGTGCCCCGCAGCGACGAGCCCAAGCTCACCCGCACCCAGCGGCAGATGGGCGTGACCACGCCCGCCAGGCGGGACGCCTCGGCCGCCACGGCGTCCGACTTCACCGCCGAGCGCTACCTGCGCGAGGCGCAGCTGGCGCCGCGCGACGGCTGGCGCAGGGTGCTCTACTGGCTCAGCGGCGGCCGGGTCAACTTCGGCCCCGGCCCCTCGGAGCTGGCCGAGCGTGAGCTGATGGCCCGGGCCAAGACGCCGGTGCCCGGCTGCCGCTCGCTGGCGGTGATCAGCCGCAAGGGCGGGGTCGGCAAGACCACCACAACGCTGATGCTGGGCCACACCTTCGCGTCGCTGCGCGGCGACCGGGTGGTCGCCCTTGACGGCAATCCCGACGCCGGATCGCTCGGCTACCGGGTGCGGCGCGAGACCGCCGCGACGATCACCAACCTGCTCGCCGACGAGCAGATGATCACGCGCTATGCCGATATCCGCGCCTACACCTCACAGGCGCCCAGCCGTCTGGAGGTGGTCGCCTCCGACGACGACCCCCGCATCACCAGAGCGCTGGGCGAGGAGGACTACCGCCGGGCGATCGCGCTGCTGGAGCGCCACTACAACCTGATCTGCCTTGACACCGGCACGGGGGTGCTGGAGTCGGCGACCAGGGGGATCCTGCAGCTGGCCGACCAGATCGTGGTGGTGATGTCACCCAGCCTGGACTCGGCCAGGGCGGCCAGCTCGACGCTCGACTGGCTCAACGAGAACGGTCACTCCGAGCTGGTCAGAAGCGCCGTCGCGGTGGTCAACGGCGTGCAGGCCGACAGCCTGGTGGAGGTCGACCGCATCAAGGAGCACTTCGCCGGCCGCTGCCGCGCGGTCGTGCAGGTCCCCTGGGACCCGCACCTGGCCGCCGGCGCCGAGACCGACGTCGCTCGCCTGCGTCCGGTGACCAGACACGCCTACCTGGAGGTGGCCGCCGCGGTCGCGGACGGGTTCGCGACATGACATGACCGAATCATTACCGCTCTAGCAGAAGATCATCTGTAGAACGAGAGCTGCCGATACCGAACGCCGCGAGGGGCCGTCGCCGAGGGAATCGGCACTCTGGAAGCCAAGGAGGTACGTGCTGATGCGCCACCTGCACGTAGTCGTTGCCCAAAAGGTGAACTTCACCCCCGACTTCAGCGCCATCCCCGGAGCTGGGCCGTTTCAGCAGGTCATCAACGGTGTTGGTGCGTTCGCCCTGTTTCTCTCCCTCGCCGGGATCATCATCGGTGGAGCCATGTGGGGCGTCGGGTCCCTCAGCTCTAACTACCACCAAGCCGCGGTCGGTAAGCGTGCAACGCTGTATTCGATCGTCGGAGCGGTGATCGTCGGCGCAGCCGCCGCACTGGTCAACTGGGCCTTCTCGCTGGGCCGGACGACCTAGACCGAGCGAGGACCGAGCGAGCGGTCCAGCCACCGCGCAGCGGCCGGTCGGTGGGCCACCCCACCGCCGTCCCCGCCTCCACCGGTGGTCCCCCTGGCTGATGGGAAGGTGAGGGTTGGCGATACGTGAGCAGAGCCAGGCTCGGGTGATCTACGGGCCACCCGAGCAGCGTCGCCTCGGCGCAGGTAGCGGGCTTGGGCTGTTCGGCATGCTCATGCTCGCCCTGCTGCTGTTCGCCGGCGGGCTGTTGATCGGCCGCTGGACTGGCGCCGCGCCCCAGCCCGCGGCCACACCGCGCACCCCGGCGGCTCCCGGAGCCGCCACACCACAGGCGGGGGCGGGAACCTCGGCGCCGGCCACAGCGGTCCCGCGGGCGGCGGAGGCGGGCGGTGAGCAGGTCTGGAGCGGCCGCACCCGCGGCGGGCTGGTGCCGGTCGGCTGGGCGCGCTCGGAGGCCGGTGCGATCGGCGCCGCCACCAACTACACGGCGGTGCTGTCCAGCGAGGTGCTCTTCGATGCGGCCAAGCGGCGGCTGGCGGTCGAGGCGATCGCCGCTCCGGAGGCCCGCGCGCGGCTGCAGCGCGAGCTGGACGCCACCGCCCAGACCGTTGTCGCGGCGCTGAGCCGCGGGGCCGGCGCGAAGGCGGGCGCGGCGCTGGACCCGGACAAGGTGATCTTCCAGACCATCCCGGTGCGCTACCGCGTCGAGCTCTACGATGGCGCGCGCGCCCGCGTCGCGATCTGGACCACCGGCGTCGGCGGCTACCAGGACTCCAGCCTGCCCGTCCAGGAGGCATGGGGCGTGACGACGGTGGAGCTTGAGTGGATCGACAAGGATTGGAAAGAGACCAGTGCAACCGTCCAGGACGGACCGGTCCCCGTCGCCGATGACGCGCCTCCCACCCCGACAGGGATCCTGGTCGGCGAGGCCCAGCGATTCAAGGAGTACCACTATGCCCCGGGACAGTAGAACCCCTTGGGCCCGCTGGCTCCTGCTGCTGGCCGGCCTGGTCCTTGCCGCGGTCCTGGTGACCGCCCCCGCCGCCCTGGCGCAGACGCAGACCACGACGGCGCCGCCCACGACCGTGGCGGGCCAGCAGGCCCGGCGAGCCGACCCGTGCGACAAGAACCAGACCGCGATCGCCCGCAAGGTCTGCCAGCTCGGTCAGGGTGCCAGCCGCTCGGTCAACGGCGCGATCTCTGGCGCGGCGACCAACGTCGCCTCGGCCGCCGGGGACAGCGCGCTGCGCAGCTTCACCTCGGCGGTGGCATCGGCGGGCAACTGGTTCCTGCAGAAGGTGGGTGCGCTGATCAACGGCACGACCAGCCCGAACGTGGTCAATGCCGGCTGGTTCGGCTCGCAGTACCGGGTGATGCTGGCGCTGGCGATGGTGATCGCCCTGCCGGTCCTGCTGGTCTCGGTGGCGCAGGCGATCGTGCGGGTCGACGCGATGCAGGCGATCCGCTCGGCGTTTGTGTTCCTGCCGATCGCGGCGATCTTCTCCGCGGTCGCGCCGGCCCTCGCCCAGCTGCTGATCGACTCCAGCGACTGGATGAGCACGGCCATCGGCCACAACGCCACCGCCAGCGCGCAGAACTTCATGACCCAGACGGGAGGCTGGCTGGGCGCGGTCGGCGCGGGCACGGTCAACCCGGCGGTGCCGGTGTTCGGGGTGCTGCTGGGCGCCATCGTGGTGGTGCTGGGCGCGTTCTCGATCTGGCTGGAGCTGCTGCTGCGCTCGGCGGCGATCTATGTCGCGGTGCTGTTTCTGCCGCTGGGGTTCGCGGCGATGGTGTGGCCGGCGGGCTGGCGCTGGTGCCGCCGCCTGATCGAGTTCCTGATCGCGATCATCTTCGCCAAGGTCTTCATCGTGGCGATCATCGACATGGCCGCCGCGGGGCTGAGCGCGGGCGGGCTGGCCAGCTTCGAGGGCGTGCTCGCGGGTGGGGCGCTGCTGCTGATGGCCGCGTTCACGCCGATCGCCCTGCTGCGGCTGATCCCGCTGGCGGAGGCCGCGGTGGTCACCGCCGGCCAGCAGCGCGCCGCGCTGCGCCAGGCCACCCAGGAGCTGGCGCGGCGGGCTGGGCGGCCGCGCCAGCGGCCGCGGCCAAGGCGGCCAGCTCCACGGTGACCGCCGCGCGCAGCCGCGTCACCTCGGGCTTCAACACCATGACGCCGGACGTCGGCGGCCCGTCCGCACCTGATCGCGGCGTGGCCAGGCCGCTGCCCGTCCCGGGGGGACACGGTCCGGCGGCCGCCGCCGCGGCGGCCGCCGACGGCTCAGGCGGCGCCGGGGGGTCGGGCGGTGCGAGCGCCGCCGGCGGCAACGGCGTGCCGCGGCCACTGAAGCTGCCCGACCTGTCACCGGCGGCGGAGGGCTCGGATGCGTAACTACACCGAGGTCCGCTACCAGTTCGGGCCGCTGGAGCGCCGCGGCCTGATCGGCACGATGCGGCCGGGTCAGCTGCTGGTCCTGGGCGCGTCGGTGCTGTTGACCATCATGGTGGTGGAGACACTGCGCAGCGGTGCCGGCCTGGCACTGGGCGCCCTGCTGCTGACGGTGGGCGGTCTCGCCAGCTTCGTTCCCTTTGGAGGTAGAACCCTGAATGAGTGGGTCCCGGTCGTCGCCTCATTCTTCGGTCGCAAGCTGATCGGGCGTGACCGCTGGCGCTCTGGGGCGCCTGAGGCCGGTACCCGCTTTCGAGGGGGTGAGATTCCCGTGCGGCCACCCGACCCCATCGGCAGGGTGGAGCTGCTGGCCTTCCCGTTCCGGGGAGTCGAGCTGGGCGTGCTGGCCGACCGCTCCAACGGTACCTACACGGCGGTGATCCAGGCGCGCGCGCGTTCCTTCGTGCTGCTGGATCCCCAGGACAAGGCGCAGCGGCTGGCCGGCTGGGCCGGCGTGGTCGCCGGGCTGGCCCGCGAGGGCGCCCCGATCTCGCGGATCCAGTGGCTGGAGCGCACGGTCCCCGACGACCGCAACGCGCTCAACCGCTACCTGCGCGAGGCGCTCGACCCGAGCATCGGACTGGACGCGCTGCCGCTGCAGAGCTACCTGCGCCTGACGCAGGCGGCGGGCCCGGTCACCGAGCAGCACGAGCTCTACATCGCACTGCAGCTCAACGCCAGCAAGGCCGCCAAGGCCGTGAAGCAGGCGGGCGGCCGCGACACCGGCGCCTGCATGGTGCTCGCGCGGGAGCTGGACACGATGGCGCGGCGGCTGGAGCAGGCCGAGGTGGAGGTCATGCACGCGCTCGGCCCGCGCCGGCTGGCGGCCACCATCCGGCTGGCCTACGACCCCAACGCCCGCACCAACCTGGCGCGGCTGGCCACGGTCGATCCCAGTCGCGAGGACGGGGTGAGCGCGCGCAACGCCTGGCCGCGGCGCACCTCAACGCACTGGGGCTATTACCGCACCAACGACGTGGTGCACGCCACCTACTGGATCGCGGAGTGGCCGCGCATCGACGTCGGGCCGGATTTCATGGCACCGCTGCTGGTGCAGACGCGCTGCATGCGCACGGTGTCGGTGACGATGGAGCCGGTGCCGCCGCTGAAGGCGATGCGCGCGGTCGGGTTCGCCAAGACCGCCGACGTCGCCGACGAGGAGCTGCGCCAGAAGCTGGGGTTCATCGGCACCGCCAAGCGCCGTAACCAGGCGGACGCCGTCGCCCGCCGCGAGCAGGAGCTGGCTGACGGCCACGCCGACGTGCGCTTCTCCGGCTACATCACCGTCACCGCCGATGACACCGAGGAGCTGGCCGCCGCCTGCGGCGAGGTCGAGCACGCCGCGGGTCAGTGCCGCCTTGAAATCCAACGCTGCGACGGCGAGCAGGACTCCAGTTTTACCTTTACACTCCCTATGTGCCGTGGACTGAAATGATGAGGATCAAACCTCGCAGGCCCGCTCACCGCGTAACCACCGCGCACCTCCAAGCTGCGTACCCGTTCGTCTCCGAGGGCGGTTTGGGCAGCGATGGCGTCTATATTGGTCGCGACGTATTTGGGGGAAGCTTCTGCTTCGACCCGTGGACACTCTATGGAAAGGAAATCACGGGTCCGAATATGCTCGTAATCGGGCAGATCGGCTACGCGAAATCGTCCCTTGTGAAGTGCCTCGACGAGGACACCGAGGTCATGGACCCGGTGACCGGAGTGCCGCGGACCATCGGCGAGGTCTTCAAGGACGAGACCGTCAGCCGGGTGCTGACCCTGGACGCGCGGCGCCGGATCACGGCGGTGCCGATCACCGTCAAGGTCGACGCCGGCTTCTCCCGGTGCCTGAAGCTGACCTTCGCCTCCGGGCGGTCGGTCATCACCACGCCCGAGCACCCCTTCCTGATGCCAGACGGCTGGCGGCGGGCAGACCAGCTCGCGGTGGAGGAGACCGCAGCCACGCCGGCACAGGTGCCCTTCCCAGAGGAGCCTTGTCGCATCCTCGACGAGGAGGTCGACCTCCTCGCGATCATCCTCGCGGAGGGCTGCTATGTCCCCGGCCAGACCGGTGGCGCTGGCTTCACCTCGGCGGACCCAGAGATCGTGGCCCGCATGCGATCCGCCGGCGAGCGCCTTGGCTTCAGTGTCCGTAACGTCTCCAGGTATGACTGGAAGCTGACCGGCCACGCGAGGTTCACCGAGCCACCCGACGGCACCTGCGCCTGTGGCTGTGGGCAGCCGACGCCGACCACCACCCGGAGCCGGAACGGGAACGTCAAGGGGCAGCCACGGCGATATGCAGACGGCCACTCCAGCCGGCGCGGCGCTGCCACCACGGTCCTGCGCCGCCACGGCGTGCCGCGTGCCCTCTCCCGCGAGAAGACGATCCCGGAGATCATCTACCGCCTGCCGCGCGATCAGCTTGCTCGGTTCATCGCCGTCTTCTGGATGTGCGACGGGACCGTCGGCTCGAAAGAGACTGGCATATCCACCACCCTGGCCTCTGAACGGCTGGTGCGGCAGCTCCAGCACCTGCTGTTGCGCTTTGGGATACAGAGTGGCGTCCGCTTCCATCGGTCGACGTTGAATGGCGAGGTCTTCCCCTCGTGGACGCTACGTGTCTATTCCCAGTCCGAGCAGAACTTCCTCGACGTGATCCCACTCTGGGGAAAGAAGCGAGAGCGGCTCGCGGCCGCCTGCGCCGCTCGTTCCCGCGCGGTCCAGGCCAACGTCGGAGCGCCGTCACTCTCGGCGGAGATGCGGGCACGGCTCGACGCCGCCACCCGGCTCCCTGACGGGCGGGCCGACACGGCACGGTTCAAGCAGATCGCCGAGCGCCTCGGGGCGAAGTATCGCTTCCAGTTCAGCCACATCGTGAACCGGCAGACGGGTCACCTGAATCGGCCCGGGTTCCGCGCCTTCTGCGAGGTCTTCGGACTCACCCGGGAATATGGCTGGCTCCTGGACTCCGATGTCTTCTGGGATCGCATCGTTTCGATCGAGGACGTGGGAGAACGTCACGTCTACGACCTCACCGTCGAACCCACCGCTTGCTTCGTCGCGAACGATGTCATCGTCCATAATACCTATATTTGGCGGCAAATGCTCTTTGGGAGAACCGCGTGGATCATCGATCCAAAGGGTGAATACGAGCAGTTGGCAGCCTTCTGCGGGACGGAGCCGATCAGGTTCCGCAGTGGCGGGACGCTGCGGCTGAACCCGCTGGACCCCATGATCGCGGGGGATGCGCAGCTCGCGCTGCTGCGGTCGATCGCGGCGGTGATGCTCGGGCGGAACCTGCGGCCCGAGGAGGATGCCTGCCTGGAGCGGGCGCATCACGAGGCGGTGGTGGAGGCAGGCAACCGCCGCGCCCAGCCGACCGTGCCGCAGGTCGTCAACCGGCTGCTGGAGCCGTCGGACGCGACCGCGCACGAGCTGCGCACCTCGACCGCGCGCCTGGCCGAGGACGGACGCCAGCTCGCCCTGTCGCTGCGCCGCATGGGCTCCGGTGACCTGCGTGGCATGTTCGACGGTCCCACCTCCAGCGACTTCGACCTCTCCGGCCGCCTGGTGGTCTTCAACCTGCGCGAGGTCAAGGACGAGGCGCGGCCCATCCTGATGGCCTGCACCGCGGCCTGGCTGCAGGGGTCGTGGACGCGCAACGACGGCGTGCGGCGCATGGTGGTGCTCGACGAGGCCTGGGTCGTGCTGCGCCACCTGGCGATCGCGCGCTGGCTGCGCGAGAGCTGGAAGCTGGCGCGCCAGTACGGCGTGCAGAACATCGCCGTGATGCACCGCCTGTCCGACCTCACCGCCGCCGGCGACGCCGGCAGCGAGCAGGTCCAGCTCGCCAAGGGCCTGCTCGAGGACTCCGAGACCCGGGTGATCTACCGGCAGTCGTTCGGCGAGGTCGAGCAGGCCCGCGAGCTGCTCGGCCTCACCCAGACCGAGTGCGACCAGATCCCCATGCTGGAGCGGGGCGAGGCGCTCTGGCGGGTCGGGCGGCGGTCCTTCATCGTCCAGCACCGCATCGATGGCATGATCGAGCGCGAGATCGTCGACACCGACGCCAACATGGACGCGCGTTCCGCGCCCTGGGCGCAGCAGAGCACGCCAGAGGCCGCCGAGGGCGCCTCGTGACCGGGATGGTGGGCCGTTGAGCAGCAAACCGCCGATCCGGCGACAGAGCAACGTCGAGCAGATGCTGCTGATCGCCGTATCGGCCCTGCTGGGGGCCACCTTCCTGCTGTGGCTCGCGGGCGAGGTCGCGGGCTTCCTCCACTCCGGCGGCACCTGGCCGAAAGTGTCGGTGAGCGACATGGGCGCGGTGATGGCGCGAGTCTTCCGCGCTCCCGCCGACCCGGCCGCCGCCTGGCCGGCGAGCGTCCGCGACCTGCTGCCCGGGCCGATCAGCTTCTACCTGATCCTGGCGATCCTGCTGCTCGTCTGCACGGTCGCCTACATGTACCTCATGCAGGGCTTCCGCCTGCTGCGTCGGCGGCTCAGCACGACCGTGGTGGTGCAGCACTCCACCCCCGCCGGCGGCCAGACCGGGCCCGGTGGCTGGGCGCGCCCGCAGCTGTTCCGCGACCTGTACGTGCGCGCGGCGCAGCCCGGGCGGGTGGTGCTCGGCCGCATCAGCGGGCGCCTGGTCGCCGCCGAGCCGCTGCAGTCGGTGATCGTGGTGGGCCCGGCGCAGAGCCAGAAGACCAGCGGCCTGGTGGTCCCCGCCGTGCTCGAGTGGGAGGGCCCGGTCCTGGCGGCCTGCATGAAGGCTGACCTGATCCGGCACACCATGAGCCAGCGCTGGCGCAAGGGCGACGTCTACCTCTACGACCCGGCCGGGGTCACCGGGCTGGATGCCTCCACCTGGACGCCGCTCGGCCGCTGCGACACCTGGGAGGGCGCCTACCGGATGGCCCGCTCCCTGATCGACGCGGGACGCGGCGTGACGCCCGGCTCGCCCGACGCCGACTTCCTGCACAACGCCGCCGCGACCCTGCTGGCGGCGCTGCTGCTGGCGGCCGCGACCTCCGACCGCTCAATGGGCGACGTGGTCCGATGGGTGCAGCGCCACGAGCGAGCCGAGGTGTCGGCCGCGCTCAGCGTCGCCGGGGAGCCCTCCGCCAACGACGCCATGCAGCTCATCTCCAGCCTGACCGAGCAGCACCGCAGCCAGGTCTACGCCGCGGTGCTCACCGCGATCGCCGCCTACAGCGATCCGACCGTCAGGGAGGGCGTGCTGACCACCCACTTCTCCGCCGACCGGCTGCTCGACGGGCGCGCCAACACCGCCTACGTCTGCGCGCCCGCGCACGAGCAGCGCCGGCTCGGCCCGGTGTTCGTCGCCCTCGTGCAGGACGTGATCGACCTGGCCTACGAGCGCTCCAGCCAGCTCGGCCGGCCGCTGGACCCGCCGCTGCTGGTGGTGCTCGACGACGCGGCCACCTCGGCCGCGCTGCCGCAGCTCGACATGTACGCCGCCGGCGCGGCCAACCGGGGCGTGCAGCTCATCACGACCTTCCGGCACATCAGCCAGATGCAGGCACGCTACGGCGACCGTGCGGAGACCCTGCTCAATCACCACAAGGCCAAGGTGGTCCTGTCGGGCATCACCGACCAGGCCACTCTCGGCGTGCTGTCCCACCTGCTGGAGGACGACACCGTCCGCACGCTCACCGCGCCCAGCGCCACCGCCGCCAAGGAGGGCGAGTCGCTGCGCACCCGCTACCCCTCGCCGGCCGAGACGCTGCGCCGCATCTCGCCGGGCCAGGGCCTGCTGCTCTACGGGCACCTGCCTCCGGCCCACCTGACGCTGCGCCCCTGGTTCAGGGACCGGCGCCTGGTCAGCATGGTCGCCGACCAGGGCGCCAGCCTGGCAGAGCCGTTGGGGTGAGCCTGCCGCCGCGGTCATGCGCTCAGGGACGGGCGTAGATCTTCCGGAGGTTGGTGTAGTCGGTGGCGTCCGGGTGGCCGTACATCGTGCCGAAGCCGTCGCGCATGCAGGTCCTGCCGCTCCTGCGGTGGTCGAGGCCGACGACGTGGCCGAGCTCGTGGCAGGCGGTCTTGCGCCGGGTGGCCGAGCTGGTCAGGTAGCGGTTGTTCAGGTGCAGCGTGCCGTACCACGCGTAGTTGGTCCGCGGGTCGGCGTTGAGCGTGGCCCAGCCGGCCATGGGCTTGTTCCAGCGGCCGTCGTAGACCTTCACGCAGTAGAACCTGCTGGGGCATCTGGTGACGAAGCCGATCCTGATCCGGCTGCTCCTGGCCCACTCGGCGGCGGCCAGCTTGACGTACGACCAGTTGGTGGCGCTGACGCGTGTCTTCTCGAGATAGATGGTGACCTCGCTGGCGCTTCCCCGGTACCAGCGGGGCTGGGTGAACGCCTGGGCGGGCGCGGTCATGACCCCGAGCCCGGCGGTCATGACTCCGAGCAGGGTGGCGACGGCGAAGAGCTTCCTCATCAGCAGATTCCTCCCGGTCCTTGAATCCGTCTTTGCATGAAAAGACTCATGCAATTGGGGGAGCCGTGAAATCAGGAAAGAGGACCAGCGGGGCTCGGTAGGGGGCGATGGCTGCCCGGCGGGCTCTACGCAGAAGGGCGGAGGAGAATTCGGACCAACCCGCGGGTACCGTCTCGAAGCCCTGAGGGCATTTCGGCCGGCATCCGACGCCCGCCCGTCCGCCGTCACCTACGTACACCTGGCGGAAAACTTGACCTGACGGCCAGTCAGCGGCCGGCGTGGGCGGTGGCCTCGAGGGCCTGCTCGCCGAGCTGGGCGACGAGCGCGGCCAACCCCTGGTGGCTCTCGCTGCTCGGGCCGTAGGCGCGGGCGAGCCGGCGTGCGTACACGCCCTCGAGGATCACCGCCAGCTTCCAGTAGCCGAGCGCCACGTAGAAGTCGAGCTCGCCGAGGTCCCGGTCGGTGGCGCCGGCGTAGGCCGCGGCCACCTGGGCGCGGGTGGGGAAGCCGGGCACGGCGGTCGGCGACGAGATGAGCGGCTTCGCCTCGTCACCCTGCTCGGACCAGTAGACCATCAGGAGCCCGACATCGGCGAGGGGATCACCCAGGGTGCACAGCTCCCAGTCGATCACGGCCAGGACGTGGCCGGCGGGGGAGAGGATCAGGTTGTCGAGCCGGTAGTCCCCGTGGACGATCCTGGCGGGCCCCTGCTGCGGGGGCACGCGCGCCGCCAGGCGGCGGCCGACCTCCTCGATCACCGGCAGCTCGCGGGTCTTCGACTGCTCCCACTGCCTGCTCCAGCGCCTGAGCTGCCGCTCAACGTAGGCTTCGCGGCGGCCGAGGTCGCCGAGCCCGACCGTGTCGGGGTCCACCCGGTGCAGCGCGGCCAGCACCTGCACCACCGAGGCCGTGAGAGTGGCGCGCTGCCACACCTCGAAGGTGCGCTCCACGGTCGCCTCGTCGCGCGGGACCACCCCGTCGACGTACTCCATCACGTAGAACGGAGCGCCCGTGACCGACGGGTCCTGGCAGAGCCCGACCGCGCCGGGCACCGGCACCGGCGTGCCGCGCAGCGCGGAGATGATGCGGTGCTCGCGCCCCATATCGTGTGCGGAGGGGAGCACCGCCGACAGCGGCGGCCGGCGCAGCACCCAGGCCGCACCGGCCGCGTCGCGCACGACGTAGGTCAGGTTGGAGTGCCCGCCCGCGATCAGCTCGAAGGTGAGCGGCGGCCGAGCAGCGGCAACGTTGGCGGCGAACCACGCGCCCACCGCCTCGGCCTGAATGCCCGCCCGGCTCACCGGGTCGTCACCCGGTGGCCCCGGCGTCGTGCTCGGCGGCGTCCTGGACCGCCCGGGCGACCGCCGGCGAGACCCTGCGGTCGAACACGCTCGGCACGATGTGGTCGGGCCGCAGCTCGTCGTCGGCCACGATGCCGGCGATCGCGCGAGCGGCGGCGACCTTCATGGCCTCGGTGATCGCCCGTGCGCCGGCGTCCAGCGCGCCGCGGAAGACGCCCGGGAAGGCAAGCACGTTGTTGATCTGGTTCGGCTCGTCGCTGCGCCCGGTGGCGACCACCGCCGCGTAGCGGCGGGCACCGGCCGGGTCGACCTCGGGATCGGGGTTGGCCAGGGCGAACACGATCGCGTCCCTTGCCATGGCGCCGATGTCCGCGGGCCGCAGCAGGTCCGCGCTGGAGACGCCGACGAACACGTCCGCCCCCGACAGCGCGTCCAGCAGTCCGCCCTCGAGCCGCTCCACGTTGGTGTTCTCAGCCACCCAGCGCTTGCTCTCGTCGAGCCGCTCGCGGGCCGGGTGCAGGATACCGGTCCGGTCACTGACGACGATCCCGCCGACGCCCTCGGCCTGGAGGATCTTGACGATCGCCACGCCGGCCGCGCCCGCACCGGACATGACCACCCGAATCTCGGAGAGCTTCTTGCCGACCACGCGCAGCGCGTTGGTGAGCGCAGCCAGCACCACAATGGCGGTGCCGTGCTGGTCATCGTGGAACACCGGGATATCCAGCACCTCACGCAGGCGCCGCTCGACCTCGAAGCAGCGCGGTGCGGCGATGTCCTCCAGGTTGATCCCGCCGTAGGCGGGGGCGATCAGCTCGACGGCGCGGACGATCTCGTCGGTCTCCTGGGTCGCCAGCGCCACCGGCCAGGCGTCGACCCCGCCGAACTGCTTGAACAGGACCGCCTTGCCCTCCATCACCGGCATTGCCGCGGCCGGCCCGATATTGCCGAGGCCGAGCACGGCGGAGCCGTCGGTCACCACCGCGACCGTGTTGCGCTTGATGGTGAGCGTGCGCGCGTCACCGGGGTTCTCGGCGATGGCGCGGCAGACGCGGGCGACCCCCGGCGTGTAGGCCATCGACAGGTCGTCGCGGGTGCGCAGCGGCACCTTCGGCGTGACCTCGAGCTTGCCGCCGAGGTGGAGCAGGAAGGTACGGTCGCTGACCTTATGGGTTTTTACGCCGTCCAGGCGGTCGACGGCCTGGGTGATCTGCTCGGCGTGGTCATCGTCACGGGCGTTGCAGGTGAGGTCCACCACCATGCGGTCGGGGTGGGACTCGACGATGTCGACGGCGACCACGGTCCCGGCTGCCTCGCCGACCGCGGTGGTGATCCTGCCGATGCCGAGCGGGTCGGCGCCCAGGTGCACCCGCATGGTGATGGAGTAGGAGGCGCTCGGAATGCCCATCTGGCTCCTCTGGCGTCGGGGTTTACAGGAAGCCTACCCCGACCCGCAGTGGCGCCATACCAGTGCGGCATGCCGCTCGCCGCCGCCGCGAGGTACAGCAGCAACGCCGCCACGGCCCCGGGCAGCACCGACCGCTGCGGGGAGTGGGTCCGCGACGATCGACGAACCGACCAGCGACCTACGGGTTGTTGAAGACTATGTCGTACTTGGCTTGGGGGGCAACGAAAGCGCACAACTGTGCGGCCTCGGTCAGCAGTGCGTCGCGGTCCGCGCGGCGCAGCTTGGTGAACGGCTGGATGCGCAGTGTTTGGTCGCGGATCTGCCAGGTGCCCTGCCACATGCCGTCGGCCAGGAAGGTACCGGCCGTCGCGCCGTTACCCGGCGGGAGCGGCACGGAGCGGTTGTCGAGGATCACTCGGCTGCGGTCCTTGTGTGACAGCAGCAGGTTGTCGTATTCGGGCAGGAAGCGCGGCGGG
>WNGE01000748.1_pt1 | contig 57428 bp, 59 predicted proteins | sample 5400651 | NCBI WGS metagenome assembly WNGE01 (sample SAMN13153370, study PRJNA577476) | soil metagenome | isolation source: 60 cm soil or saprolite under grassland replicate 2 | place: USA:California | collected 2016-06-15 | reverse complement strand
TTTGGCCCGCTGAACGGTCGGGCCCGCGGCCGGACCGGAATCGCCAGTGGCGCAGCTCAGCGCGGCGGGGCCTGCGGCAGGTATCCGGGCGGGCGGGTGGCCCGGTTCCTGCGCAGCCCGCGCGACCTCATCGGTCACCGGGGCAGCGCCGACCGCGTCTCCGCGCCAGTGCCATCGTCCGCGGCGCCCGGGGGTTGTTGGCCGGCCGGGATAACGGGGGCGGTGGCCCCCCTCCCCCGGTCAGGTCCCGGGATATGGGCCAGGGGGCCGCCTGAGGTGGATCTCGTTGTGCGGGAAAGCTTTCCTGGGACGATTGGGGCACCTGGGAGGAGCGGCGCGGTCTATAGTGCCGAGAGATCCGTTGAGCCGGATCCTCCCCGATCTGTCCCTGGGGCAGGGGCGTGAGGGGCTTACCTGGCACGTGGCGCAGGGGCCGCGGCGGCTGGGTGCGCGTGCTGGCACGCGCGGCCGATCAGGCGCGTTGTACTGACACCGGACCGGGAACGGGGGGGATTTGCGCGCAACGCGACTGTTTGTGCGGAGGGCCATGCCGGACCCGTACTTTAATCGCGTGCCATCCCTACCCGCCACCGACGACGGGAGCGGGAGGCCACTCACGGAGGACCTGAGCACCGGCTCAGACGACGGCGAAGCCGGGGCCGGGCCGGAGATGGCCGGGCCGGACGGCGAAGCAGAGTTCACCGAAGCCGACGTCGCGTTCCTTTTCGCTCCGCAGGAGGCGAACGCCACGGTCGCCGCGAACGGGACCGTAACCGAGGACGCGCCAGGACCGGACGCCGCGCCTGCGATCGGCGAGTCGGGCCGGTGGTTCCGGCCGGCCAAGGCGAAGAAGTACGTGCCGATCCCGCCGGAGGACCAAGACGGCAGCGCCGGGCTCGACGTCGCCCCGGCGGACCCGGAACCGGGCGACGCCGCGGCGACGCAGGAGCCCGCGGAACCAGGCGACGCCGTGGCGACGCAGGATCTCGCGGAACCGGCCGCGGAGGACACGGAGAGCAGGCCATCTGGCCCGCCAGAGGCAGAGGCGGACGGGGATGCAACTGCGGCTGACTGGGCAAGTCAGGGGCAGCCGGAGTGGGTGAGCCCGCAGGAGCCACGGCCGGCAGAGGTCTGGACGCCGCCGTACCAGGCCGCGGGGCGGGTCGGGTCGGCGGCCGGGCGGATGAGCGCCTTGCTGCGGGCGGGCGGGGCGGCGCTCCCATCGCCACCCGAGGGGCCGGTGCTCGCGCCGTCTCCGGAGGGGCCGGTGCTGGCGCCGCTACCGGAAGGGCCGGTGCTCGCGCCGGGCGGCCGCCGGCTCTCCCGGCGGAGGATGCTGCAGGCCGGCCTGATCGGCGGCGCAGGGGTGGCGGCGCTGCCGCTGCTCACGCTGGTCAGCGGGATCACGCGGACGGATAAGCGGGCCGCCGGGCCCGCCTTCTCGATGAACACGAACTGGCTGTTCGGCGGGCGGTACACGGCCGGCTCGGAGACCAGCTCCTACGATGACAGCAACTTCGCGCCGGTCACGGTGCCGCACACGGTCGTCCCACTGTCCTGGAAGGACTGGAACTACCCCGCCTGGCAGCAGGTATGGATCTACCGGCGGCATTTCAGCGGGGCCGGGCTGCTCGATCCGCACCGCCCGGGCAACCGGATCCTCGTCGACTTCGACGGCGTCATGGTCAACGCCACGGTGAGCGTCAACGACCATGTAGTCGCCACCCACCAGGGCGGGTACCTGCCCTTCTCGGCCGAACTCACCGGCAAGGTCACCGGCGCCGACAACCTGCTCTCGGTCGTGGTGGACTCGCGCTGCCTTTCGGTGCCGCCGGTCGGCGTCGGCCGCGGCCCGGGCAGCGTGGACTTCTTCCAGCCCGGCGGCATCTACCGGGACGTGCGGCTGCGGGTACTCCCCCAGGTGTTCCTGGCCGACCTGTTCGCCCGGCCCACCGACGTATTGGGGTCCCAGCCTCGCGTCGACATCGAGTGCACCCTCGACTCGGCCGCGACCACGCACTCCGAGGGCACCCTGCTGGTCCAGCTGTTCGACGGGCAGCGGCAGATCTCGGCGCAGACAGTGGCGGTGACGGCCGGCTCGCCGGGGACCAGCACCGCCCGGCTGAGCCTGACCGGGTTCGGGCCGGTCAGCCTGTGGTCGCCGGATAGCCCCAGGCTGTACACGGTCCGGGCCTCGCTGAATTTCCCCGGCATCGGCAGGCACACGCTGTCCCGGCGGATCGGGTTCCGCGAGGCGTCCTTCCGCCCCGACGGCTTCTTCCTGAACGGGAAGCGGCTGCAACTGTTCGGCCTCAACCGGCACCAGCTCTACCCGTACGCCGGCATGGCCATGGGCGCCCGGGCGCAGCGCAAGGACGCCGAGATCCTCAAGGACGAGTTCAACTGCAACATGGTCCGCTGCTCGCACTACCCGCAGTCACCGGACTTCCTCGACGCGTGCGACGAGCTCGGCCTGCTGGTCTGGGAGGAGGCGCCGGGCTGGCATAACGTGAGCACCATGGCGGCGTGGCAGGACGCTGTGGTGCGGGACGTCAGGGACATGGTGATCAGGGACCGCAGCCGTCCCTCGGTGATCATCTGGGGCACCCGGCTGAACGAATGCAAGAACTTCCCCGGGCTGTGGGCCGCGACCAGGCAGGCCGCGCGGGAACTGGACAGCACCCGGCCGAGTTCCGGCGCGATGGCCTTCCACGAGGACGGCATCTGGAACGAGGACGTCTTCGCCTACAACGACTACGGCACCGCAGACAAGACCGGGAACGTCGCGCTCAAGCCGCCCTTTCCCGGGCTGCCCTACCTGATCTCCGAGGCGGTCGGCGTGGAGGCGGTCAAGCCGCAGCACTTCTCCTGGACGGACCCGCCGGCCTGGCTGGCCCGTCAGGCCGCCATGCACGGCCAGGCGCAGAGCCAGGCGCGGTCCAACCCCGGGTACGCCGGCGTGCTGGCCTGGGCCGGATTCGACTACGGCTCGCTGCTCGGCCCGGGCCCGTACGACATCAAGTGGGCCGGGGTGGCGGACGGCTTCCGGGTACCCAAGCCCGGCGCCGCCATCTACCAAGCCCAGGGCGACCCGGCCGTTCGGCCGGTCATCGTCCCGGTGTTCTTCTGGGAGGCCGCCGGCCCGGTTCCCGCACCGGATCAGACCGCGATGATCGCCAGCAATTGCGAGCGGCTCGAGGTCTTCATCGGCGGAACGCGGGTGGCCAGCGCGCAGCCCGCCACGAGTTCCCCGCTGTACGGCGGCCTGGCCCACCCGCCCTTTCTCGTCCGCCTCCCCAAGCGCCTGCCGAAACCCGCTCCGGACCTGCTCATCCGGGGTTTCGTCGGCGGCCGGCCGGCGGCGCAGCTGCGGATGTCGGCCCACCCGGGCGGCGATGCCCTCGCCATGACGGTGGACGACGGGACCATCTCCGCCGACGGCTCCGACGCAACCCGGGTGGTGTTCCGCGCCATCGACGCTTTCGGCAACCAGCGCAGGTACCGCAGCGGCCAGGTCGCCCTGACCCCGTCCGGGCCGGCCACGCTGCTGGGCGACAACCCCTTCGAGTTCGGCCAGTACGGCGGGCTCGGCGCGGTCTGGATCCGCTCGCTGGCGGGCCAGCCGGGGGCGATCACGCTGACCGCGAGCCATCCGCTGCTCGGCCAGGCCGAAGTGCAGGTCAGGTCCGCCGCGATGAAGAACACAAGCGAGCTGGGCTGATGGTCACGCGGCGCTCCTGGCACTTGTTCGGGGCGAGAAACCAGGCCCGTTCGGGGTCATCTCCGGCAGCGGTCACGGTCGGCGAGCTGAGCCCGGTCGAGTTCATCGCCCGGCTCGACCAGCTGGTCGCGGTGTACGCGGCCGCGATGCGCCCGGCGCCCGAGTTGCTGGCGGGCCGGCGGACGATCATGGCCGGGCACGCCGGCAACCCGGGGTTCCGCGCGCTGGCCGTCACCGGCGACGGGACCGGCGAGACGGTCGGCTTCGGCTACGGCTTCCACGGCGCGGCCGGCCAGTGGTGGCACGACACGGTGAGCCGGGCGCTGGCCGCCCGCAGCGACGACCGAGCCGCCGCGGCCTGGCTCGACGACTCGTTCGAGGTCGCGGAGCTGCACGTGGTGCCGGGCCACCAGGGCCACGGCGTGGGCGCCGGGGTCCTGCTGCGGTTGACCGCCGGGCGGCCGGAACGGACCGCCTTGCTGTCTACCAGGGACGCCGACACGCCAGCGCGGCGGCTCTACCGCGGGACCGGCTTCACCGACCTGCTGACCGCGTTCCGCTTCTTCCCCGGCGGCGAGCCGCCCTACGCGGTGATGGGCGCCGAGCTCCCGCTCCGGACCCGGCCCGCCCGCTCGTAAAGGCTGAGCCGCTGGTAGATCTCGCGGGTCGCGCGGGACCAGTTGAGCGTGTAGAAGTGCAGCCCGGGCACGCCCTCGGCGAGCAGCCGCTCGCACAGGCCAGCCGCGTAGTCCACGCCGATCTCGCGCACCGCGGCCCGGTCGTCCGCCACCGCCTGCAGCCTCTCCCACAGCTCGGTGGGCACCCGGCAGCCGCCCAGCTCGATGGCCTTCTCGATCACCCGCATGCTGGTGATGGGCATGATGCCCGGGATGATCGGCACGTCGCAGCCGGCCGCCGTGACCCGGTCTCGCAGCCGCAGGTAGTCCTCGGGGTAGAAGAACATGTTGGTGATGGCGAAGTCCGCCCCGGCCCGGCACTTGGCCACGAAGTGGCGCACGTCCGTCTCGGGATCGGGCGAGCGCGGGTGCTTCTCCGGGAACGCGGCCACCCCGACGCAGAAGTCGCCGGCCGACCTGATCAGCCGGACCAGCTCCGCCGCGTAGCTCAGCCCGTCGGGGTGCGGGACCCAGTCGGCGTTCGGGTCGCCGGGCGGGTCACCGCGCAGCGCGAGCACGTTGCGCACCCCCACCGCCGCATAGGACCCGATCACCTGCCTCAGCTCGGCCACCGAGTGGTTCACCGCGGTGAAATGGCCGACCGGGGTCAGCGTGGTCTCCTCGGCGATCCGGCCGGTGACCCGGACCGTTCGGTCCCTGGTCGACCCGCCGGCCCCGTAGGTCACCGAGACGAAGGTGGGCCGCAGCGGCTCGAGCTGCCGGATCGCCCGCCAGAGCTGCGCTTCCTCGGCCTCGGTCTTGGGCGGCATGAACTCGAACGAGAATGCCTGGCCGCCGGAGGCGAGCAGGTCGCGGATCAGCGGAGAGTGCGGCGGGCCCGCTGCCCGCCCGGGCCCTGGTCGTGCGGTCCGGTACGGTCGTGGCGGGCTCGGCGGCATGCCGTCAGCCTAGCCGCTCTGGTCAGAACGCGAGCGCCTGCGCGCGCCGGTTGACTTCGGTGCCGCGGTGCTTGACGATCGCGTCGATCGGCGTGCCGGGCAGCGAGTCGTCGGCTGTGAACAGCCAGCGCATCGCCTCCAGGTCGTCGAAGCCGCAGTCGAAGAGCAAGGTCAGCGTCCCGCACAGGCCCTTGACGATCTGGGAGCCGTCCAGGAAGGCGGCCGGTACCGCGGCCGCCCCTTCGGGACGGGTCACGGCGAGGAGTTTGCGGTCGCGCAGCAGCTGCTTCACTCGCCCTGCCGGAATGCCGAGCTGGGCGGCTACGTCGGGGAGTGACAGCCATTTGCCGACGAGAGCGTCGGTCGCGGGGTCGATCTGTGCCACGAGACCAATGTCCCACGTCCGGGCTTCTTCCAAACACCGTTGCGGGGTCGGAGAACATAAGAAATGCTCTTGTCCCGCAGTCGCGTGATATCCGCTATTTCGGGTTGGCTGCCCGGCGCCGGTCGTAGAGGCGGATCGACCACAGGTAGCAGGCCAGCGCGATGCCAGCGCTCCAGGCGACAGCCGCGATGGCGTGGACACCGATCGGGCCGCCGGTGAGCAGGCCGCGGATGGTCTGGATGACCGGCGTGAACGGCTGGTACTCGGCGAACTGGCGCAGGCCGGCGGGCAGAGTGGAGATAAGAACGAAGCCGCCGGACAGGAACGGCAGCAGGGTCAGGAACATCGGCGTGTTGCTGGCGGTCTCGACACTCTTGGCGGCCAGGCCGAGGGCGGTGGACAGCCAGATCAGCGCGAAGGCGAACAGCATCAGCACTCCAGCCGCGGCCAGCCAGGCGAGCGGGCCGGCCGCCGGACGGAATCCCATCGCCAGGGACACGCCGACAACGAGCACCAGCACGGCCAGGGTCTGCAGCAGCGTGCCGATCACGTGACCGGTCAGCACGGCACCGCGGGCGATAGCCATGGTGCGGAACCGGTCGATAATGCCTTGGGTCATGTCCATGGCGATGGTGATGGCGGTGCCGAGGGCGGCCGACGCCACCGTCATGATCAGGATGCCGGGAACTATGTAGGTGAGGTAGGCGTGCCGGTCGGGGTGCGCGCCGACGGCCCCCAGTCCGGCGCCGAGCTGCCCGCCGAAGACGTACACGAACAGCAGCAGGAACAGGATGGGGAAACCGGCCAGCATCAGCGTCAGCGACGGGTAGCGAAGCTGATGCTTGAGGTTGCGGCGCAGCATCGTCGCCGAATCGGTGAGGGTGTAGCTGAGAGTGCCGGTCATAGCTGGGACGCTTTCTCGCGGTCGGTGCCGGTGGGGTGCCCGGTGACGGCGAAGAACACGTCATCCAGGTCTGGGGTGTGGATTGACAGCCGCTCGGCGCCGATGCCGGCCTCGGCGAGCTGGTTGAGCAGGCCGCGCAGCTCGGTGACGCTGCCATCACCGAAGACCTGCAGGCTCAGCTGATCGGGGTCGGGGGTGGCGGCCGGCAGCAGCGCGGCGGCCGCGCTGAGTTCGTGCGGGCCGGCGAACCGCAGCTGGACGTGCCCGCCGGGGATGCGGCGTTTGAGCTCGTCCGGGGTTCCTTCGGTGACGATGTGACCGTGGTCGAGCACCGCCACCCGGTCGGCGAGCTGGTCGGCCTCGTCGAGGTACTGGGTGGTGAGGAAGATCGTGACGCCGTCCGCGGCGAGCTCCCGGATGATCTGCCACATGGTGCGGCGGCTGCGCGGGTCGAGCCCCGTGGTGGGTTCGTCGAGGAAGATCAGCCGGGGGTCGCCGACGAGGGTCATCGCCAGGTCCAGGCGCCGCCGCATGCCGCCGGAGTAGGCCGACAGCGGCTTGCGGGCCGCGTCGGTGAGCTCGAACCGGTCCAGCAGCTCGGCCACCCGCCGCCGCCCGGCGGCGCGGCCGAGGTGGCGCAGGTCGGCCATCAGCTGCAGGTTCTCCTCGCCGGTGAGCAGGTTGTCGACCGCCGAGAACTGGCCGGTCACGCCGATCGCGGCGCGCACCCCGTCCGGGTCGGTCGCCAGGTCGTGCCCGGCGACCCGGATGGTCCCGGCTTCGGCGCGTATCAGCGTGGACAGGATGCGCACGATTGTCGTCTTCCCCGCGCCGTTCGGGCCGAGCAGCGCGAAGATCGCGCCCTCGCCGACCTCCAGGTCAACGTCGTCGAGCACGGTGTGCTCACCAAAGGATTTGCGCATCCCGCGGGCGCTAATCGCTGTGCCGGACCAGGTCATCGTGACTCCTCGCTGTCAGGAGAATGTGTCGTGTCGCCGGGGAGTTCGCCGGCTGCGCGCAGCACCTCGCGGTGAGCCCGCCAGTCCTTCTCCCACTCGGGCAGCCGTGCCGTCAGCCACTCGGCGAACGCGGCCATCTCCAGCAGCACGGCCCGCCGCTCGGGCGGGGTGCCGGCCAGGATCGCGAGGCCTTCGCGTGCCAGCGCGGCCTGCTCCTGGTACTCGGTGGGGTCGAACCCGAACGTCCGCGGTGAGGTCAGATCGATGCCGACCCGGTCCATCCGCTCACCCGCGGCCCGGGTACGGCGGACCAGGCCCAGCTGCTCCAGGGCCTTCACCGCGCCGGCGATCGCGCTGCGGCTGGCCAGCAGCGCCTCGGCCAGGTCGGCGATGCTCTGCTCGCGCGGGTCGCAGATGGCCAGGTAGCCCAGCAGCCGGCCCACCACCGGCGCCATCCCGTAACGGCGGGCGTAGAGCCGGCCGGCGTGGTCGGCGAAGGTGATCTCTGCATCGGTAGGCACATACAACAAACTACACGTACATCTGAGATAACACAAATTTGCGTTATCTCAGATGCATGTCTCAGGTTTTCGGCTTGGCGATCTAGGTCTGCCCATGCCTATTACGGAGAGTTAACGGCGGGTCATGTGATGGCGGCTTCCTTGACGGGGATAGCGGGGTCGGTGAGGCGGGAGGCGTCTACCGGGGCGGCGGAGGCGATGAGGCGGCGGCCCTGGAGCATGTCGCGGGGGCGGTCGACGGTCAAGATGGCGACCAGGCGGCCCGCCGCCAGCCAGCACGCCGACCAGGTGGGTTCGGCCGGGTCGCCGCGCCACAGCAGGCTCTCCGCACCGCCGTGGTGGCCGACGTACTGCACCATCCGGCCGAACTGCTCGGACCAGAAGTACGGCACCGGGTCGTAGGCCTCGTCCCCGCCGAGCACGTTGGCCGCGATCACTTCGGGCTGGTGGAGGGCCACGTCCCAGTGCTCCACCCGGAGCCGGCGGCCGAACCGGCGGGACTCGAACGAGGCGCAGTCCCCCGCCGCGTAGACCCCGGGCCGGGAGGTGCGCAGGCCGGCGTCGACGGCCACGCCGTTCTCCAATCGCAGGCCGGAGCCCTCCAGCCAGCCGATGGCCGGGCGCACCCCGACCGCGGTGACCACCTCGTCCGCCTCGAGGTGGCCGCCGTCGGCCAGGTCGAGCCCGCCGGGCCGGACCGCCTCGACCGCGGTGGCCACCCGCAGGTCCACCCCGGCCGCGGCGTACCAGCGGGCGGTCTGGGCTCCGAGCGGGGCGCCGATCGCCGCGGCCAGCGGCGCGGGGCCGGCCTCCACCACGGTGACCTGGCTTCCGTGGGCGGCCGCCGCGGTGGCCAGTTCGGCGCCTATCCAGCCGGCTCCCACGATGGCCAGCCGCAGTGGTTTCCGGCGCTGGCCGGGCTTGAGCAGGTCGCGCAGGGCCAGCGCGTCGTCGTAGGTGCGCAGGAAGCGCTGCCGCCCGTCGCCGGGCAGCGCCACCGGCAGCGCCCCGGTCGCCAGCACCAGGTGGTCGAAGGGGTACGCGCCGCGGCTGGTGATCAGCTCGTCGCCCAGCCCGGTGGCGGCCTCGTCCGGCCGGAAGTCCACCTCGAGCGCGGCGAAATCGGCCTTCAGCGACGGGTCGAGGCCGGGCTCGGCCAGGAACTTCTTGGACAGCGGCGGCCGGTCGTACGGCGGTCGCGGTTCGGCCCCGACCAGAGTGATCGGGCCCGCGAAGCCGCGCTCACGCAGCTCCTCCACCGTCCGGAACCCGGCCAGGCCCGCGCCGGCCACCACTACCCGCCCGCTCTCGGTCATAACCGCGAGATTACGCCTGGGCCGGACGGGGCCCGGTCGGGTCCTTTGGGGTCCTGCCGCTGCGGACGGTCCCATATGATGTGCCGAACGGGCCGAGGTAGCCGCCTCAGCGACCACTTCGAGTCTCGCCTGGCCTCCGGGGACACGATGATTAACACGCCGGATAGGCAGAACAACCGTAAAATCGTCGCGATGGACGATACGCTGGCCGATCCCCTCACCGGGCGCCTGCTCGACGGGCGCTACGCGGTGACCGCGCGCATCGCGCACGGCGGGATGGCCACGGTCTACCGGGCCACCGACACGCGGCTTGACCGCGAGGTGGCGCTCAAGGTCATGCACGCCGAACTGGCCAGGGACGAGGAATTCGTCCGCCGGTTCGTCGGCGAGGCCAAGTCGGTGGCGCGGCTGTCGCACCAGAACGTGGTCGCCGTGTTCGACCAGGGCGCCGACGGCCCGTACCTGTACCTGGCGATGGAGTACGTGCCCGGGCGCACGCTCAAGGAGCTGCTCAGGGACAGCGGACGGTTCCCGCCCGCGGCGGCGCTGGAGATCATGGCCGGGGTGCTCGACGGGCTCGCGGCCGCGCACGCCTCGGGGATCGTGCACCGTGACGTCAAGCCCGAGAACGTCCTGCTGACCGCCGACGGCCGGATCAAGGTGGCGGACTTCGGCCTGGCCCGGGCGCAGTCGGCGGCCGGGCACACCCGGGCCGGGCTCCTCGTCGGTACGGTCTCGTACGTGCCGCCGGAGCAGGTGACCGGCGGGACCACCGGCCCGCGCGGAGACGTCTATTCGGCCGGCGTGATGCTGTTCGAGCTGCTCACCGGTCGGCTGCCGTTCACTGGCGACACCCCGCTCTCGATCGCCTACCAGCACGTCAACACCGATGTCCCGGCCCCGTCCGCGTTGGCGCCCGGCATCGGTGCGCCGGTCGACCAGCTCGTGCTCACGGCCACCAGCCGGGATCCGGCCCGGCGCCCCGCCGACGCGGGCGAGTTCTTGCGTGCGGTTCACCACGTCAGGGAGGGCCTAGCCGAGTCGAGCGGGCTGACTGGCGTGATGGGGGCCGGCGTCCAGGGGCTGGGCGAGGCGCCATGGCTGGACCTGGACGCGCCCGCGGTGACCGACGGGCGGTGGGCGCGTCAGTTCAACGGCGGCGGGCACGAGGATTCCCACACGCTCGTGGTGGACCGCCAGGACGGCGGCGGGCGCCACCATATCGGCCGCGAGCCGTTCCTGGGCCGCTGGCTGTTCGGCCCGCGGCTGCTCATCGTGGTGCTGGTCGTCGCGCTCGGTCTGGGGCTCGGACTCGGCGGCTGGTGGCTCTTCTCCGGCCGGTTCGCGCACGTGCCCGTGGTGGCCGAGGACAGCGTCGGCCAGGCCACCGCCATCTTGACCGGCGACGGCTTCATCGTCAGGCAGGGTGCCCGGGTGCACAGCAACACGGTCCCCAAGGGCAAGGTGGTCGGCACCAGCCCGGCCGGGCGGGTGTCCAAGGGCACCACGATCACCCTGCTGATCTCGAGCGGGCCCTTCACCTCCGTGGTGCCCGACGTGCGGAATGATACGCAGAGCGCCGCGCAGGCCGCCCTGGCGCACAGGCACCTGGTCTCGACCGTCCAGAAGGTGGGCGCGAACGCCCCGGTAGGCACGGTGGTGGGTACGAGCCCGCCGGCCGGCTCGACCTGGCCGCAGACCAAGACGGTCACGATCCTGGTCGCGGCCGGACCGCCGCTGCCCGATTTCACCGGGCAGAGCATCGACGCGGTCCGGCAGCTGGCGAGCCAGAACAACGTGAAGCTGCAGGAGGAGTCGGACACCAACAGCCAGGATCCCGCGGGCATCGTCGTCAGCCAGGAGCCGGCCGCAGGCGCCATGTTCCAGCCGGGCCAGACCGTGGTGGTCCGGGTATCCACTGGTCCGCAGCTGGTCAACGTGCCCGACCCGATCGGCATGGACGCACGTGACGCCACCCGGCTGCTCGAGAACGCCGGGTTCCAGGTCAAGGTGAACAGGTTCGGCGGCCTCGGCAACAAGGTCTGGGACTTCGCCCCGGTGGGCCAGGCACCGCCCGGTAGCATCATCACCCTCGACGTCGGTCCCTTCTGATCCCCTGCCTTGACCGCGTGCGCTACCATGACCGTCATGCGTCAGCAGTTCTGGTTTTGGTTTGGCTACCGGTCCGGGTCCCGGACGGTCGCCTGCCAGGTGCTGCACTGACAGAAGCGACCTAACGGGAACCCCGGGCCAGACGGCCCGGGGTTTTCTTTATGACTGGAGGCGGACGAGATGGTCGTGGTGATGACGGCGGAGGCCGGGGAAACGGAAATCGACGGCGTCGTCGACCGGGTTCGGTCGGCCGGCGGCGACGCCTTCGTCAGCCGCGGCATGTCCCGGACGATCGTCGGCCTGGTCGGCGACGTAGATCACCTGGACACGCTGAACCTGCGCGGCATGGCGGGGGTCAGCGACGTGGTGCGGATCTCCTCGCCGTACAAGCTGGTGAGCCGGGAGCACCACCGGGAGCGCTCGGTCATCACGGTGGCGGGCGTCCCGATCGGGCCGGACACGCTGACCGTCGTCGCCGGGCCGTGTGCCGTCGAGACGGCCGAACAGACGATGGCCGCCGCGCTGATGGCCCGGGCCGCGGGCGCGTCGCTGCTGCGCGGCGGCGCGTACAAGCCGCGCAGCTCGCCGTACGCGTTCCAGGGCCTGGGCGAGGCCGGGCTGAAGATCCTCGCCGAGGTGCGCGAGGCGACCGGCCTGCCGGTGGTGACCGAGGTGGTTGACCCGGGTGACGTGGAGCTGGTCGCCAGCTATGCGGACATGCTGCAGGTCGGCACCCGCAACATGCAGAACTTCCCGCTGCTGCAGGCGGTCGGCGGGGTGGGCAAGCCGGTGATGCTCAAGCGCGGCATGAACGCCACCATCGAGGAGTGGCTGATGGCGGCCGAGTACATCGCCCAGCGCGGCAACCTGGACATCGTGCTGTGCGAACGCGGCATCAGGACGTTCGAGAAGGCGACGAGGAACACCCTGGACATCAGCGCGGTGCCGATCGCGCAACGGCTGTCGCACCTGCCGGTGATCGTGGACCCGTCGCACTCCGGCGGCCGCCGCGATCTGGTGCTGCCGCTGTCCCGGGCCGCGATCGCGGTCGGCGCCGACGGCATCATCGTGGACGTGCACCCGTACCCGGAGTCCGCGCTCTGCGACGGCCCGCAGGCGCTGGTCGAGTCCGACCTGCGCGAGCTGGCCGCCGTGGCCGCTCACCTGTCCCCGCTGGTCGGCCGCACACTGACCCCGGCGCCCGCCGTTCCGCGCGAGCGCGCCGTGGCCTGAGCGCGGCAGCCCGTAGCCCGTTCGGTTAGAAGGGTTCTGACTGGCGGTATTCGTGCGCGCCCGCGGCCAGTTCCTCGGCCAGGTCCTCGGCGTCGAGCCGGACCTCGATGCGGCGCAGGTCGTCGATCCGGGCCCGGGTCTCGACCCGGCGCGGGGTGAGCAGGGTGCAGCAGTCCTGGTCGGGGAGTTCGGAGATGGCCAGGGTGCGGATGCGGCGGGCCTCGGCCATGATCTCGGTCTTGTCCCAGCCGATCAGCGGGCGCAAGATGGGCAGCTTCACCGCGTCGTCCAGCGCGGTGATGTTGGTCAGCGTCTGGCTGCTGACCTGGCCGAGCGAGTCGCCGGTGACCAGCGCGGTGGCGCTGAGCCTGCGGGCCAGCGCCTCGCCGGTCTTGAGCATCAGCCGCCGCTGGGCCACGATCAGCAGCCGGTCCGCCCCGGAAGACTTCAGGGCCTGCTGCGCCTTGCCGAACGGCACCACGAACAGCCGCGACCCGCCCTGGAACCGGTCGAGCCCGCGGACCAGGGCGTAGGCCTTGTAGATGGATTCCGGGCCGGTCAGCGGCATCCCGGAGAAATGCAGGAAGAAGCAGCGCAGGCCGCGCCGCATCATCCGGTAGGCGGCCACCGGCGAGTCGATGCCGCCGGACATGAGCACGACCCCGCGGCCGCTCATCCCGACCGGCAGCCCGCCCTGGGCGGCCATGCCCTCGGTGAACACGAACACCTCGTCCTGGTCCACCTCGATGAACACGGTGGTGTCCGGGCGGGACAGGTTGACCCCGAGCCCGTGCGCCTCCTGGATCTCCCGGCCGATCAGCACGCTCAGCTGGGAGGAGGTGAGCGGGAACCGCTTGTCCCTGCGGCGAGCGCGCACCGCGAACGTCCCGGAGGTGCCCTTGGTCAGCGCCATCGCGGCGGCGGAGATGGCCTCGGGCGCCTTGGCCACCCGCAGCGGCATGCACACCCGGGCGATGCCGGGTACATCCTGCATCCGCTCCGCGATCTGGCCCGCGGCCTGCGCCCAGCCCGCCTCACCGCGCTGCTCTCCGTCGGCGACGCGGAGCAGGATCACCCCCTCGCGCTGGTGCAGGTCGACCGGCACCCCGAGGTCCCGCACCGCGGTGCGGATATTGCCGTGCAGGATCTTCTCGAACTGCTGTCTGTTCCGCCCCTTGAGCACGATCTCGCCCAGCTTGAGCAGGACGCACAGCTCATCGGCGGCGGGGGAATCTGGCACTCCCCTAGTCTGCCAGCAGTTTCGGGATACATGGGGCCAGCCGGAGCCGGGAACCGGGTGCTAGCCCCAGTGATTCCCGCCCGGCCGGCCGCTAGCGTGGGCCCCGTGAGCATCTCCGATGAAGTCCGGGCCTCGGCCGCGGCGCACCGCGATCTCGGCCCCGGCTACGACGTCGCCGTGGCCGAGGGTCTCGTCGAGCGAATCGGCGAAGAAATCGACAAGCGAGTGGACGCCCGGCTGTACAGCCAGGCGCCCTCCCAGGCTCCGCCGCCGCGCCCGCGGCCGCGTCGTGAACCGCTGGCCGGGCGGCTGGGGTTCGGCACGGTGGTGCTGGCCCTCGGCTCGATGGGCATGGCTATCGGGGCCACGGCGACGGTACTGCATCCGGGACAGGCCAGCGGGGGCATGCAATGGCTGGTCGCGCTGATCTGGATCGTGATCGGGGCCGTCAATGTCGCCTACGCCCGGCACCGATGGTGACGGCTGGCTTATTTGTGGTGATTACCCGGCACGCTGTAGCGTGCGCTCATGACATGAGCAGTGACCCCGAGGCCGAGATCCGCGCTTCGGTGGGCGCGCACGCCGACCTCGGTCCCGGCTACGAGGAAGCGGTCGCCGAGGGCCTGGTCGAGCGCATCGGGGTGGAAATCGACAAGCGGATTGACGCACGGCTCGCCCAGACCGGCGCTGCGGGAGCGCCCGGGCCTGCGGCGTCGGCCGGTGCGGCCGGCCCGGCCGGGTACCCGGGATTTCAGGGGCATCAGGGTTACCTGGGGCCCGTGCTGCCGCCCGGATACCAGCTGGGACCGCCGCGACGACCATCACCGCCCTCGGTTCCGTGGCCCTAGGCGTCGCGGCCACCGCGATCGTGTCGTACGCCGGCAGCCTCGGCGGGCGGGGGCTCATCATCTTGCTCATCTGGGTCGCCATCGCGATCATCAACGTCGCCTACGCGCGGCATCCCTGACCCTTTGGCATGACGCCGCACAGCAGGCGGTTGTCGCCGCGCTGCCAGAGCGTGCCGACCTCGGCGAAACCGGCCGCCCTGAGGGCCTCGACGTGCGTGGCGAGCAGCATCGACTCCGACTCGTGGTGACCGGCCTCCACCCGGCGGCGGGCCCGCTCGGCGACGTGGCCGGCCAGCACCGGATCCGCGGCCGCGGCGTCCCACCAGTCGTGCCAGTTCTCGGGGTGCCCGCCGGGGAAGCGGCGCTTGTCCTCGCGCTGGCGCAGCTTCCGGTCCAGGCGGGCCAGGACCGGGAATTCCTTCGCGTCCAGGGCGAACTGGTCGCCGTCGAGCAGCAGGCCGCCGGGGCGCAGCACGGAGGCTAGCTCGGCGTACATGGCGCGCAGTTCAGGCTCGTGCAGCCAGTGCAGCGCGGTGGTGCTCACCGCGGCGTCCGGCGCCCGGGTTCCCAGCCCCAGCCGCGCCACCCAGCCGGGCACGCGCAGGTCCTCCTCGGCGAAGCGCAGCCCGGGCACGTCGGAGTAGGCCGCCCGGCCCAGGGTCAGCGACACCGGATCAGCGTCGATGCCGACGACCGTGGCGCGAGGCAGCCGGGCGAGCAGCCTGATCCCCAGCGAGCCGGGCCCGCAGCCGATGTCGAGGATGAGCGGGTCGGGCCGTCCGGTACCCTCCTCGACCGCGTCGATGAGCGCGGTGAACCTGTCCTCGCGGTCCGGCAGGCTCTCCTCCTGCTGCCGGTCCCAGCGCTGGATCCATTCCCGGGCGGTGTCGCGGTCGAGTTCTGGCACGGGGCCGCCTCCTCGGTTCGTTACTGGCTAAGATACCTTTGACAGTCACAACCCTAATTACCGGAATGTAACTGGTCAAGTGAACTTCAACAGTCACACCGATGTCGTGATCAGGGTGGCCGTGGACCTGGTGAACCTGCTCACCCCGGGAGAGGAGCGGGGCCGCAGGTACGCGCCGCCCGAGGCGGACGAGCGGACGGCGGCCGTCGGCGCGGTGCTGCGCCGCGCCGGCGCGCGCGAGGCGACCTGGGAGGAAGCAGCCAGCCTCTGCTTCGTGGCGGCGGAACTACGCGGCGTCTTCGAGGCGGTCAGCACCGGGGCGGTGGACGAGGCGGCCGGCCAGGTCAACGCGCTGCTCGTCCGCACCGGGGCGCGGCCGGAACTGGAACGGCACGACGGCGAGCCCTGGCACCTGCATTTCCATGCTGCCGACAGGTCCCTGCCGAACGGCTGGGCGGCAGGCTGCGCCACCGGCCTGGCGGTCGTCCTCGGCGGCTCCCGGTACGACCGGCTCGGCGTGTGCACCGGGCCCCGGTGCGACCGGGTCTACGTCGACACCTCGCGCAACGGCACCCGGCGGTACTGCTCGACCTCGTGCCAGAACCGGGTCAAGACCGCCGCGTTCCGGGCTCGCCTGGGATGAGCCCGGCGGGTGCACACTGGAGGTACTGAGCGGGGGCAGCCTGACACGGGAGTGACGCCATGTTCGCATGGATCCCGGCGGCCCCGAAAATGTCATACCCCCCTCGTAGTGTGTGGTCCATGAACCCACCACGCAGACGCCGCGCCAACCCCCCGGACCAGTCTCCGGGGCCCTGCAGGTGCGCGGAGTGCGAGGCGCTGGCCGAGGGCGCCGACCTCGACCCGCAGGCCTGTATGCAGGCGGTCGCCGAGGACATTCGCACGGTCGGCTGGTCGGTCTCCGCCGTTCTCGGCGATGAGATCGCGCCGCCCTGGGCCTACACGGTAGGGCTGTGGCTCAGCCACCAGGGTCCCGAGCTGACCATGTTCGGCCTTCCGGTCGAGCACATGACGGTCATCCTGAACTCGATCGCTGAGCGCATCGCCCGCGGTGCGCCGATCGAGGCCGGAGACCGGATCGACGGCATCTGCCCGTGCTCGCTGGCGATCCGGCCAGTGCACGAGAGCTGGCGGATGACCAGCATGTTCGCGGTCTCGGACCGGTATCACGGCTACGTCAGGCCGCCGTACCTGCAGGTGGTCTGGCCCGACCGCCGGGACCGCTATCCGGGTGACGCCGGGTTCCAGCTGAAATACGAGGGGAGGCAGCCGCTGCTGTGGCTGCCGCGCGACGACAACCCGCCCGGCGTGTGGACCAGGATCGATCAGCTCTGCTGAGCCCTTCTCGCGGCGGAATAAAACGGGTAGCCGGCGCGCTACGGGCCTGGTTAGCGTCAGATGGCCTGGATCAGGCTGGAAGGGGCAGGTCCGATGTCGCGGGGTGGGTTCTTCCGCCGGTTCCCCGTGCTCGGGATCCGGGACTTCCGGCTGCTACTGACCGACCGGCTGATCGCGCCCGCGTCGGTCGGGTTCTCCATCGTCGGTGTCTCCTTCGCCGTGCTCAAGGTCACCGGTTCCGCCGCCGACCTGTCGTATGTGCTCGCCGCCCAGATCGCGCCGTCGCTGGTGTTCGCGCTCCTCGGCGGCGTCGCCGCCGATCGGTTCCCGCCGCAGCGGGTCATCGTTGCGGCCAACCTGCTCATGGCGCTCGGCGAGGGAACGTTCGGCCTGCTCGCGCTGACCAGCAGCCCTCCGCTGTGGGCGATGATCGGGCTTGAGGCGATCACCGGGACGGGCGCGGCGATCTTCTACCCCGCATCCCAGGCGCTGCTCCCCCGCCTGGTCCCGCGTGAGGCGCTGCAGGAGGCGAGCGCGATCAGCCGGCTGGTGATGAACGTCGGCCAGATGGCGGGCGCGGCCATAGCCGGCCTGCTGGTGGCGGCCGCGGGGGCGGGCTGGGCGCTGGTGCTTTGCGGCATCGGCATGATCAGCACCATCCCGATGCTGCTCGCCATCCGGGGCTCGCGGCCGGTGACCGGGCAGGAGGCGACGGAGGCCGGCCCGGACGCCGCGGGCCGGAGCATGCTGGCCGAGTTGCGGGAGGGCTGGTCGGAGTTCCGCTCGCACACCTGGCTGTGGGTGATCGTCGCTCAGTTCTGCGTGGTGATGATGGCCTGGTACGGGGCGTTCTCGGTCCTCGGCCCGGTGGTGGCGCGCGAGCACCTCGGCGGCCCGGCCGCCTGGGGCGCGATCACTGCGGCGGATGCGTTCGGCCTGATCGCGGGCGGTCTGGCCGCACTGCGGTTCACCCCCCGTCGGCCCATGCTCTTCGTCGTGCTCACCGGGGGCGCGGTCGCGATCTCCCCGCTCTCGCTGGCGATGGTCCTGCCGCTGCCCGCGGTGTGCCTCGCGTCGTTCGGCCTCGGCGTGTTCGTCGAGATGATGATGGTGCAGTGGACGGTCACGATGGCGCGGAACATCCCGCCGGACAAGCTGGCCCGGGTCTCGTCCTACGACGTCCTCGGCTCGGTCATGGCGATGCCCGCCGGCGCGCTGATCGCCGGCCCGCTCGGCACCGCGATCGGAGCCGCCCGCGCGCAGTACGCGGCGGCGGCAGTAATCGTCATCGCCTCCGCGCTGGCCCTGATCCCCCGGGACGTCCGCACCTTCCGCAGTGGCGACGCTCCTCGGGCGCCGGCGCCCGAGGAAACGACCGCGGCGCTGGAAGCCGTATAGGAAACACGGGAACGGCGGGTGCCCCCGTAGCACCCGCCGTTCCGGTCTGGGATGGTCAGACGTTCTTGCGGTACGAGCGGAACGTCGCGACCGAGATGGCCACGCACGCCACCGCCAGGACCAGCAGCCCGCCGCAGCGCACCCCGATAGCGGCCCAGTCGGGATGGGCGGAGACGGCGCTGCGGCCGATCTGCACCACCCAGTTGAGCGGGTTGCGTGACGCGATCGCCTGCATCCAGCCCGGCATGAGACTGGTCTGCATGAACGCCGAGGACAGGAACATCAGCGGCAGCATGAAGAACGTGTACACGCCGATGATGGCCTCACGGGAGCGCAGCGTCATGCCGACCGCGTTCGACAGCGCGCCGAACACCACGCCGACCAGGATCGACGCCGCGACCATGACGGCCACCCCGGCGACGCCGCCGTGGTAGCGCGCCCCGCCGGCCAGGCCGAGCCCCACGATGATCAGCGACTGCACGGTCGTGCTGACCGCCTGCTCTGCCACCGAGGCGTTCATGATCCCGATCCGGCTGGCGGGAGCGGCGAGGAACCGGTTCAGCGTGCCGCGGTCGATCTCCTCGATCATCGCCATGCCCGCCCACATGTTGTTGGACATCGCGTTCATGGCGATCAGCCCGGGCACCAGGTAGTCCAGGTAGGTGCCGTGAAAGGCGAAGCCGGGGATGTCGATGACCCGGCGGAACAGCTGGCCGAACAAGAACAGCCATATCACCGGCTGGATGACGCTGAATGCCAGCACCCACGGCTGCCTGACCAGGGCATGCAGCTTCCTGCCCGTTAGGTACCAGGTGTGCGCCATGGTGGTGCGGAACGGCACGGTGCCGGGCTGCGCCGCCTGGAATCGCGCCGTGGCCCGCGAAGTCTGCGGGTTCATCTGCGTGGTCGTCATCACTTGCTCACCCCTACGGTCTCGAGCTCGTTCGCATGTCCGTCGCGGTCGGGACTCTCCGACTCGCTGTAGCGGCGGCCGGTGTACCGCAGGTACACGTCGTCCAGCGACGGCCGCGCCACGGTCACCGACGCCGCGTTGACGCCCGCTCGCTGCAGCTCGGCCAGCACGACCGGGACGGCGGCGGCGCCGTCGTCACTGCGGGCCGATACATCGCGGCCGGCGATGACCACGTCCCGCACCGCGGGCAGGGCTTCCAGGACCCGCCGGACCCGGGCCGGGTCGGTGTCGGCCGGGAGCTCGACCTGCACGGCGTCACCGCGCAGTTCGCCCTTGAGCTCGTCGGGCGTGCCCGAGGTGACGACCCGGCCGCGGTCCACGATCGCGAGCCTGCTCGCCAGCCGGTCCGCTTCCTCCAGGTAGTGCGTTGTCAGCAGCACGGTCATCCCCTCCCCGCCGGCCAGCCGCGCGACCTCCTGCCACATGGCCGCCCTGGACTCCGGGTCCAGGCCGGTGGTGGGCTCGTCGAGGAACAGCACCGCGGGCCTGTGAATCAGCCCGAGAGCCACGTCCAGGCGCCGCTGCATGCCGCCGGAGTACGTCCTGACCAGGCGCCCCGCCGCCTCGGTCAGCCCGAAGTGGGCGAGCAACTCGTCCGCCCGGGCCCGCACGGAGGCACCGCGCAGCCCGTACAGCCGGCCCTGCAGGATCAGGTTCTCCCGGCCGGTGGCGGTCGGGTCCGCACCGGACCGCTGGGCCACCACGCCGATCATGTGCCGGACCTGGCCCGGCCGGGCGAGCACGTCGACGCCCTCGACGCGCGCTTCCCCGGAGTCTGGCCTGGCCAGCGAGGTGAGAATCTTGACGATGGTGCTCTTGCCCGCTCCGTTCGGGCCGAGCAGGCCGTAGATCATGCCGCGCGGGACGCTGATGTCCAGCCCGTCCAGCGCCCGGATGCCGTGCTTTTCGCCGCGCACGGCGTAGGTCTTGACTAGCTGACGCGCCTCGATGGCGCGGTCGGTCATGCTCACGAGTGTCTCCTTGCGATCCTGCCCCGCGAGGAGAAACCCGGCTACTGTAGTGGGTGGGACCTCGGGTTTCGCGTTCCGCGGGATCGATTGAGGTTGACGGCCCCGGCCGCCGGTGTTGCCGCACCAGGCCGGGGTCGTTTGTTTAGCTGTCGGGCGCCTCCTCCCGGTCCTGCTCGACGAGCGCCATGACGTCCGGGGGCAGTACGCCGGTGTCGTGGTAGTGCTGCCATTCCCTGATGCCGGGGAAGCTGCCGTCGGTGAACTCCTTCAGCAGGTTCCGGATCCATTCCGCCTCGGCCCGCCGCAGCGCCAGGTGATACTCCGACTCGATCAGGAAGAGCCGCGGTATCTGGGTGACCGCCGCCTCCAGCCCCGTCTCGTGCTGGGCGATGGCCGCGTCCAGCGCGTCGAGCCGCCGCTGGAGCAGGCCGGCCAGCTCGTTCGGCGGCAGCACGGCGCACTCGCCGAGGGCCGCCTCGAACCTGGTGTACTCACGCTTGGGCTCGCTGATAAGCTCGCGCAGCCAGTCCTTCAGCTCGGCGCGTCCCGCGCCGGTGATCTGGTACGTGGTCCGCTCCGGCTGCCGGCCCTCGCGGGCGACATCCACGGCCTCGATGAAGCCGTACTTCTCCAGGTTCTGCACCACGGTGTAGAGCGAACCCCAGTTGATCTTGATCGCTTCATCCTTGCCCCGCTGGCGCAGCGTGGCGGCCATCTCGTACGGGTACATCGGCCGCTCGATCAGCAAGTTGAGCAGCGACAGCGCGAGCAGGTTGCTGATCTTCCGCCGCCCCGTCTTCCGCTGCCCCGTCGTCTGAGACCGCGCCATCCCGCATCTCCTCGTATCCGAGTCCCCGTTTCCGAGGACTCGTTCTCAAGTACTCGTAGACGAGTATAGGCACGGCCGGGCGGCGCTAGCAACCCCTATTCCGAACGGTGCGCGGTTCTCCGCCCTGCATGAAAGCGGCAGCCATGCAGTATGAACTAGCCCGGCGGGGCAGCGGGGTGGGGCAGCGGGGGTGGGGTGGGGGTGGGGGGGTTAGCCGAAGAAGACTTCGGCTTCGGCGTAGCGCTGGGGCGGGACTAGCTTGAGCTGGCTAGTGGCCTCGACCAGCGGCACCCGGATGATATCGGTGCCGCGCAGCGCCATCATCACGCCGAACGCCTCGTCGTGTACCGCCTGGACCGCATGCACACCGAACCTGGTGGCCAGCACCCGGTCGAACGCCGTTGGCGTGCCGCCGCGCTGGATGTGGCCCAGCACCGTGCAGCGAGCCTCCTTGCCGGTCCGCTTCTCGATCTCGCCGGCCAGCATCTGCCCGACGCCGCCCAGCCGCAGGTGCCCGAACGAGTCGAGCGTCTCGCTCGAGGTGGCGAGGTCCTCGCTCATCGGGTGGGCCCCCTCGGCGACGACCACGATCGGCGAGAACCGGGTCTGGAACCGGTGCTGCACGTAGGCGCAGACCCGCTCGATGTCGAACGGCCGCTCCGGGATGAGGATCACGTTCGCGCCGCCCGCGAGCCCGGCGTGCAGCGCGATCCACCCGGCGTGCCGCCCCATCACCTCGACGATCAGCGCCCGGTGATGGCTTTCCGCCGTGGTGTGCAGGCGGTCGATCGCCTCCATGGCGATGTTCACGGCGGTGTCGAAGCCGAACGTGTAGTCGGTGGCGCTGAGATCGTTGTCGATCGTCTTCGGTACCCCGACGACGGGAACCCCCTGCTCGCCGAGCCGGGTGGCCACGCCGAGCGTGTCCTCGCCGCCGATCGCGATCAGCGCGTCGACGCCGAGCCCGGCCAGGTTGTCCTTGATCCGCTCGATGCCGTTGCGGCCGCCGCCGGAGTTCTTCAGCGGGTTGGTGCGGGACGACCCGAGGATCGTGCCGCCGCGCGGCAGGATGCCGCGTACCGCCTGGACGTCCAGGGGCACGGTGTCCCCTTCGAGCGGCCCGCGCCACCCGTCGCGGAACCCCACGAACTCAAGGCCGTACTCCTGCACGCCCTTGCGGACCACGGCGCGGATAACTGCGTTCAACCCGGGGCAGTCGCCGCCGCCGGTGAGGACTCCCACTCGCATGGCCACCACCTTAGTGGGCCGGAGGCCTGCGCGGACGGCTGCAGCGCGAGCCGGCGATAAAACCTGGGAGCGCGAGCGGTGGTCAGGGCGTGGTTTTGTCCTGATCCGCGGTGAGTTCGGCCTTGGCGCGACGGGCGTCGACGTCGACGTACTCCTGGCCGGAGAGCTTCTGGATCGCCTGCATGATCTCGTCGGTGATCGTCCGCAATAGCTTCGCGTCCGCCTGCTGGCCATGGTAGCGGGAGAAGTCCAGCGGCTCGCCGAACCGCACGCCGGGCCGGACCCGCAGGTCCGGGCGGAGCCTGCCCGGCGGCTGGAGCCGGAAGGTGTCGATCATCGCGCACGGGACGACCGGGGCGCCGGATTCGACGGCCAGCCTGGCCACTCCCGTCTTGCCCCGGTACAGGCGGCCGTCCGGGCTCCGGGTGCCCTCCGGGTAGATGCCGAGCACCTTCCCGGCCGCCAGGACCTGCAGGCCGGTCCTGATCGCCTGCTCGCTGGCCGGCCCCCCGGCGCGGTCCAGGGGAATCACGCCGACGCCGGTGAAGAAGGCCCTGCTGATCAGCCCCTTCAGCCCGCGTCCGGTGAAGTACTCCGACTTGCCCAGGAAGATCACCTTCCGCGGCACCGGGAACGGCCCGAAGAAGTGATCGGAGAACGACAGGTGATTGCTCGCGAGGATGACCGGGCCTCGCCGGGGCATGTTCTTCACCCCCCACGCGCGGGACCGGAAGAGGATCTTCAGCGTTATCCCGAGCGTGTACTTTGTCAGCCAATAGCCCACGGTCACATCGTCGCATGTCCCGGGGCGCTGCGAGATGCGCCGGCAGGCACTGTCGTGCGACGATTCCACCATGTCACCAGTGCTCCCCGGCGCGGAACCCTTCGACCACTCAGGCAGCCCGGTCGGCGTGCTGCTGTGCCACGGCTTCACCGGCAGCCCGCAGACGCTGCGCGGCTGGGCGGATTACCTGGCCGCCCAGGGCCTGACGGTCAGCCTTCCGCGGCTGCCCGGGCACGGCACCACCTGGCAGGATCTCGCCCGGACCGGCGCTGACGACTGGCTCGCTGAGGTGGACGCCGCGTTCGGCAAGCTGGCGAGCCGGTGCGAGCAGGTCTTCGTATTCGGCCTGTCCATCGGCGGCTGCCTCGCGCTGCGGGTGGCGGAGACCCGCGGCGCCGCGGTGCGCGGCCTGGTCCTGGTCAACCCGGCGCTAGCCCCGGACACCAAGCTGTTCCTGCTCGCCCCGGTGCTCAAGCACGTGATCCGGTCGCTGCCGGGCATCGCGAGCGACATCTCCAAGCCCGGCGCACACGAGCTCGGCTACGACCGGGTGCCGGTCCGGGCCGCGGCCACGCTGCCGAAGCTGTGGAGCGAGACGGTCAGGAACCTAAGCCAGGTCATCCAGCCGGTACTCGTCTACCGGAGCACCGTCGATCACGTCGTCGGCCCGGCCAGCATGCGCGCGCTGCTGGCCGGGCTGCCCAAGGATCAGGTGACCGTGCGCGAATGCACCGACAGCTACCACGTCGCCACGCTCGACTACGACGCCGAGGCCATCTTCGAGGGCAGCGTGACGTTCATCCAGGCCGTGACAACAGGCAATATCTCTCTTGCGTAGCGACAGTTCCGGCATGGTCGACGGGTCATGCGGGAGCCACTACCGTGGGAGATGTGGAACCTCCCGCGCCCTCACCCGAGATAGTCGGCGCCTCGCGCAGGCACCTGACCGAGCGCTACGCGTCCGGGGTGGATCTGCTGCTGTGGGAGACGGAGAAACGGCTGATCCCGGATCTGGACGCGCTCAGGTCGGTGACCGAGGCGGCGGCATCGGGACGCGCCGAGGGACTCGACATGGGCGCCGCCCTCGTGCTGGTGCAGGCGGCCCGGCTTGGCCTGGACCGGCTGGAATGCGAGCTCTTCGAAGCCGCGCGCGCGATGGGCATGCCCCCGGAGGCGATCGCCGCGGTGCTCGAACTGCCGGATGCGGCAGCGGCGGAGAAACGGCAGCGCTGGCTCTCCAGGCGGCGGGCCCTGCCGTACGCCACCGCCACGTCGCAGCATCCCGAAGCCGGGAAGGCCGCCCGGCGCGCCGAAGCGGCCCACCGGGCCAAGGGCCTTGATACGCCTTCGGCGTAATCGCTCTACCTTGGCCGAATAAGCGGCCGTACTCCTGAGATTTACCCTCCCGGCACCGGACCACGGACGGCTATCGTGGAAGTCAGGCTTCGACTCGGACATCGGTGGGGACGTGCCGGACTGGGATAACACGGAGAGCAGAGAGAGCGACGAGGACGCGACGTGGCGTGATCTGGTCGCCCGGTTCGAGACGCCCACGACCGCGGTCGGGCCGGTGCCCTGGCCCGACCGCGAGAACGTGCCGCGGCCGCGGCCGGAGTCGGCTCACGGCGCGGACGCCGCCGACGGGTCGCCAGGGACCCGCGGGACCAGCGGATCCCCGGCCGCACCCGCGCCTGGCGGACCCAGCGGACTTAGCGGACCTGGCGGAGACGGCGCGGGGACGCAAGAACCGCGGGAGGACGCGGGCGCGCGCACGCGCGGCGTCGAGGGGATCCGCGGGTTCGATGACGAAGGAGTGCGGGGAGCGTTCGACACGGACGCGATGCCGGGGGCAACCGCTCCGGACGTGATCCAGGGCGCGCGGGAACGGCGGGCGGCCGCGCACGGCACCCGGGCGCGGAGGATCCGGGCACGCCGGCCGCCACAAGGGCCCGCACCGGAAGACGACGGCGAGCATTTCGTCCCGCCCCCGCCACCGCCGCTGCCCAAGCTGGACCCGGTCACCAAGGGCGCCTGGGCGGCGCTGTTCGGCGGGCCGGGTTACCTGGTCGTAGCGACCGCGGCGGGCTGGTCGGTACCGGGTATCGCCGCGTTCTGCGCGGTGGCCGCGTTCGTCACCGGCTTCGCCATACTCGTGCTGCGTATGAACGAACCAGGACCGGGAGGCCCAGACGACGGCGACGACGGCGCCGTCGTGTGAACGCCGTGCTCTGACCGCTCTCACGGGCCAGGTCGGCGGCGCCGACAATGCCGGCGTCCTCGCCGAGCTGCGCGATCTTGATCTCGGCCAGCGGCCGGTGACCGCGGCCGGGCAGCGCGCGCTCGAAGGCGGCCCGCGCCGGGTCGAGCAGCAGGTCCCCCGCCTCGGACACGCCGCCGCCGATCACGAAGCAGGCCGGATCGAGGACCGCGGCGAGGTCGGCCAGCCCCTGGCCGAGCCAGCCGCCCACGGTCTGGAAGCAGCGCAGCGCGGCCGGGTCACCCTCGGTCGCAGCCTGGGTGATCACCGGCCCGGAGATTCCCTCCGGCGCTCCGCCGCCCAGCTGGAGCAGCCTGATGGCGCCGCCCGGTGTGCGCCTGGCGAACTCGCGGGCCTCGGCGACCAGGGCGTTACCGCTGCAGTACTGCTCCCAGCAGCCCCGGTTCCCGCAGCCGCACAGCCGGCCGTCGGGCACCACCCGGACGTGACCGGGCTCGCCGGCCATCCCCCACCGGCCGCGGTAGAGCTCGCCGCCGATGATGACGGCGGCGCCGATGCCCGTGCCCAGGGCCACCAGCATCACGTCGCGGTACCCGCGCGCCGCGCCGAACCTGGCTTCGGCCCAGGCCGAGGCGTTCGCGTCGTTCTCTACCACGACCTCGCGGCCGAGACGCTCCTCCACCTGCTGCTTGAGCGGCTCATCGCGCCAGGCCAGGTTCGGTGCGAACAGCATGGTCGCCCGGGCGCTGTCGACGAACCCGGCCGCGCCGAGCCCGATGGCCGCGACCCGGCGCCCGGCGACCTGATCATGGGCGAGGAGCTCGGTCACCGCGTCGGCGATGGCAAGCTCGGTCCGCTCCGGGCTGGCCGCCGGGGTCGATCTCTTCAGCTTGGCAATGATCCGGCCGTCTTCGTCGACAACCCCCGCCGCGACTTTCGTGCCACCGACATCAACGCCGATGGCGAGCGTCACTGGCCGGTTTCGCCGCGGTCTGACGCGCCGGAACCGGGGCGTGACGTCCCGGGCCGTTCGGCCGACCGGTTTTGATCTTGGGTCTTCATGGCCTGCTCGAAGACGGAGAACGCGTCCTGGACCACCGACGCCAGCGCCCCGCCCGCATTAGCCAGCTGCGCGCCCAGACCGCTCCCGCCGCCCAGCCGCGCGGCGCGGGCCGCCTGGCAGACCGGGCACCACTGGCACTCCGGTGCCTCGTTGGGAGGCGGCTCGTTGGTGGCCGTGTCCCACACGTCGCCGCTGTCACGGCGCTCCGTGCCGAGGGTCCGCTTGACCTGGCCGGCGACCTGATTGGCCATGCTGCGGGCGCCCGCCTTCATCAGCCAGCGCTGGAAGTCGGCGACCGGATCGCTCGAGCGGGACTGGCGCCCGCTGCCCGACTGACCGTTGCCGCTGCTGCTGGACCGGCTGGGTTGGCCATTGTTGTTCCTGGGCTGGCCGCTGCTGGGCTGACTACTGCTGCTGGACTGGCCGCTGTTGCTGGGCTGGCCGCCGCTGTTGCTGGGCTGAGCACTGCTGCTGGGCTGGGCACTGCCTTCCGGCTGGCCCTCGCCTCGGGATTCCGACACCTGACGCCTCCTACCGATGATCGTACCCGGCTACCACTGCAAGACGAATGGGGCGCCGGTGGCGCGGAAATGACCCACGTTCAGGCATTCCGTGACGCCGATTCTCGTCCGGCGGGCCAGCGGCTGGTGCACGTGCCCGAAGATCGAGTACCTCGGCTTGGTCGCCCTAATCGCGTCGAGCAGCGCCGTGCTGCCCTTCTCCAGTCGCCGGGCCACGGTGTCGTAGAGAAGTTCGGGGACGGCGGGCGGAATGTGCGTGCACAGCACGTCCACTTCGCCGACCGCCTCGATCTTGGCGCGGAACTCCTCGTCGCTTATCTCGTTCGGCGTGCGGTAGACCGATTTCAGCCCGCCGCCGACGAACCCGAAGGTCCATCCGTCCAGTTCGGCCGTGCCGCCGTCGAGGACGTGATGCCCGGGCTTGGTGAACCGCTCCCACATCGCGGGGACGTCGACGTTGCCGTAGGTCAGGTACGCGGGCTCGGGGAGGGCGCCGAACATCTCGGCGTATTGCCGCCTCGTCGCGGTCTCGAAGAGACTGGCCCGGTTCTCCGGCCGGGACGCGAACAGGCCGAGTGAGTATTCCCTGGCCTCGTCGAACTTCTTCGCGGTGCGCAGGGCGACGTACCTGCCCGCCGCTTCGGCGCCGAACAGGTCGGCGAAGATGCCCTGGCCGTGGTCGGCGTAGTCGAGGAAGAGCAGCAGGTCGCCCAGGCAGACCAGCGCGTCCGCGCCGTCGGCCGCGCGGGCCAGCGCGTCCGCGCGGCCGTGTACGTCGCTCACCACGTGGACTCGCATGTAACCACGGTAAGCCGGCCACGGCGCAAGATCGTAACCAGGAATTGACCGGCCGCCAGCCTAACCCGACACCGCCTAAGCTTGTGCTGCTGAGTAGGGATACCTGGTTGGGAGAGATAACGTGCGCGAATTCAGCATTCCGGCCCTGGCGCAGATCCCGGCGACCGCGAACCTCGCTGATGTCGTGTTCCGCCGGGCCGCCGAGCAGCCCCAGGCCGTGGTGCTGCGGCGCCCTTCCGGGGCTTCCGGGGTGCCCGGTGAGTCAGGGTTCTGGACCGACGTGACCGCGAGCCAGTTCTCCGGCGAGGTCATCGCGGTGGCCAGGGGACTGATCGCGGCGGGCATCGAGCCCGGGGACCGGGTCGCGCTGATGTCGCACACCAGGTACGAGTGGACGCTGATCGACTACGCCATCTGGACCGCGGGCGCCGTCACCGTGCCCGTTTACGAGACCTCCTCCGCCGAGCAGGCCGAATGGATCCTCTCCGACTCGGGCGCGCGGGCGTGCTTCGTCGAGACGGCCTCCTACGGGGACATCATCGGCAGCTTCCGGGACCGGGTGCCGGCGTTGTCGCACGTATGGCGGATCGAGGAGGACCTGGACTCGCTGCGCGCGGCGGGCGCGGACGTCGGCGACGAGGTCGTCACCGAGCGGGCGGCCGCGGCCGGGGCGGCCGACCTGGCCACGGTCATCTACACCTCGGGCACCACCGGACGCCCCAAGGGCTGCGAGCTGACTCACGAGAACCTCCTGTCCGACGTGCGGAACGCCTTCCTCGGCCCGCTGACCATGGTGGCCGCGGCACAGAACCCGGGCACGCTGCTGTTCCTGCCGCTGGCGCACGTGTTCGCCCGGATCATCCAGGTGGGCTGCCTCGAGGGCGGGATCGTGCTCGGGCACTGCGGGGACCTGAACGCGCTGCTGCCCGCGCTGGCCTCGTTCCGGCCGACGTTCATCCTGGCCGTGCCGCGGGTGTTCGAGAAGGTGTACAACAGCGCCGAGCAGAAGGCGATCAGCGAGAAGAAGGGCGCGATCTTCGGCCGCGCCGCGGACGCCGCGATCGCGTACAGCCGGGCGCTCGATGATCCCGGCGGCCGGCCCTCGTTCGGCCTGCGAGCCCAGCACGCGGTGTTCGACCGGCTGGTCTACGGCAAGCTGCGGGCCGCCCTCGGCGGCCGGGCGGAGTACGCCGTCTCGGGCGGGGCGGCGCTCAGCGAACGGCTCAGCCACTTCTTCCGCGGCACCGGCGTCACCGTGCTCGAGGGATACGGGCTGACGGAGACGACCGCCGCGACCACCGTGAACCGGCCGGACCGGAACAAGATCGGCACCGTCGGGCAGCCGCTGCCCGGCGTCGGGATCAAGATCGCCGACGACGGCGAGATCCTGATCGGCGGGAAGAACGTCTTCCCCGGCTACTGGCACAACGAGGCGGCCACCAAGGAGGTCTTCACCGAGGACGGCTGGTTCGCCACCGGCGACATCGGGGAGCTGGACGAGGAGGGCTTCCTGAAGATCACCGGGCGGAAGAAGGAGATGATCGTTACCGCCGGGGGCAAGAACGTGGCGCCCGCGATGCTCGAGGACCGGCTTCGCAGCCACGCGCTGATCAGCCAGTGCATGGTCGTCGGGGACGGCAAGCCGTTCGTCGCGGCGCTGATCACCCTGGACCCGGAGGCGCTCGGGCCGTGGAAGGAGCGGCACGGCCAGCCGGCCGACGCCACCGTCGCGGCCCTGCGCGATGACCCGGATCTGCTCGCCGACGTGCAGGCCGCCGTGGACGACGCCAACCAGGCGGTGTCCCGGGCGGAGTCCATCAGGAAGTTCCGGATCCTCGACGTCGACTTCACCCAGGAGGCCGGGCAGCTCACCGTCAAGCTCGGGATCCGCCGCAGCGTGCTGCTCAAGGACTTCGCCGCCGACATCGATGCCCTGTATTCGTGAGCCGGCGGCCGGGCCGGCGAGGAGCGGCCCGGCCGCCGTAGCCTTTACTGAGCCGACTTCCTAGCCGACGAACCGGCCGTGGGCGCGGTGCCGGGCGTCCGGCTCGCGCAGCAGCATGCCAGATGTCCTGAACAGGAACTCGGCGTAGTCGTCCGGCGCCTCGTCCCCCGTGGTGACGTATGCGTCCGGGGCCATATTCAAGATGGTCAGCCGGCGCTGGGCGTAGTTGCATTCGGCGAAGAAGCCGCCTACCCGCCGGGCCAGCGCGCTGATCTTCCTGGCCATGGTCATGCCCCCCGTACCAGCCAGTGGCCGCGCCGGGCCGCGCGGTTGCTCGCCTTGCGGGCGGCGCTGCGCGCCGCGCTGGCCCGGCGGGCCGCCGCCGCCTGCTGGAGTGTTTCCCTGATGTGATCCGAGACCAGGCTCTGGGTCATGCTCGGGTTCATCGATCCTCCTCAACGTGCCGGCCAGCCCCCTGGCCGGTCACTATTCGAGTCTCGCGGTAAGACCCCAGGGACCGCATGGGAGGAAAGCCCTATTCCTCCTGTTCAGAGAGGCCTTAGGCCGGTCTGAGGCAGGCTTAGGCCGAACGGTCGGGCTTAGCCGTCGTCAGCCCGCCAGGATCGCGGACAGGCGGGCGGCGGAGAGCTCCTCCCGCCACTCTCGTTCCACCCACGCCTGGCCCTTCTCCCCCACCGCCCTGGCCCTGGCCGGGTCACGGAGCAACTCGGTGACGCGGACCGCGACACCGGGCCCGTCGCTGACGACGTAGCCGGTCTCGCCGTCGAGGATGGCGTCCGGCGCCCCGCCCGAATCCCCGCCGATCACGGGCAGGCCGGTGGCTGACGCTTCGAGGTAGACGATGCCGAGACCCTCCACGTCCAGGCCGGCCCGGCGCGTCCGGCAGGGCATGGCGAACACATCCGCCGCGTCGTAGTAGCCCGGGAGTTCGGGCCACGGGACCGGACCGGTGAAGATGACATCGTCGGCCACGTCGAGGCGCTGTGCCAGCCGCCTGAGCCTGGGCGCGTAGGGGCCGTCACCTACGAGCAGCAGGGCCGCGCCGCTGACCTGAGCCTTTATCTGCGGCCAGGCGGTGATCAGGGTGTCCTGCCCCTTGCGCGGCACCATCCGGGACACGCAGGCTACCACGGGCCGGCCGGCCAGCCCCAGCCGCTCCCGGACCGCGTCGCCACCTGCGCCGGGACGGAAGAACGTCACGTCCACGCCGGGCGCCAGCCGGACCATCCGGCGCTGCGCCCGCGGCGACAGCGCCCGGGCTAGCCGTGCCCTGAAGTACTCCCCGAGGTAGGTGACCACGTCCACCTCGTCGCCGATGCGGCGCAGCAGGCTCCGGGCGCCGGGAAGCGCGGCCCAGCCCGCCTCGTGGCCGTGCGTCAGCGCCACCGCGCGCCGCACGCCCGCCTTGCGCAGCGCCGGCGTGATGAGGCCGAGCGGCGCCGCCGCGCCGAACACGACGGTGTCGCAGTCGTGCTCCCTGGCGATGGCCGCGGCCCGGCGGGCCACGGCGGGTACCGGCAGCATCAGCGAGGTCGGGTGCCTGATCACCGGGAACGGCTGCCGGGCGTCGAACTCGACCGCGCCCTTCCAGGCGGGCGCGTACACCGTCACCGTGCCCACGGGTAGCCCGGTGGCCAGCGCATGCACGAACGACTGGATGCCGCCCCGGCGGGGCGGGAAGTCGTTGGTGACGATCAGCGTGCGAGGCACCGGATGAGTATAGGGGCGGCCGGTCATGTTCCGGCGCTGGCGGTGGCATCGGCGCTGGCCAGGCGTTCGGCTTTCCTCTTCTCGTGCTCGCCGTAGGCGAGCGTCCAGGCGGACAAGACCACGGCGAACACGTAGGGGATCAGCTTGGAGCAGACCAGGGCAATCCCCGTCGACGTGGTGACGACGATCGCGACCCGGATCGCGGCCTCGGCGAGATAGCCGACTCCCCACGCCACGGTGATCATCTGGAACGCCCGCCGGAATCCCGGATACCGCCAGGCGGCGGTGACGTCGCGGCCCTTCCGGGTGCCCGGGCCGAGGAGCTCCACCGCCAGGCGGAATATCAGCGGCCGCCGCAGCCGGAGCGACACCAGGCAGCCCAGGGCGAACACGGCCGAGGGGACCGAGCCCTCGAGCAGGTAGAGCCGCGCATTATGGCTGGTCAGGCCCAGTAGGGTACCTACCAGGAGGCCGGCGAGGACGACCACCCCGATGACGTCGAGCCGCCGGTCCGCCAGGGCGCCGATGCCGATGCCCAGGGCGGGCAGCACACCGCTGATCACCAGCGCGGCCACCGCGCTCATCCCGGCCGAGCGCAGCAGGCCGTAGGCGAGTAGCGGGCCGCCCAGGTCGAAGACGAGGATCATCGCGATCTGGCGAAGCCGGGGTATCAGGTCAGGGTGCCGTTCCGGCCGCCTGCCATCGTCCACGCGACCAGGCTACGGGCGCAGCGCTCCGTCGAGGTTACTGGCGTACCACGACGTGCTCTCCGGGATCTTCTGCACGTTCATCCCGGTCTGCGGGGCGTCGATGATGTAGCCGCCACCCACGTAGATGGCCACGTGCCCCTCGCCGTTGTAGATCAGCAGGTCACCCGGCTCAAGAGAGGAGAGGGGGACGTGCGGAAGCGCGGCCCACTGCGAGTAGCTGTCGCGCGGTATCTGCACGCCGGCCGCTGCCCAGGCGGCCTGGGCCAGGCCGGAGCAGTCATACCCACGCTGGCACGGCCCGGTGCCACCATACACGTAGGGGCAGCCGAGCTGGGCGTAGGCGAACGCGACCGCCTTCTGCGCCTGGGTCGAGGTGGGCCCGGTGTACTGCTGGGGCGCGGAGCTGCCGTTGGCGCCGATCGCGTGATCCGTGACCGCCTGCCGCTGGGGCACGGTCAGGCTGGCCAGGGTGGCCTTCTGGGTGTCGATGAGCTTGCCGAGGGAGGACCTATGGCTAGCGAGCTGGCGCTTGAGGCCGGCGATCCCGGCCTCGGTCCGCGACATCTCCTGCTCCACCCCGGCCAGCTGGCTGGCGTCGGTGAGCAGCTGCCTGGTCTGCGCGCTCCGGTTCCCGGACAGCTCCATCAGCAGCGACCCCTGCTGCAGCAGCACGGACGGGTCACCCGAGGTGAGCACGCCCGCGATCGAGGTGGCTCCGCTGTCCTCGAACGCCGCCGCCGCGTTGGCCGCCACGTTGGCCTGCGCCGTCTGGAACTGGGCGTTGGCGTGGCGCAGCCGCACCCGGACCTGGGACAGCTTGGTCTGCGCCGCGGACAGCTGCTGGCCGGCCTGGTCGAGCTGCTGGCTGACCTTGTCGAACTGGGTGGTGAGCTGGTTGATCTTGGCCTGGACCTGGCTGACGGTCGGCTGCGGCGCCGCGTCGGCGCCTGTGGCGAAGACCGCGAGACCGCTGACCGAGATCAGCCCGGCCGCGATCGCGATACCGCGGCGGATCCGGGACGCGCTGCCCGCCAGCCGCGTACTCACGTCCCTACCACTCCCCACCATGTCCCCGTTTGCCCGAGCGTTTGCCCAGGTCCTTGGCCCTCGCGACCGGCCCGGCGACGTTTGGGGCCAGCGTAGTGAAGCGAATAAGGCGTTTCAACCGATTCGGTAAATCCCAGCTATTCCGTTACGACGCCGGGATTCACTCGCGGAATGAGATCGCCACGCTAGCATCACGAGGCCTTGGTGTCAGGGAAGCTCTGCCTCATCCAGGCCCGCGCCCCCGGCAGGACGGTCGAGCCCGGGAGCGAAAACCGCAGCGGGGGGACCATGCCCGCGGCCGCGAGGACACCGAGCGCCTTCACTTCCTCTTCGCCGAGATAGCCGGACGCCGCCGCCTTGGCGGCGGCCCCGTTCCGCGGCCCGAGCACGGTGATAACGCAGTCGTCGCAGCCCGTTCCGCGCATCTCGCAGCGGCCGCAATCAATCTTCATGACGCCTCCCACGCATTCCGTTAATGGACAGACACACGGTAACGAGGCCGTCTGACATTTCCGCGGACGCGCGTGTCGCGGGGCTCCGGAGGTGCCCGCGCCCGTACCAGCCGCCTGCCGGACGCAGGCCGGACGCAGTGAAACCGGGCTTTCACCGCGCGCACTGGATCCGGGTTTCATGGCGTTCCGGCTGGTCGGGCCGACACGGACCGTGATGCTGATGGTGCAGGTGTGGCTTGATTCCGGTTTCTGGAACGTACCGCCCGGCCGAGACCCATCAGCTAAACGGGGGCGTCGCGGTCCCAGCAGATGAACGCGGCATCCACGCTTTAGAACTTTGGTGCGGGCGACGCCATAGTTACGGGAGTCCGTTCTGGCGTCCGCGCCGCGGCCCGCTCGGTGCTAGTGCCATGGCACGTTACGGTGGCGCCGGTCCTTCGGCCGCGTGACGTGGTGGCTGGCCTGAGCCCTGGCCGCGGCCGGGGGCCGTGCTGTCCCCGGCGGGCCCACTGGCCTCACCGGTCACACGGCGCTGTCCCGCGCAACCACAGCAAAGTGACATTGCCGTGGTCCTGACCACGGCGATGTCACATCACCGTGGTTGATCCGGGCGGCCGGGCGCGGGAATCGTGAGTACTGCGGGACACCCGGGGCGTGGGATGCGGAGCCGCGCGGGCAGACTCTATCTGATCCGGCACTAGTTCGCTCGCCGTGGCCTGGCTCGGTGCTGGTCCGCTCGCCGCGGCCCGCTCGGTGCCAATCGCTTGGCCGCATACCCCTTGGCCTGGATCCAGATCGCTACGACCTACCGGTTTCATATCGCAACTCGGGCTGGCGTCCGGGGTCGGCGGGGCGGGTGGTGCCGGCGGGGCGGGGGTTATGGGAGTCGGCGTGGCGGCGGATAAATGTCGGTGGGTGGTTTTACCGTGGGAGCGTGATCAGTCCGGGCGTGACGACAAGAGTGCCAGGCGAATGCGGGGAGGCGTCATCTGCCCGGGGGACCCGGCCCCGGCTGAACGGGAAGGACCTGAACGGGTCCGCGCCGAGACGCGAAGGAATGCCCGGCGAGGCCCGGGGCGGGATGGCTGAGGTGGATCTGGGGCTGCTCGAGTTCGCCGTGGTGGACCTGGAGACGACGGGATGGTCGCCGGGGCAGGCGGCGATCACCGAGATCGGGGCGGTCCGGGTGCGCGCGGGCGCGCGGCGGGGTGAGTTCGTGCGGCAGGGCGAGTTCGCCTCGCTGGTCAACCCGGGCACGCCGGTCCCGCCGGGCATCGCGGACCTGACCGGGATCACCGACTGGATGCTGGCCGCGGCTCCGCGGCTGGGCGCGGTGCTGCCGGGGCTGCTCGACTTCGCCCAGGGCTGCGTGCTCGTCGCCCACAACGCCCCGTTCGACCTGGGCTTCCTGGTCGCCGGGTGCGACGACCTGGGGCTGGCCTGGCCCGGCTTCACCGTGCTGGATACGGTCATGCTGGCCAGGCGCGTGATGGACCCGGACGAGGTGCCCGACTGCAAGCTGGGCACGCTGGCCGCGTTCTTCGGCGCGCGGACCGCGCCGAACCACCGGGCGCTGGCCGACGCCCGGGCGACCGCGGACGTGCTCGGCTGGCTGATCCGGCGGCTCGCGCACCGCGGCATCCGCACCCTTCGGCAGCTCAGCACCTGGCCGGAAGTAGTAGCGTAAGCGCCAGCAAGCTGGCCCTAAGACAAACGCCCCGGGAGGCATCGGTGGTCACCGCGATCGTTCTGGTGAGGGCAGAGATCCAGCGCATCCCCGAGGTCGCCGAGACGATCGCCCAGATCCCCGAGGTCAGCGAGGTGTACTCGGTCACCGGGGAATTCGACCTGGTGGCGATGGTGCGGGTCCGCGTTCACGAGGAGCTTGCCGACGTCATTCCCGGCGGGCTGAACAAGGTCCCCGGCGTCAAGCACACCGAGACCCACATCGCGTTCCGCACCTATAGCCGGCACGACCTGGACGCCGCGTTCTCGCTAGGGCTCGGCACCGAAGCCTGATCTGGGGACCTAGCGAGACGGCAGCCGCGGCGCCAGGCGGCGGCTGACCTCGATCCAGCGGTCGAGCAGGGCCCGGGCGGCGCCGGAGTCGACCGCCTCGGCGGCCCGGGCAAAGCCGTCGGCCAGCGCCGGTACGACTGCCTCCGGGCCGGCGACGCCGGCCGTCGCGGCCAGCGCGGCGGCCGCGTTCAGCAGCACGATGTCACGCACCGGACCCCGGTCGCCGGCCAGCACCGCGCGGGCGGCCGCGGCGTTCTGCGCGGCGTCGCCGCCACGCAGGTCGGCCACTGTCGCCGGGGGCAGGCCGAGCGAGGACGGATGGAACTCCGTCCGGGCCACCTGGCCGTCGTGCACCACCCACAGCGTGGACGGGCCGGTCGTGCTCAACTCGTCGAGACCGTCCTCGCCGCGGAACACCAGGGCCGAGCAGCCGCGCCCGGCCAGCACGCCGGCCAGGATCTCCCCCATCCTCGGGTCGAACACCCCGACCGCCTGCGACGTGGGCCGGGCCGGGTTGGCCACCGGGCCGAGGAAGTTGAACACGGTGGGCACGCCGAGCTCGCTGCGCGTCGGACCCGCGTACCGCAGCGCCGGGTGATACAGCGGCGCGAACAGGAAGGCCACGCCGACCTCGGCGGCCAGTTCGGTGGTCGCGGCCGGCGGCAGGTCGATCACCACGCCGAGGGCCTCGAGCACGTCGGCCGCTCCGCACGCGGACGACGCGGCCCGGTTGCCGTGCTTGATCATCCGGGCGCCCGCGGCGGCCGCCACGATCGTGCCCATCGTCGACACGTTGACCGTGCGCGCGCCGTCCCCGCCCGTGCCGACCAGGTCGGTCAGCTGACCGGGCAGGCTGATCGGGGTGGCGTGCGCCAGCATCGACCGGGCCAGTCCGGTCATCTCCGCCACCGAGGTGCCCTTGATCCGCAGCGCGATCCCGAAGCCCGCGATCTGGGATGGCGTCGCGGCGCCCTCCATGATCTCGTTCATGGCCCACTCGCTCTCGTCGGCGGTGAGCGAGTCACCGCGGATGAGGGCGGACAACAGCGCGGGCCAGGTGGTTCGGGCATCCATGACGGGCTCCCAGGTGGGTCCGGGATGAGGAAGAGCTGACTAGGGAGCGGCGCCGGGGCGTGAACCCGGCCCGTTCGGCATGAAAAGAGTACGGCCTCAGCTGCTGACCGCGGGGCGTTCCCGCATCAGCCCGGCCAGTTCGTCGGCCAGCGCGATCGGGTCGATCGGGTGGCTGACCACGGCGTCGGCCCGCGACCAGGTGGCCAGCCAGCCGTCGTCGGCCCGGCCGACGATCAGCAGCGCCGGCGGGCAGTTGTAGATCTCGTCCTTGGCCTGGCGGCACACGCCCATCCCGCCGTACGGCTGCGCCTCCCCGTCGAGAACCATCACGTCGGCGCCGCCGGCGTCGAGCAGCCTGAACAGCGCGGGCTGCGTGGCTACCTCGATGATCTCGGCCTCCGGCACGTCCATCGCGGGGCGGCGCCCGATGGCGAGCCTGACCTGAGCTCGCACATCCGCGTCATGGCTGTACACAACGACCTTCATGACACTGCATGCTACCGAGCCGCGGGGAAACCAGTGCCACCGATGCGGGGGGTCGCGTAGCGATCGCCTACAGGTTGTCGTAATAATTGCTTCGTGACGACAGCAACCGTGGAGACGGCCCCCCGTTCGCCGGCCAGCAGACCCAACCTGGTCAGCGTCGGCACCATCGTCTGGCTGTCCTCCGAGCTGATGTTCTTCGCGGCCCTGTTCGCGATGTACTTCACCGTCAGGTCGGTGGACAAGGGCTCGGGCCTGGAGTGGCCGGGCGCGCACCTGGACCTCGCGCTGGGCTCGATCAACACCACGGTCCTGCTGCTGTCCAGCGTCACCTGCCAGATGGGCGTGTTCGCGGTCGAGCGCGGCCAGATCAGCCGCACCAGGTCGCTGCTGCACCCGATGAGCTGGGGCCTGCGCGAGTGGTACGTGCTCACCTTCCTGATGGGCCTCTACTTCGACCTCGGGCAGAGCTACGAGTACTACCAGCTGGTCACCAAGGAGGGCCTCACAATGGCGTCGAGCGCGTACGGCTCGGTGTTCTACATACCCACGGGGTTCCACGGGCTGCACGTGGCGGGCGGCCTGGTGGCCTTCATCTTCCTGCTCGGCCGCACCTACGCCGCCCGAACCTTCACCCATGAACAACAGGTCAGCGCGATCGTCGTGTCGTACTACTGGCACTTCGTCGACGTCGTGTGGATCGGCCTGTTCACCGTCATCTACCTCATCCACTAGTCAGGGGACAGCGAGTGAGCTGGATCAACGCCAGGCGCAGGCGCCCGGCCGCCGGCTACGCGGCACTGCTACTCGGGCTCGTCGTTGTCGCGCTGGTCTACGGGTCGCTCACCTCCCGGGGGGGCGGCACGGAGGCCTCGGCCGCGGTCGGGGCTCAGCAGGACATCACGGCCGGCAAGGATCTGTTCCAGGCGAACTGCTCGAGCTGCCACGGCCTCGAGGCCCAGGGCACCTCGCAGGGACCCAGCCTGATCGGCTCGGGTGCGGCCGCGGTCTACTTCCAGATGTCGACCGGCCGCATGCCGGCCAAGGAAGTCGGCTCGGAGAACGATCGCAAGCCGGTGACGTTCAGCCCGCAGCAGATCGAGGACATCGCCGGCTACGTCGCCTCGCTGGGCGGCGGCCCGGAGATCCCGACCGCCGACCAGGTGTCCACCGAGGGAGCCGACACCGCGCTCGGCTCGCAGCTGTTCAGCGCCAACTGCGCGCAGTGCCACGGCTTCGCCGGGGCGGGCGGCGCGCTGACCTACGGCAAGGATGCGCCGCCGCTGACCGAGTCCACGCCGACCCAGATCTACACGGCGATGCTGACCGGGCCCGAGGCCATGCCGGTGTTCTCCGACGGCGCGCTGACGCCGCAGGCCAAGCGCGACATCATCGCCTACATCACGCAGACCCGGGTCGAGCCCAACCCGGGCGGCTTCTCCCTCGGCCGGACCGGGCCGGTCACCGAGGGTCTGGTGATCTTCCTCGGCGGGCTGGGCTTCCTGGTGCTCATCTCGATGTGGATTACCGCGAAGCGGCGTGACCCACGACCGACGGGGCCGACGGGGACAGGGCCGGGGACGGAGCGGAAGTAGTCATGAGCGACATGGAAGAGACCGAGGGCACCGAGGGCACCGAGAGCCCGGGTGCGCCGCACCGGGTGATCGGTACTCCGCCGCCCTCGCCGCGCCTGCTCGGGTCCGCCGCGGTGGCCCAGGAGCCCGGGGCCGTGGCCCTGGTCTCCGACTCCGAAGAGTTCGCCGAGCACATAGACGGTCTCCCGCCGGACGACCCCAAGGTGATTGTGCACGGCCGCCGGGCCGAGAGGGTGGTCGTGGCCTGTTTCCTGCTCACGTTCATCGCGGGCTGCGGCTTCGTCGCCGCCTACGTGGGGCTCGGGGTGCACACGGTCGACAAGACCCTGCGGTCCAACCTGGCGCTGGGGCTCTCCATGTCCGTCATGTTCCTGGCCCTCGGCCTGGGCGCGCTGATCTGGGTCCGGCACCTGATGCCGAACGTCGAGGTGACCCAGCAACGGCACGATCTGCGCTCCGATGAGAAGGAGAAGCAGGCGACCGAGGCCTACTTCAAAGAGGGCACGGCGAACAGCCAGTTCGTCAAGCGGCCGCTGGTACGGCGCACGCTGATGCTCGGCACGCTGCCGCTGCTCGCCGCGCCCGTCGTGCTGCTGCGGGACCTGGGACCGCAGCCGGGGACGAGCCTGCGGCACACCGTATGGAGCCCGGGCCGGCGGCTGCTCCTGCAGGGCACCAACCAGCCGATCACCCCGGCGCAGTTCAGCGCGCCGGGCAGCATGTTCACGATCGTGCCCGACGGCTACGAGGACAATCAGGACGAGCTGACCAAGGCGGCCGTCATCCTGATCAAGTTCCGGCCCGGTGAGCTGCACATTCCCACCAGGCACCAGGGGAGTACGCTGGTGGGCACGATGAACTGGACGGTCGACAACATCGTCGCCTACTCCAAGATCTGCACGCACGTGGGGTGCCCGGTGGCGCTGTACGAGCAGACCACGCACCACATCCTGTGCCCGTGCCACCAGTCCACGTTCGAGGCAACGACCGGCGCGACCGTGATCTTCGGCCCGGCCGCGCGCCCGCTGCCGCAACTGCCGCTGACCACCGACGCACAGGGCTACCTGGTGGCCAAGAGCGACTTCACCGAGCCCGTCGGCCCGAGTTTCTGGGAGCGCGGATGAGCAGGCCAGCCGTTAACAGCGATACCGACTTCGAGGTGTCGAAGCCGTTGAAGGGCACCTCCGGGTGGCTGGACGACAGGTTCGGCGGGGCGCGCGGGGTCCGCACCTACTTGCTGCGCAAGGTGTACCCCGACCACTGGTCGTTCCTGCTCGGCGAGATCGCGCTGTACTCCTTCATCATCCTGCTGCTGACCGGGACGTTCCTGTCATTCTTCTTCGTGCCGTCGATGACCGAGGTGACCTACCACGGCTCGTACGTCAAGCTCGACGGCATCAAGATGAGCGAGGCGTACCAGTCGACGCTGCGGATCAGCTTCGACGTCCGCGGCGGGCTGCTGATCAGGCAGATACATCACTGGGCCGCCGACCTGTTCGTGGCCGCGCTCATGGTCCACATGCTGCGGGTCTTCTTCACCGGCGCCTTCCGCAAGCCGCGCGAGGTCAACTGGCTGATCGGGATCGGGCTGTTCACGCTCGCGCTGATCGAGGGCCTGTTCGGTTACTCGCTGCCGGACGACCAGCTGTCAGGCGCCGGCCTGCGGATCTTCGAGGGCGTGCTGCAGGGCGGCATCCCGATCGTCGGCACCTACCTGGCGTACTTCCTGTTCGGCGGGCCGTTCCCCGGTCACGACATCGTGCCGAGGATGTACATCATCCACGTGCTGCTGATCCCTGGCATCCTGCTGGCGCTGATCGGCGCGCACATTTTCATCATGTTCTGGCAGAAGCACACCCAGATGCCGGCCAAGGGGAACACCGAGCGGAACGTGACCGGCCAGCCGTCCTACCCGTACTTCGTCGCCAAGACCAGCGCCTGGTTCATGTTCATCTTCGGCGCGCTGGCGCTGCTGTCCACGTTCGCCTCGATCAACCCGGTCTGGCTGTACGGCCCGTACTCGCCGGTGGCCATCTCCTCGGCCTCCCAGCCCGACTTCTACATGGGCATCCTGGAGGGCTCGCTGCGCGTCATGCCCGCCTGGGAGTGGAACTTCCTCGGGCACACGGTCACGTTCAGCGTGCTCATACCGTTCATCGCACCGCTGACCATCGTCCTCGGCGGGGCGGCATTCTGGCCGTTCTTCGAGCGGTGGGCCACCGGCGACAAGGCGTACCACCACATCAACGACCGGCCGCGGAACGCCCCGGTGCGCACCGGCATCGGCATGGCCGCCGTGGTGTTCTACGGCGTCCTGTGGGTCGAGGGCGCGAACGACGTCGTCGCCGACAAGCTGCAGATCCCGCTGTACACCGTTACCTGGATCGCCCGCGTCGCGGTCATCGCGGGGCCGGTAATCGCCTACTTCATCACTAAACGTGTCTGCCTGGCTCTGCAGCGCAAGGACCGGAACGAGTTGCTGCACGGCTACGAGTCGGGCATCATCAGGCAGTTGCCCAACGGTGAGTTCATCGAGGTGCACAAGCCGGTGAACGAGGAGCAGCTCGCGGTGCTCGAGGCCAAGAAGGTGCCCGCGCTGCTGCCGGCGCCAGGTTCCGAGGACGACAACGGCGTGCCGCCGCCCTCCGCGCGCGGCATGCTCGGCAAGGCCAGGGCGGTCGCCAACCGCGCCTTCGCCGAGACCATCCCGGTCGAGGCCGACGGGCACGGCAACGGCCATCACGGGAACGGGCACGCGGTGACCGGCGAGGAGCACGAGGCGGTCGGCACCCCCGGTTCGACCGCCCTTCCCCCTGGGGAAAGGACAGAGGAATAACGCCTCGCCAATACGCGGTCAGGCGGGCTCGCCCTTCAGGGTGAACGACGACAGCAGGTTCATCGCCAGGGCCAGCGCCACGACCGTGACGATGGCGCCCATGACGACGGACGTCAGCACGCCCAGGCCCGCCTCTAGAGCCGGGTCGCTGGCCAGGCCGTTGGCGATGCCGAGGCCATAGTGGCTGACCGACAGCAGCTTCACCCCGCTGACGAAGTTGGACAGCAGCACTTCCCAGACCAGCACGTACAGCAGGCCGACGGCGATGGCGCGGGTGGTCGCCGTGGAGACCATGACGAAGACCGCGTTGTAGATCACCGAGCAGGCCAGCGCGCCGGTGAACAGGGCGACGGCGAACGTACCGGTCCCGATGGGGACCAGGCCGACCTCCCCCGGGCCCGGGACGCTCCCGCCGCCCGAGATCAGCGCGGCGATCAGCTCGGGGATCGCGGCGAAGACCACGGTCAGCCCGGTCGCGATGACGAACTTCGTCATCACCACCGCGGACCGCCTGACCGGCGTGGCCAGCAGGTGGATGATGCTGCCGTCGTCGATCTCGGCGCCGAGCACGCTGGTGCCGATGATCAGCGCGGTGAGCGGGATCAGCACCGAGAAGCCGAACGTGCCCAGGACATGCGACGGCCACAGCTGCATCGGCGGGTGTGAGGCTTTCAGCGCGACCGTGAGCAGGATCAAGATCACCGCGGGCAACGCGAACAACAGCGCCCGCCTGCGGCTCAGCGTCGCGCGCAGGGTGATCCACGCGACCGTGGTGTTGAACATGCCGCTCCTTAGCTGGCTTAGCTGGCTCAGTTGGGATCTGTTGGGCTCAGTCGGCAACGAGGTAGGCGAAGACGCTTTCCAGGGACTCATCGGCGGGCAGCATCTCGCGCAGCCGGATGCCGTGGTCGCGGGCCAGCACCGCGATGTCCCGGCAGAACGCGCCGTAGTCCGAGGTCCGCACCTGCAGTCCGGCCCGGGTCAGCTCCACGGCTGTCACCGCGGACCTGCCGGTCAGCGTGCCTCCGATCAGGATGCTGGCCAGCAGGCGGTCGTCAGAGGAGCGCACCGTGAACACGTGCGGCCTGCTCGTCATCAGCCGCCGGATGGCGCGGAAGTCGCCGGAGGCGGCCAGGCGGCCCGCCACCACCACCTGGATGGTGCCGGACAGCCGCTCGACCTCTTCCAGGATGTGCGAGCTGAACAGGATCGTCCGGCCCTCACTGCCGAGCTTGTCGAGCAGGTCCATCATGTGCAGCCGCTGCCGCGGATCCATCCCGTTGAACGGCTCGTCGAGCAGCAGGACCTCCGGGTCGTGCACCAGCGCCGCGGCCACCTTGATCCGCTGGCGCATGCCCTTGGAGTAGGTGGCGATCTTGCGGTCCGCCGCCTCGGCCATGTCCAGCAGGGCGATCGCCCGGGCCGCGGCGGCGGCCGGGTCGGGGAGCTCGTGCAGCTTCGCGGTCGAGACCACGAACTGCTCCCCGGTGAGGAAGGCGTACACCGAGTCCCGTTCCGGAACCAGGCCGACCTGCCGGTACACGGCCGGGTTGCGCCAACTGGACCCGCGGCCGATGGTGAGCTCGCCGCGGGACGGGGGCAGGAAGCCCGCGATCATGTGCATGATCGTGGACTTGCCCGCCCCGTTCGGCCCGAGCAGGCCGGTCACACCGGGTTGGATCGACATGGTGACGTCATTGACCGCCACCACGTTGCCGTACCAGCGCGACACGTTACGCAGCTCGATCGTGGTCATGACTGGCTTGCCTTCCGGTATCTCGCGGCCAGGCCCCCGAGGCAGGCCGCGAGCACCAGCACCGCCAGGACCCCGTAGAGCGGCCCGTAGCGGCCTGGATCGGCGGTCAGGCCCGCCTGCGCGCTGCCGCCGAGCCAGACGCGCACCCCGTCGAGGATGGTGAACGGGCTGAACAGCCCGGCGATCCGGGCCCCCGTGGAGGTGGCCGACTGCCCTCCCTCGGCCTGGATCAGCAGCAGGGCCAGGAAGAACGTGAGCACGCAGGAGATCGCGACGATCCCGGTCGAATACGCGCGCCGCCCGGTGAAGGACGCCAGCACCAGGCCGATCGCCGCGAACAGCACGGCCCACATCAGGCCGACGCCGAGCCCGGGGATCAGCGCCCTGGTCTCGTGCCAGACGGCCGAGCCGCCCCCGGCCGACGCGATCGTGCCCACGTACAGCAGGACCAGCGGCACCTCGATCAGGACCAGCAGCGCCCCGGTCATCGCGAGGAACTTGGCCAGCGGGTAGTCGCCGCGCCGCAGCGGCCGGCAGAAGTACAGCGGCAGGACGCGGCTGCGCAGGTCCCGGGAGACGAGTTCGGGGGCCTGGGCGGCGATGAAGATCGTGACCAGGGCCACCCGCAGCGACGGCGTGTAGACGTCGTAGCCGAACAGGCGCGCGTTGCCGCGGGCCACCGCGAACGCGTTCACCAGCGCCGGCAGGCACATCGCGATGAACGCCAGAACCGGCACGATCTTGCCCTTTACGCCCCGGCCGATGCCGAACGCGGAACGGAAACTGTGCCAGGTCAGCGCCTTGACGATCTGCGCGCGACCCAGCCTCGGGCCGTCGTAGCCGCGATAGCCGAGATCGTGGATGACCCCGCCGGCCTGATGTTGAGCCTGGACACCGGCATCAGGCATGCTGGAACTCCTCCCCGTCGCGGAACAGTTCCTCGACCTGATGCCGCCGCTGCTCGAGCCGGCACAGCGGCAGGGCCAGGGCGGCCACGCAGTCGCGCACCACGTCGTAGGTGTCGTCCCCGCCGAGCGGCACCAGCAGCGTCCTGGCCTGAGCGGTGACGGACAGGCCGCGGGCGGCCAGTTCGGCTTGCAGCTGGGCCAGGCCCTCCTCCACTTCCACCGCGAGGACCTGACTCGCCTGGGTGAAGCTGGTGATCGAGTCGGCGCGCAGCAGTCGCCCGCCGTCGATCGCGACCAGGTGGTCGCAGATCCGCTCGATCTCGCCAAGCAGGTGCGAGGCGACGACGATGGAGATGCCGAACTCCGTGCCGATCCGGCCGATCAGCTCGAGCATGGCGGTGCGCCCGGCCGGGTCGAGCCCGTTGGTCGGCTCGTCGAGCAGCATCAGCCTCGGCGCGCCCACCAGGGCCTGGGCCAGCTTCACCCGCTGCTTCATGCCGGTGGAATAGGTGCCGATAAGACGGTACCGCTCCTCGTGCAGGCCGACGTGGCGCAGCGACTCGGCCGCGCGTTCCTTGGCCACCGTGGGCGGCAGGCCCGAGACGCGGCCCAGGTGGGTGACGAACTCGGTCGCGGTCACGTCGGGCGGGAGGCAATCGTGCTCGGGCATGTAGCCGAGCAGGGCCCTGATCGCCTCGCCGCTGGTCTGGCAGTCGTGCCCGAGCACCGTGGCCTGGCCCTCGGTCGGCGGGACGAGGCCGAGCAGGATCTTTATCAGCGTGGACTTTCCCGCGCCGTTCGCGCCGACCAGCCCGGTGACGCCCGGGGCGACCGAGACGGTCAGACCATCGAGCGCGGTCACCCGGCCCGGGTAGACCTTGGTCAGCGCGGTGGTCTCGATGACGGTGTCCGTCTCGATCGGGCCCGCCCCGGTCGAGGGAGCATCGGTGGATGGCATGTGTGTTACCGTGCCAGCACGGGGCCGGCCGTGGCATCGGCCGCGAGGGTGAAGTTGGTGCCGGCCGGGCGTCAGCCTGGCGGTCAGCGGCGGGGCGCCTGGCTCACCGCGCGGCCTACGCCTGCAGGATGACGCCGTGGCCAGCGATGCCGGTTACGGTGGTTTCGTGCGCACCGATTCAGAGGCTCCGGCTGCCCGTCAGCGGCCGCCGCTGACCAAGCGGCTCAAGCCCCGGCACTGGGCGGCGCTGGACTACGTGGTCGGCGGGGTGTTCGGCCTGATCCTGTTCACGACCATCAGGCCCGGCGTCGTCCAGGCCATCGAGAGCCCCTACGGGTGGGTACCCTACCGCCCGCTGGCGCTGACCTGGCCGCTGGTCCTGTTCCTCGTCCTGATGGCGGTGGTAGCGGTCGGCATGCGCCGCCGCCGCCCAGCCTTCATGCTCGGCGTCCTGCTGGCCGGCTCGGTCATCGTCACCACGCTGACCGGCCCGGAGGCTGGCGCGCTGACCTACTTCCTGCCGGTGGCCTACGTGCTCTACCTGGTCGCGGCGACCTACGAGCACCGGCGGGCCGCGGCGCGCGTGCTCATCGCCGTGTTCGCCACCCTGCTGGCCGACGCGGTGCTGCTGCGCCTGACCGGGGGCGACGTCGTCCCGGACGGCGGGCTGGTCTCCGCCGCGCTGTGCGTGATCATCGCCTGGTTCACCGGCTACATCGTGCGCCAGCGGCGCCGGTACGCGCTCCGGCTGCAGGACGAGGCGGCCAGCAAGGCGGTCGCCGAGGAGCGCCTGCGCATCGCCAGGGAACTGCACGACGTGGTGGCCCACAGCATGAGCGTCATCGCGGTCCAGGCGGGTTACGGTCAGTACGTCATCGACACCCAGCCCGCCGACGCGCGCGACGCCCTCGGCGCGATCCAGGCCACCAGCCGGGAAGCGCTGGACGAGATGCGCCGGATGCTCAGCGCCCTGCGTCAGGCGGACGAGACCGACCAGCGCGAGGTGGCCGCGCGGGCCGCCCCTGGCCCCGGTACCGGCGCTGACGTCGGTACCGGCGCTGACGTCAGCGACCCCGCGCGCGACCCCGCGCCGAAGGCGCCAGGGGGCAGCGCGCCGCTGTCGCCCGCCCCCGGGCTGGCCGACCTGGACCGGCTGGTCTCGCGCAACGCGAGCGCGGGCGTGCGGGTGGACGTGACCCGCTGCGGGCGGCCCAGGAATCTGCCCCCCAGCCTCGACCTGTCGGCCTACCGGATCGTGCAGGAAGCACTGACCAACGTGGTCAAGCACGCGCGCACGAGCTCGTGCCGGGTGCTGATCGGATACGGCCAGGACGAGCTGATCCTCGAGGTGACGGACAACGGCGCCGGCCTGCCCGCGATGGCCGGAGCCGGGGTGCCCGGGAACAGCCTGGCCCTGGCCGGCGGCGGGCCGGTGCGGCTCGCCGAGGGCAGCACGCCCGGGTGGAGCGTGCCCGACGTCGCCGGGAGCGGGCACGGGATCATCGGGATGCGCGAGCGGGTCAGCCTGCTCGGCGGTGAGTTCAGCGCCGGACCGCTGCCCGGATACGGCTTCCAGGTCAGCGCGCACATCCCGCTGCCCGCAGGAAGCGCGTAGCCTCGGCATGACCTTGCGGGTGGTGGTCGCGGACGACCAGGCGCTGGTCCGGGTGGGCTTCTGCGGGATCATTGCGGCCACGCCCGGTTTCACCGTCGTCGGCGAGGCGGGCAACGGCGCCGAGGCGGTGGAGGCGGCCCGCCGGACCAGGCCCGATGTCATCCTGATGGACGTGCGCATGCCGGTCATGGACGGCATCGAGGCCACCAGGCAGATCACCGCGAGCACCGACGTCCGTGCCCTCATCTTGACCACCTTCGACCTGGACGAGTACGTCTTCGCCGCGCTCCGCGCCGGGGCCAGCGGTTTCCTGCTCAAGGACACGGTGCCCGCCGACCTGCTCACCGCCATCCGGGTGGTGGCCGCCGGGGACGCGCTGCTCGCGCCGAGCGTTACCCGCCGCCTGATCGGCGAGTTCACCCGCGCGTTTCCCGGCGCCGGGATCCGGGCGGCGGCCAGGCCGGCTCAGGGCGCGGCCACTTCGGCGCAGGATGACCAGGCCAGCGCCGCCTGCGACCGGCTTCAGCGGGTACTCACCGAACGCGAGCTCGAAGTGCTCCGGATGGTAGCCCGCGGGATGTCCAACGCGGAGATCGCCGAGGAGCTGACGATCAGCCCGGCCACGGCCAAGACCCACGTGGCCCACCTGCTGACCAAGCTCGACGCCAGGGACCGCATCCAGCTCGTCATCATCGCGTACCAAACCGGTCTGAGCAGGTCCTGACGCGTTCTCAGTGCGAGAAGTGGCCCCGGTAGTACTCGAAGACGAAGCCGATCGTCGCGAACACGGTGAGCATCAGCCCGATGAGGAAGAGCCACCAGCCGATCGCGAAGCCGAGGGCAGCCGTGGCCGCGGAGAGCCCGAGGAACAGCGGCCACCAGCTGTGCGGGCTGAAGAACCCGGCCTCGCCGGTGCCCTGCGCGATCTCGCCGCGGTTGTCGTCTTCCGGGCGCCTGGGCAGGCGGCGCCCGGTGAATAGCACGTAGAAGCCGGTCAGGATGGCCAGCCCGACGAGGAACGCGATCGCGGCGGTCCCGGTCGGGTCCTTGGAGGTGTACCAGTACACGACGTCCGTGCCTGCGAAGAAGACCCCGCAGCCGAGGAAGAGCCAGCCTTCGACCTTCATCTGGGGAACCTACTTCCGCGCGCTCTCGATGGCCGGGATCTTCTGCTCGATGCCGTGTGATTCCCGGCCCCACTTGATGTGCGGGTAGTGCGCCTCGAAGGCGGGCCGCTCGGACCTGATCCTCGGGATGCGGTAGAAATTGTGCCGCGGCGGCGGGCAGGACGTCGCCCATTCGAGCGAGCTCGAGAAGCCCCACGGGTCCTCTTCGGTCACCTTCACCCCGTGCCGCCAGGTGACGTACACGTTCCAGAAGAACATGAGAATGGACAGGGCGAGAATCCACGACCCGACGGTCGAGATGACGTTGAGCGTGGTCACGTTGCCGGGCAGGAGCGGGTAGTTGGCGGTACGCCGTACCTGACCCTCGACGCCCGCCCAGTGCTGGACCAGGAACGTCATGTGGAAGCCAATGAACATCAGCCAGAACTGGACCTTGCCGATCCGGCTGTTCAGCATCTTGCCGGTCATCTTCGGCCACCAGAAGTAGAAGCCGGCGAACATCTCGAACAGCACCGTGCCGGCCAGCACGTAGTGGAAGTGCGCGACCACGAAGTAGGAGTCGGACACGGCGAAGTTCAGCGGCGGGGAGGCCAGGATGATGCCGGTGATGCCGCCGAACAGGAACGTGATCAGGAAGCCGATCGTGTACAGCATCGGGGGTTCGAAGGTGAGCTGGCCCTTCCACATGGTGCCCACCCAGTTGAAGAACTTCACCCCGGTCGGCACCGCGATCAGGAACGTCATGAACGAGAAGAACGGCAGCAGCACGGCGCCGGTGGTGAACATGTGGTGCGCCCACACGGTCATCGACAGGCCGGCGATCGCGATCGTGGCGGCGATCAGCGTCTTGTAGCCGAACAGCGGCTTACGGCTGAACACGGGAATGATCTCGGTGGCGATGCCGAAGAAGGGCAGCGCGAGGATGTAGACCTCGGGATGGCCGAAGAACCAGAACAGATGCTGCCACAAGATCGCCCCGCCGCTGGAGGCGTCGAAGACGTGTGCGCCCATCCGCCGGTCGATCTCGAGCACGAGCAGCGCGGCGGCGAGCACCGGGAACGCCATCAGCACCAGCATCGAGGTGAGCAGCGTGTTCCAGGTGAACATCGGCATCCGGAACATCGTCATGCCGGGCGCGCGCATGCAGAAGATGGTGGTGATGAAGTTGACCCCGGATAGGATGGTGCCGAGACCGGAGAGCACCAGGCCCATGATCCACATGTCGGCGCCGACGCCGGGTGAGTAGATCGCGCTGGACAGCGGGGAGTACGCGTACCAGCCGAACGACGCGGCGCCGCCCGGGGTGAGGAAGCTGGCCAGCAGGATGAGCCCGCCGAGCGCGAACATGTAGTAGCTCAGTATGTTCATCCGCGGGAACGCCACGTCGGGCGCGCCGATCTGCAGCGGCAGCACCTCGTTCACGAACCCGATGAACAGCGGGGTGGCGAACAGCAGGAGCATGAGAATGCCGTGCATGGTGAACAGCTCGTTGTACTGCTGGTCGGACACGACATGCTGGTCCGGGCCCAGCTGCTGGATCCGTATCAGGAGGGCCATCACCCCGGCGCACAGGAAGAAGAAGAACGAGGTGATGAGGTACATGTGCCCGATGATCTTGTGATCGGTCGAGGACAGCCAGGAGGCGAGGATGTTGCCCTTGCGCTCGGTCTTCGGCGCGACGTCAACGCGGACCGGCTGTTCGATCGTGCTCACTGCGTGCTCCCGGATGAACTCTGGGCGGCCTGCTCCTGGGCCATGTACGCCTGGAATTGCTGCGGTGTCACGACCTTCAGCGTAAACAGCATCTTGGCATGGTAAAGGCCGCACAACTCACTGCAGTGCCCGGTGTACGTGCCCGTCTTAGTGGCGGTGATCGTGAAGTGGTTCGGGTGACCGGGGATGACGTCCCGCTTGAACAGGAACTGGGGCACCCAGAAGGCGTGGATGACGTCTTGTGAGGTCAGGTCGAACTGGACCGTCTCCCCCTTCGGGATCTCGAGCACCGGCAGCGGCCCTTCGCCCTGCATGTTTCCGATGTTGGTCACGCCGTACTGCGGGTACTTGAACTGCCAGGTCCACTGGAACCCGAGCACCTGCACCCGCACGGCGGGCTTGGCCGGCAGCTTGTCGATGTAGTCCTCGTCCTTGGCGGTGAAGTAGAACAGCACCGCGATCAGCACGAACGGCACCGCCGTGTACATGATCTCGATCGGCATGTTGTAGCGCGCCTGCGGCGGCAGCTTGTCCCCGCGCTTGCGGTGGAAGATGACCGCCCACAGGATCAGCCCCCAGACCAGCGCGCCGACGGCCAGGCCCGCGATCCAGGATCCCTGCCAGAGCGTCAGGACCGTCTTGCCCTGCTCGGTGATCGGGTCGGGGAATCCCAGCCGGGTGAACGAATCGTTCGTGCACCCGGTGAGGCCGAGGACCACGAAGGTGAGCGCGACCGTCATGCCTGCCGCGCGCGTCGCGCGCGCCCGGCCCGGACGGGGCCTTCTAGAGCCCTGTTCGGCGTTATCGGTAGTCAAGGCGAGGGCCTTCCTCGGTTCTGCTACAACGTGTCGTGCAAACAGTATCGCGCACCGACCGCGAGGCAGCTACGACCCCACGGGTTTGAGTCATCTTTGCGCGCCGGCGCGCGTACGCCGAGCCCGGGCGGGCATGATGGACAGCGTGAGGCAGTACTGGCCCGGGGGGGCGACCCCCCGGAACCCCCCGCGACCGGGGGGACCCATCCCCCCGGACCCCCCTCGGACCGGCCGCCGCACCCGGCTGTTCGGTCGCGTCCCCGCGGCGCGCCCGGAGGACCAGCAGGCCACCGAGCCAGTTCCGGTCATGGAGGCCGAACGGCTTCCGGATCCGCCTGCCCCCCCGGTTCCTGCCCTGACCATCGACGCCCTGGGCCGCAAGTGCCCCATTCCCATCATCATGCTCGCCGATCAGATCAGGAACGTCCCGCTGGGCGCCGTGGTGGCGGTGCTGGCCGACGACCCGGCGGCCTACACCGACATACCGTCCTGGTGCATGATGAAGGCGCACGAGTTCGCCGGGCACCGGGAGCTGCCCCAGGGCGGCTGGGCGCTGTACATCCGCCGCAGGCTGTGACGCTTTTTACGAGGTCGGCTTGAACCGGCCTGTGAAGCGCGGGTCATCTTCCCACCAGGGTCTTTCCCCGGCCTGCTCCCCCTCCGCGAGCACCTCGGCAGCGGCCTGCCTGGCGTCCAGTTCGGCGTCGACCCGGGCCGCGTCGGACTCGTCCTCGCGTATCAGCTGGATCAGCTGGGCGGCCAGGAAGGGCAGGCCGACGAGGTCGCCGAGGATCCACAGCGCTCCCCCGCCGATGATCTGATCCGACTGCAACGTGGGTCCCCACGGGCGGGCCAGCGCGTGGTACCAGGCCGCGCCGATGAGATTCTGGCTGGCGATGATGGCGAGCCCGAGGAAGGCGTCGCCGATAACCTCGGCGCCGGTGATCCACATCGAGACCGCGTAGGAGTACTCCTTCGGCACCGGGTCGACCCGCAGCAGCGTCCAGAAGAACGCGAAGCCGGGCGCCATCAGCGCCAGGAAGGTCAGCTCCCGGACCGCGGCACTGTGGAACACCGCGCTGTACCAGGACGTGAAGTACATGACGAAGGGCACGCCCACCAGCGCGAACGTGGTGATCGCGGGGAACGTGAAGATCCGCGCCGGGCGCGAGCGGATTATCGCCTCCAGGCGCGCGCCGGCCCGCGGGAACACCGCGATGACCAGCGAGATCGGGCGCCCGAGCGCGAGGAACAGCGGCACCACCAAGACGAGCAACACCGTCTGTACCGCCCGCGCGTAGAACAGCACCGACTGGTATACGCCCACCCAGGACATCGTCGCGACGACCAGGAAGCCCAGGCCGAGGCCGAGGAACCAGATCCGGCGCGCCACCGGCCAGCCCGGCTGCCTGCGCACCGCCGCGAGGTAGCCGCCGCCGAGGATCAGCACCAGCGCCAGCATCCACGGGTCGAGCGTCCACTCGGTGAGCGCCCGGGCCACCGTCAGCTCGGGCGGTCCGTGGTAACCGCCTCCGGCCGCCCGGATCAGCTCGGCCAGCCCGGCAGATGCGACCGCCGTTCCCATGCCCGTCACGCTACCGCCGCCCGTGACCGGGGCCGCGGCCGGGCGGCACCTTCTTAGGAGGCGGGGCGGACGGCGCCTATGTACATGATCTGGACGGGCTTGGTGCAGCCGCTGGAGGTGTTCGGCAGGTAGACCGGCTCGGTCTGGTTGGGCGGGTAGATCTTCAGGGCCGTGGCCTTGGTGGGGCCGCAGGTGGCGCTCGGGAAGTTCAGCGCGTCCACGATCTGCAGCTGGGCGCTCGCGGTGGCGCCCGCGGCCAGGGTGACCAGCTTCTTCGGCGTGCTGGTGCTCCGCTTGGCGGCCAGGCCGATCTGCTTATACGGCGGGCCGGTGACCAGCGAGACGCCCGGATAGCCGAACAGCGTGCAGCTGCTGCCCGAGGTGTTGGTGAAGTCGATGATCACGTACACGCCGCCCGCGTAGCCGTCGGAGGAGCCGAGCTTGACCTGCAGCGCGCTGGTCGCGCAGGCTGGCGTCCCCGCTGCCGAGGAGGACGGCGCCACCACCGCGGGGGTATTGCCGCTGCTGGTGGCGGCCGGAGCGCTCGGGCTGGCCGCGGGCGTGGAGCCGGACGCGGCCGGCTGGCTGCTGCCTGACGAGGCGCACCCGGCCACGGCCGCGGTACAGATCAGCGCGGCGGCCGTGAGGGCGAGCCGCCCGGCCCTAAGCACCACGGCTCGAAGGTGACCAGCGAGATGACCGAAGCGCGCTTCACAATGCCTCCCAAGCAAGAACAACCGGTTCAAAGCCTGAGACGGCGCAGGCACGCGCCGGGTTGTGAAGTGAAATCACGCTTGGCTGCCGATGCGAATAGCCAGGCCCGTTCGGTATGAAGATCGTTATCTCAAGCGGGCAGGTGCGCCGCGACCTCGGTCGCCGCCGTGTCGCCGTAGGCGGCGGCGAAGCGCTCGGTCAGCGGGCCCGGCTTCAGGTTGTACTCCTGCGGGCCGGTGGCCTCCAGGGCATGCACCGCCATCAGGTTGCCGAGCTGGGCGGCGCGCTCGAGGGGCAGGCCCCAGGCGACGGCGGCCAGGAAGCCGGAGCGGAACGCGTCACCGGACCCAGTGGGGTCGACGGGCTTGGCGTCCGGCACCGCGGGCACCGAGATCGTCGGCTCGCCGCGCTGCTCGATCTTGGCGCCGGACGAGCCGAGGGTGGTGATCCTGACCCCGACCCGGGCCAGCATCTCCGCGCTGCCCCAGCCGGACTTGCGCTCGATCAGGGCTTCCTCGTACTCGTTGCCGAACAGATAGTCCGCGCCGTCGACCAGCGTACGCACCTGCTCGTCGTCGAGGATCCTGGCCAGCTGCTGGGACGGGTCGGCGGCGAAGGGCAGGCCCGACTCGCGGCAGTCCACGGTGTGCGCCACCATGGCCATGGGGTCGCCGGCGCCGATCAGCACCAGGTCGATGCCGCCGTGCTCCTCCGCCAGCGGCGCGAGCTTGATCTCGGCGTCCTGGCTCATCGCGCCCGCGTAGAACGAGCCGATCTGGTTCCCGTCCTCATCGGTCGTGCAGACGAAGCGGGCGGTGTGCTTGAGCAGCGACTCCCGCACGCCCGCGGTGCTGACGCCGTGGCTTTCCAGCCACTGCCGGTAGTCCTCGAAATCAGCCCCGACCCCGCCGACGAGCAGCGGCCGCAGGCCGAGCACGCCGAGCCCGAAGGCGATGTTGGCCGCCACCCCGCCGCGGCGGATGGCCAGATCGTCGACAAGGAACGACAGCGAGACGCGGTCGAGCTTGTCCGCGATGAGCTGGTCGGTGAACTTGCCGGGAAACGTCATCAGGTGGTCGGTCGCAATCGACCCCGTCACGGCGATACGCACGGCGTTACCTTATCCCCCCGGCCGCCGTCAGTGGAACGAATCGCCGCAGGCGCAGGAACCCGTCGCGTTCGGGTTGTCGATCGTGAAGCCCTGCTTCTCGATCGTGTCCACGAAGTCGATGGTCGCGCCCATCAGGTACGGGGCGCTCATCTTGTCGGTCACGACCTGCACGCCGCCGAACTTGGCGACGATGTCGCCGTCGATGTCGCGCTCGTCGAAGTAGAGCTGGTAGCGAAGACCCGAGCAGCCGCCCGGCTGCACCGCGATACGCAACCTGAGGTCGTCGCGACCCTCCTGGGCGAGCAGCGAGCTCACCTTGGCCGCGGCACCGTCGGTCAGGACGATCCCCTGCGTGGCCTCTTGCTGAATAGTCACCTTAGCTCCCGCCTGGTGTATGTGCCGCGCTCAGACGGCGTCTGGCGTTGCTCCAACGTGCAGTCCCAACGATATGCGGTGCGCCGGCATTCCAGCCACCCCTGAGGCGTGGCTCACAGCGTCTCTAAGACGGGCCGCTGCCAGCCGGGCCGCTACAAGCCGGGGGCGCCCCAGACCGGGAACCACCGGGCCAGGTCCGGCTCCCACTTCAGGTCGTCGCCGATCACGCCCTTGATCTCCAGCTCGAGCGCGTTGTTCCGGCGCTCGCCGGACAGCGGGGCGAACGGGTAGAACGAGCCCCGCTTGTACAGGTAGATGAGGGCGAGGCGGCGCTCCTGCTCGTCGGAGAAGGCGACCAGGGTACACAGCAGCTGCGGGCCGAAGCCGTTGTCGACCAGCGAGGAGTTGACCGCGTGCAGGTCGGTGACCAGCGCCTCGAGCTCGTCCGACATGTGCGAGCTGACCAGCCAGGTGAAGCCGTAGTCGTCCTTGGTCACCTCGACCGGCAGGCCGCCCTCGGCGTGCGAGCTCGAGTTGAGCAGGTCCTGCACGTCCTTCTGCACGTCGGAGAAGGACCGGCCCTCCACCGGGCGGAAGCACACGGAGCCGGATCCAGTGGGCTTGAATCCGGCTCCCGCGTCCAGCGTGACCGCCGCGGACGGCAGCGCGAACAGGTCGTCCAGCTTGGGCTGGACCGGCTTGGTACGGCCCAGCAACGTGTCCAGGAAGCCCACGAGCGCTCCGTCCTAAACTGGTCCTTAGCCGGCGGTCCGGCCGAGCTGCTGCTGCACCTTGTCGAGCTCGGCCAGGCGGCGCTCCAGGCTCGGGTGGGTGGAGAAGATGTTGGCCAGCTTGCCGCTGCCGCCAGCGCTGAGGTGCATGGCCGGCGCGAAGAAGAACGCGTTCAGCGGCTGCGAGGTGCGCAGGTCCCTGGTCGGGATCCTGCCTATATCGCCGGTCACCTTCATCAGCGCGGCCTTCAGCGAGCTCGGCCGCCCGGTGAGCAGCGCGCCGCTGCGGTCCGCGGACAGCTCGCGGTACCGGGACAGCAGCCGGATCAGCAGGAAGCTGATCGCGTAGACGACAATGCTCACCGCCATGAGAGCGAGCATCACGACCCCGGCGTTGCTGTCGTTGCTCCGGCGGCCGCCGCCGAACAGCTCGCCGTAGAACGCGATCCTGACCAGCAGCGCCGCGATGATGGCCAGGAACGACGCGATCGTCATCACCTGGACGTCCTTGTGCGCCACGTGCGACATCTCGTGGGCGAGGACGCCCTCGAGCTCGTCGTTCTCCAGACGGCGCAGGATTCCCTTGGTCGCGCAGACTACCGCGTGGTCGGCGTTGCGGCCGGTCGCGAACGCGTTCGGCATGTCGGTGTCGGCGATCGCGACCCGCGGCTTGGGCATGTCAGCCAGCGCGCAGAGCCGGTCCACGATGCCGTGCAGGCGCGCGGCTTCCGGTGAGTCGGTCGGGCTTACCTCGTGCGCCCCCGCCGTGGCCAGCGCGATCTTGTCGGAGTAGAACAGTGACCCGATGGCGAAGCCCCCGCCCAGGATCACGGCAAAGAACACGATCGCGGTACTGGACGCGCCGTACACCGTCCCGATGCCGATGATCGCGGCGACGAACGCGACAAACACCAGCCCGAGCAGGAACATGGTCACGGTCATCCGCACCGTGAGCCCCCGGTCGGGCGCATACCTGGTACGCGCCGCCATGGCGACACCTCCGTTCGGCCCCCGGCTGGCCGTAACCGCCCGGGACCAGCAGCCAATTATCTAGCTCAAATCTACCCGTCCAACGCTGAGCGCCAGCCGAACGTTACCCGCGAGTATGCTCAGGGCCTTCTGCCCACGGCTTAACCGGCGGCACGGAGGGGCGTCCCCCGAGCCAGCCGAGCTTAACCGGGGATCAGGCCCTCCTCGGTGAGCATCTCGCGGACCTCGTCCATGCTCGCGTCCTCCGGCGGAAGGATCAGGTCAGACGGTTCCAGGGTATCGGAGGGCAGCGGCGAGCCCTGGGCGCGAACCTGGTCGAGCAGGCCGCGCAGCGCCGCGGTGAAGGCCGCCTCGTCGTTGCGGTTGACGGCGGCCTCGAGCTCGCTGTCCAGGCGGTTCAGCTCGGCGGTGGCCGCGTCGTCGATGCTGAACTGACCCTCGCCGCTGATTCTGACGATCACTAGCCCTCACCGTCCTGCGGCTCGGCGGGCCGGTCGGCCGCCGGGATGCTGGCCGGCTGGGCCTGTCCCTGAGGGGCCTGGGCACTTTGAGCCTCCTGGCTGCTGCCGTTGGCGCCGCCCTCGAGCTGCTTGGGCGCACTGGCCGTGATCTCGCCCTTGAGCCTGCTCAGCTCGCTCTCGACGTCGCTGCTCGCGGACATCATGTCCAGCTCGTTCTGGATGTCGTCGCGGTTGCTGCCGCCCACGGCGTCGTCCAGAGCGCCCGAGGCCATCAGCTCGTCGATCGCGCCCGCGCGGGCCTGCATCTGGGCCGTCTTGTCCTCGGCCCGCTGGATCGCCATGCCGACGTCGCCCATCTCCTCGGAGATGCCGGTGAACGCCTCGTTGATCCTGGTCTGGGCCTCGGCCGCGGTGTAGGTGGCCTTGATGGTCTCCTTCCTGGTGCGGAAGGCGTCCACCTTGGACTGCAGCCGCTGGGAGGCGACCGTCAGCTTCTCTTCCTCGCCCTGCAGCTGGGCATACTGCGCCTGCAGGTCGTTCAGCTGGCCCTGTGCCGACGCCTTGCGCTCGAGCGCGCTCCGGGCGAGGTCCTCACGACCCATCCCGAGCGCCTTGCGCGCCTGGTCCTCCAGCTTGTTGGACTGCTGCTGGAGCTGGTTCATCTGCAGCTCGACGCGCTTGCGCGACGTGGCGACATCCGCGACCCCACGGCGCACCTTCGTCAGCAACTCGAGCTGCCGCTGGTAGGAGTAGTCCAGGGTCTCACGAGGGTCTTCCATCTTGTCCAGGGCCT
>WNGE01001161.1_pt1 | contig 57566 bp, 51 predicted proteins | sample 5400651 | NCBI WGS metagenome assembly WNGE01 (sample SAMN13153370, study PRJNA577476) | soil metagenome | isolation source: 60 cm soil or saprolite under grassland replicate 2 | place: USA:California | collected 2016-06-15 | reverse complement strand
CGGCTCCGAGCGGCTACACGATCGACGACACGGCCGCTCACGACGTCAGTGTCTCCAAGAACTCGACGTGCGGGGACGGGAATGAGGCCACCTTCTCGGCCACCGACACTCCGCTGACCGATATTTCGGCCCACGCCCAGTCCGAGGCGTCCGGCGGAACGAAGTCCACGATCACCTGCAAGGATGCGGCCGGTAATGTCGTCGCGAGTTCCGGAACGGACCCGAGTGACCCGGCCAACGCGAGCAAGAACGGGCTCACGCCGGGAACCTACACCTGCACGATCGTGATCGATCCGTAACCTACGAGGGAGAAAGAAGATGTGACCAGGTGGCCCCCCTCCCCGGAGGGGGGCCACCGTAGTCTGTGCCCGTGCTCCCCGTCAGCCAGCCGCCAGGTTTTCGGTCTTCACCTGCGAGAAGACGGGGGGAGTGGCGGCCGGGTCAATGGTCTGCGCAGCCGATTGCGTGCGACGGCGTGAGGGCCTCCATTGACGCGGTGGCTGCGAGCTGGACACTTGTGGGCGAGGAAGACGGCTGGCATTGCTCCTGGTCTGCATGATGTGTGAGCCGCTTTGATTTGCGTTCTCTCCGGGTGTTGCCCGGCGTGCGCTGGGCGGCCTTCCAAGGCTGAGCCCGGCGCGGCGCCGGGCCGCGGCGGAGCGCAGCGGAGCCGCCTTGATTCCACTAAGGCGTAATTCGGCAACGTAGCGAGGGACAAGCGAGGGCTGGCGGAGACACGTGTCTCGGCGGTGTCTGGAGGCATCAGCTAGGAGGCCTTATCAGAGAGTTCTGGCAAGAGCCATTTGGCCGAAATTGGTACTCTGACCTGCCGCTTTCTTGGTTCCGGCTGGAAAGAAAACCGGTCACCGCCATCTGCGGCGATGCCGCGGGTGCGATCTTGCGAGTGATGCTGACCTTGGGCCGCCGGGCCATTGACGTCGCGGGAGTCGTGATGATGGCAGATGGGCTGTTCAAGCTGATAGTCCGCGTTGGCGTCAGCCTGCGGCGCTCAGGGGCCGGATGTCGTCGAGTGCCGCGCCGAGCCGGTCCTTCTCGACCTCAAGGTCGTAGCGGGCCTGCAGGTTTATCCAGAACCGCTCCGAGGTGCCGAAGTAGCGGGCGAGCCGCAGGGCCGTGTCGGCGCTGATCCGGCGCTGCCCGTGGACGATCTCGTTGATCCGCCTGGCCGGCACGCTTACCGCCTTGGCCAGCTGATACTGGCTCACCCCGAGCGGCTCGAGGAACTCCTCAAGGAGGATCTCGCCAGGGTGTACCGGTGCCATGACCGTCTCAGTTGTCACGGCTCCTCCTAGTGGTAGTCAACGATCTCGGCGTCTTCCGGTCCGGCTTCGGACCAGCGGAAGCAGATCCGCCACTGCCGGTTGATCCGGATGCTGTACTGCCCGGTGCGGTCACCTGCCAGTTTCTCGAGCCGGTTGCCCGGAGGCACCCGAAGGTCTCCCAGGGTCTCCGCGGCGTCCAGCATCGCGAGCTTGCGCCAGGCGACGCGTTGTGTTGTCGTGTCCAGCTTCCGCGATCGCTGCCGCCGCCAGATCGCCTCGGTGTCCTTGTCCCTGAAGGATCTCAGCACCCTCCATGATAACGTGATGCGTTATTAACGCAAGGCGTTAATAGGATCCTGCGGACCCCTGGTCTCGGGCCAGCCATGGCATCTCGGCAGGGTGCGGCCCGACTGCTGCTGTTCGATGCTGCATGTGGTGATCCGCTCGTAGCCGCACCCTCTCCATCGACAGCACACACGACAACGTCGAGTCAGGAGGCCTCAGACTGTGGCGCGGGTTGTTCACGGCGTTTAGGGCCGTCGATTTCAGGGACATACGACACTCCGGGGCCAACGTACCGGACGCAGGTACACGCCATATAGCTCCAGTCGATCTCGATCCCGTGCTTGTCCCAGCTGACCGCGCGCTTGATCTGGTCGGTGCACCCGCTCTGGTCATGCATGGACACGGGGTGCCCGCAGGTGCAGTCTTCCTGCCCGGCCGAGCGCCGATGAACGGTCCGGGCGGTGAGGTAGCCCACGATATAACCGGCAGCGAGGAGCCCGCCGCCCGCTAGGAGATCCAGGAACATCGTCGTACCTCTCGCTCTCGACGCTTACGCGTCGCGGGCCGGGCACCAGCAGATGCAGGGCGTGTGGAGGCCGCGTGCAGGACTTGTGGAGACCCTGTGGAGATCGAGGCTCGCTCCTGCTCGCGTCTGCCGCCTCCGTACAGCAGCGAGATACAGCAACCTATGCGCACCACGGCCGCCGTGGGCAGGTATCGACATACGTACCGGGCTGCACCGCAAGGTGACCGGGCGGACCAAGACCGAGGTCCGGGAGAAGCTGAAGAAGCTCCAGGCCGAGGCGGACGCTGGCCTGAAGACCTCGGCTAGCTACACAGTGGCCAAGGCCGTGGACGACTGGGCCGCCGAAGCATTGGACGGGCTAGCGCACGACGTGCGCCGCGCCCTGAACAAGCTAGCCGGGAGCCGGTCGACCCGGACCATGGCCAGCACGCACAATGTGCTGGTACGGGGCTATCCGGCACGCGGAGGCCAACGATCACGTGGGCCGGAACGTCGCCAGCTTCGTGAAGCCGCCGCAGGGCAAGACCGGGCGGCCGTCCCGGGCGATGACCGCGGCCGAGGCGGCCGCGCTGCTCGTAGCGGCCAGGGATCACCCTCGTATCGGCGCCTACGTGATCCTTTCCTTGACTACTGGCATCCGGACCGAGGAGGCCCGGGCTCTGCGGTGGGATCACGTCGACCTGGACGGCGACCCGGATGCGCGGATGCCGGTGCCGCCGAGTATCGCGGTGTGGCGCTCGGTCCGGTTGCGCGGCGACACCAAGACCGAGAAGTCGGGGCGGACCCTGGCCCTGCCGCAGAACGCCGTGGCGGCGCTGCGAGAGCACCGCACGTGGCAGGACACCGGCCTGGTGTTCACCACCAGCGTCGGCACCCCGCTAGACGCCTCCCACGTCCGGCGCGACTTCCGTGCCTTGGGCAAGAAGGCGGGCATCGACGGAGTCTGGGCGCCACGGGAGCTCCGGCACACGTTCGTCTCGGTTATGTCCGTGTCCAGCGTGGCCGTCGCCGCGTGCCAGGCTGCGGGCTGGCAGGTCGTAGTCTTTTCCACACCCACCGGAACCAAGTTTGTTGATGCTTCCGAGCTAGAGAAACTGACCGGTGAGCCAGTGCGGTCTGAGTACCGGATGCCGGGCACTGGCGCGTCGGTCCCGCCTGCGGACGCCGTGCTGGCGTGCCCGCTAACGTTCAACAGCGTCAACAAGTTCGCCCACGGCCACGTGGACAACTTCGCCGGGGCTTGCTGTGCGAGATGGCCGGTTACGGCGTCCCGGTCGTGGTCGTGCCGCACTGCAAGCCCCAGCTCGCCAGCCACCCGGCGTTCGGCGCGAGCCTGGAGACGCTGCGTGGCATGGGCGTGCGGGTGCTGTTCGATCCGGACGCGCCGTACGAGCGCAGGCTCCCTCCGTGGCGCGAGGTCATCGACGCGCTCCCAGTCCGGGCTGGTGCCGGATGACACCCTCCGAGCACGAAGCTGCCGGGCAGCGGGTCGCCCGGGGCTAGAAGGCGGCGCGGCCTGCCGCAGGCCGTGCTCGCCGGTCTGGTCGGCCGGTCGGAGTCCTGGCTGTCTCAGGTCGAGCGAGGCAAGCGCGGCGTCGACAGCCACAACGTCCTGGTGCGCCTGGCGGAGGTCCTGCGGGTGGACATCGAGGAGCTCACCGGCTCTGCGGACCGGGGTGAGACCGGCCGACGCTCCTACCCCGCTGGGTCGCTGATCGAGCAAGCCATGATGAGCTACGGCGCTCCCGGCCCGCTGGATTGTGGCGAAGAGCCGGGGCTGGAGGTCAGCCTGGACTTCCTGCGTGCGCAGGCGCTCTGCGTGCCACCGGGCCTGCAGGGCAGAGCGCGGCGCGGTCACGCCGTCCTAGTTCGATCGGGTCAGGCCAGGTCCTCAAGCTGACGCGCGAGGAACTGACGCTCGGGGTCGGTCTCGGCGAGCTCGAGGGCGCGGGCATACGCAGCCCGGGCGTCGCCCGTTCGCCCGGCGCGACGGAGGAGGTCGGCCCGGGTCGAGTGGTAGTAGCGGTAGTCGTCGAGGGTGAGGGTGTCGAGGAGGGCAAGACCCGCGTCCGGGCCGTCCAACTCTGCGATGGCCACGGCGCGGTTGAGCTCTACCACCGGTGATCCGGTGCGCTTGGCGAGCGTCCCGTAGAGCGCAGCGATCTGGTGCCAGTCACGGGGTTGCTGCAGGTGCAGGTCGGCGATGGCGGCCTGGATGACGTAGGTCCCGGCGCCCTGCCGGGCGACTGCCCGGCGGAGCAACTCGCGACCCTCGAGGATCTGCTGCTCGTGCCACAACGACCGGTCCTGCTCGTCCAGCGGGACGAGCACGCCCTCGCGCACCCGGGCGTCGCGGCGGGCGTCGTTCAGCAGCATCAGGGCCAACAGCCCGAGGGCCTCCGACTCGTCGGGCATGAGCTCGACCAACGCCCGGCCCAGTCGGATCGCCTCGGCGGCCAGGTCGACCCGACCATCGCTCCAGCCCTCGTTGAAGATGAGGTAGACGATCACGAGGACGGCGGCGAGCCGGTCGGGCAACTGGTGATCCTCCGGCACGGCGAACGGGATGCGCGCGTCGCGGATTTTGTGCTTGGCGCGGGTCAGGCGCTTGCTCATCGTGTCGAACGGGGTGAGGAACGCGCGTGCGATCTCCTCGGTCGACAGGCCGCCCAAGGTCCGGAGGGTCAGCGCCACCTGCGCCTCACGGGACAGCGCCGGGTGGCAGCAGGTGAAGATCAGCTCGAGACGCTCGTCGCGGAAGGTCGTCGGTTCGTCCATCGTGGGTTCCAGGTGAGCAGTGAGCACATGGGCGATCAACCGGGTCTTCTCGGCGAGCACCTGCTGCCGGCGGATCTGGTCGATCGCCCGGTTCCGTGCCGTGCTGATCAGCCAGGCGGTCGGGTTGGCGGGCTCGCCGTCCCGGGGCCAGCGCTCCGCCGCGATCGCGAAGGCCTCCTGGGCTACGTCCTCGGCCAGCTCGATGTCCCGGAACATCCCGATCAGGGTCGCGAGCACCCGTCCCCAGTGGTCGCGGAAGACCCCCTCAACCGCCACCAGGGACCTCGTCCCGGACCGGTCGCACCTCGATTACGCTCGAGGGCCGCAGCGCCTGGAGCTCGGCCGCCACCGCGAGCGCCACGTCGAGGTTGTCAACCTCGATGAAGATCAGGCCGCCCAGGAACTCCTTGGTATCGACGAAGGGCCCGTCGGTCAGCAGGGTCTCGCCCTGCTGCTGACGAACCGTCGTGGCGGTCTGCGGGGCGTGCAGGCGCGCCCAGCTTGTAACGTACGGGCGGGCGAGGACGGGAGCCACCCCCGCCTCGACCACCTGTCGCTCCTCCGGTGTGGACTCCTCGGTGCTGTAGATCAGCAAGGCGTACTGCATGGCGCTCCTGTCGTGGGATCGGTGGCGCTTCGACTCCTTGACGATCGGGGAGCCGACGAACGGACACGTCCCGGGGAGAATTTCGGGAGCGGTTGTCCGTCGGGCGACCCCCGTTCGTCACCTCTCTCAGATTCCCGCAGACGCGGGCCGACGAGTGGAGGCACGGACGATGGACACACGCACAGCGTCTGACACACGCAGCGGCGATCGGCTCGGCCGGGTGCTGGGCCTGACGTCGACGGCCTACTTCATGGTAGTGCTCGACTCCCTGGTCGTCGTCAGCGCGCTGCCCCACATGCAGCACGACCTGCATGCCTCCGTGGCCTCGCTGCAGTGGACCGTCAACTCCTACGGCATCTCGTTCGCGGCCGGCATCATAACGGCCGCGGCGCTCGGTGACCGGTTCGGACGACGCACCGTCTTCCACTTCGGGCTGCTGCTGTTCACCGTCGCCTCGGCTCTCTGCGCGCTGGCCCCGAACCTCCCGGACCTCGTCGCGGCGCGGGCGGTGCAGGGCCTCGGAGCAGCCGCCGTCATGCCGCTCAGCCTGACGATCCTGACCGCGGCGTTCCCGGCCGAGCGCCGGGGCCTGATCGTCGGCGTCTATGGCGGGCTGGCAGGACTGGCCGTCGCCGCGGGTCCCCTCATCGGGGGGGTGGTCACGCAGAGCCTCGACTGGCAGTGGATCTTCTGGCTGAACGTCCCGATCGGCCTGTTCGCAGTGCTGCTCGGAGCAAAGCTGCTCCCCGAGAGCCACGGCGCACCGGATCGGATCGACCTCGTCGGCGTCGCCCTGCTCACCGCCGGTGTCGTCGCCGTCGTCTGGGCACTCGTCCGCGCTACCGACGCCGGCTGGACCAGCGCGGAGGTCCTCGGCACGCTCCTCGGCGGAACGGTCTTCCTGGGCGGGTTCCTGGCTTGGGAGAACCGCGTCGCCACGCCGATGGTCCCGCTGCAGCTCTTCCGCGGCCGGGCTTTCGCGATCGGGAACCTGACGATGTTCTTCATGTCCGGCGCGACCTTCGCGGCGGCGTTCCTGGTGACCCAGGAGTTCCAGCTCGCCCGCGGCTACAGCCCGATCTCCTCGGGGGTGCGGCTGCTCCCGTTCTTCGCGACTCCCATGGTGATCTCGCCTATCGCCGGCCTGGTCTCCGACCGCATCGGGCGCCGGCCCGTCATGGTCCTCGGCCTGGTGCTGCAGACGGCGGGGTACGCGTGGGTCGCCGCTCGGGGTTCGCTGGCCACCAGCTGGGTCGAGCTCGACCTGGCGCTGTTGGTAGCGGGCGTCGGGATCTCGATGGCGCTGCCCACGGTGCCGGCGGCGGTCCTAGACGCGGTCGCCCGGCAGGAGATGGGCAAGGCGTCGGGCATCAACGTCATGGCCCAGCGCTTTGGTGCCGTCTTCGCGATCGCGATCGGCAGCGCCGTCTTCTCCGCCCACGGCCAACTGGGCAGCCCGGCCGGCTTCACGGCCGGCTTCCGGCCGGCGCTATGGGCCTGCGTCGGGTTCGCCGCGCTGGCCACCATCAGCTGCTTCGCCCTCACCGCACGCGCTCCTGAAGGAGCAGTGAGTCCGGAAGCAGTCGACGTCCTCGTCGACGCCTGATCCTCGCCCCACCACCAGCTCCACCGACCACCAGAAGACGATCCGCCTGCAGGCCTCGCCAGCGAGGTGTTCGACGCCCTCACCACCATCACCAGCCTCAGCTCTTGGTGGACCCGGGCGGCGGGCTCCGGGGAGGCCGGCGGCGAGCTCCGGTTTTCTTCGGCTCAGCCACCGACATTGCATCGAGATGTGCACGCTCGGCTGGAACACCTGCCTGGCCAGCCTGCGCCGGTCCGTCGAGAGTGCCAGGGCACCCCGTTCGGCAACTAGGGCGGCCGGCGCCGGGCCTGCAGGCCATCGAGCGCACCAGGGGCCTGATTTCGCTTTAGTCGACGTGCGGCCACGCGCGAGCCAGCCAGTCGCGGAGCTGGCGACACTGGGTCGGGTGGATGTCGAGGCTCTCCAGGTCACCGGACGCGATCCAGCGGACGTCGCTGGCCTCATCGTTCACCATGGGCGCGCCGCTGACCGGCCGACCAAGGAAGATCAGCTCCCATTCCTGGCGGATCTCGCCGTCGCTGTAGGCGACGATGTGGGCCGGATCGGAGTAGACGCCGAGGATGCCGGTCAGCTCGGTGAGAACGCCGGTCTCCTCGAGTGTCTCCCGGATCGCGCACTGACTGGGAGTCTCGCCGAGCTCCTGCTTGCCCATCGGAATCGCCCACTGGCCGGTATCGCGGCGCCGCTGCAGCAGCACCCGGCCGGCGCCGTCGGCGGCCAGGACGCCGCAGGCCGGGACGAGGCTGTTCGGCTTCGGTGCCGCCGGGTCGTTCCAGTACTCCACGCGGCCCACTCAGACCTCCTCGCCGAACCAGGGTTTCGCTGACTGCCATACCCGCCCGAATGGAGACGCAGCTGGCAGCCGCCCACCCCGGCCAGCGGCCGGTAGCAGGTCAGCGACGACCGGACCTTGCGGGCCAGGGTGCCGACAAGACCTTATCTCGTCGACCAGGTCGGCGCCGGGTTCCACCCGGACTGGGCGCCGGTGCTCCGCGCGATGCCGTTCGTCGCGGACAGGCACCGGACGCACGAGATCACAGGAACGCTCCGGTGCTGCGGCTCCAGCGGTTCCGGGCCGCGCACCCGGACGTGGTGATCGCGGAGGGCGGGTTCGGCATCTAGCAGGCTGGTATCCCGGGGAGAACGGCGAGGCGGTCACCACCAGGCACAGCCTCCGGAAACTCTCGACAAGCTGGACGAGCTGACCGGGCCACAGGCGTCGGCGATCGAGGATGCCGTCGGTGCCGCTCGTGGTGGCGATCCGGCACCGACAGCCCGACATCCGATGCTACGGCCTGGCTAGCGCGGCGAAGTAGCGCTCTAGCGGCTGCTGGTAGAAGCTGGGGTAGCCGGTGGAGATGTGGTCGTGCCACTCCGGCGGGACGCCGGCGTGGTCGATGACGAAGCGGGTGCCGTCCTGAAGGCCGCTGAGCGTGAAGCGGACGACCGAGTACACGCCGGCGTCCCATTCCGACGGGTGGGTGGCGCCGAATCGCCATGCCTGCACGATGCGCTGGCCGGGGACAAGCTCGATCTGACGGCCCTCGACCCGGCCGCCGAAGAGGGTGAACGTCTCGCCCTCGCGGTCGCTGAGCTGCGCAGGCATGCCGGTGGCGGCGGCGAATTTCTGACCGTCGGTCAGAACCTCGTAGACGGCCTGGGGGTCGGCGTTGATGATGGATTCCTGGTGAATGAGCATGGGTGTCCTTTGATTGGCCGGCCGGATGCTGGCTTTGTCTTCGAGACGAACGGAGGTGCCGCAGACGGACACATCAGGCGATGAAGCCGGCCGGGCCGTGGCAGGTTCGTGAGGCCGCCAACGTCTGGAGTTGGTGCGGGGGCGGGGGCTAGGGCGCGGCGGCCGCTGCAGCCGTTCAGCCTGACCGTGCAGGCGTACCTGGCCCACTTGCGTGACGCCGCTCCAGGTAGGCGCGCAGCAGCGGGGGTTTACCCGGCAAGGGAGCCCTCAGAACTTGTCTCTTTTACGGCCTCGAACGGTCCAAGCCGGAACGGTCACGACCGGCGGCAGCCGCCACGAGCCTGCACCCTCCGCCGTCGGCGTCGACGTCACGCCGGTCGATGACATCCTCACGTCAGACCCCGGCGACCTGCGGGTCCTGGCCGAGGCAGCGGATGTCCACGTCGAGCTCATTCTGGTCTAGCAAGATAACCACTAGCCGACCACCCACCGACTGGAGTCGCCGTGACCGAAGCCATGAAACCTGTCGAGCTGACCGTCGTTGACACGAACACCGCCGCCTGGGAGTTGTTCCCTGTCGCGTACATCGGGGCGAACCTGGAGCACGTTCCGCTCATGAGCGACCCGGAGACCGGGATGATGATCCTCAAGATGGTCTACCGCGCGGGCTTCACCAACCCGTGGCACAGCCATCCCTGCGCCCACGGCGTCTACGTCCTCGACGGCACCCTCAGCACCCATCAGGGCCGCTATCCGGCCGGGAGCTTCGTGTGGTTCCCCGAAGGCGGGATCATGGAGCACGGCGCGACCCAGGAGGAAGACTGCACGTTCCTGTTCATCACGAACAAGCCGTTCGACATCCACTTCGTCGGCGACGAGAACGACCCGGCCGCGCCGACGGTCTAGTGGCGAATGAGATATATCGCAGTTGATCGTCGCGGGCCATATCTCTGGGTTACCTTCAGCCGGCCGGACAAGCTGAACGTTCTGCATGCCGAAGACCTGCCCGGACTCAGGGACATCGTGGTGAATCTCGATCCAGGCGTCACGGGTCTCGTCTTCACGGGCGCCGGACCGGCGGCGTTCAGCGCGGGGATGAACATCGAGACGTTCGTCGGCATGGACCGGGCCAGCGCGAAGGCATTCATCGGCCAGCTCGCCGGGATCATGCGGGCCATCCGGCGGGCGCCGGTCGTCACCGTCGCCGCGGTCAGCGGATACTGCCTGGGCGGAGCATTCGAACTGGCCCTTGCCTGCGACCTCCGCGTGGTCACCACCACGGCAGCCTTCGGGCTGCCCGAGATCAAGGTCGGCGTGCCATCCGTCATCGACGCGGCCCTGCTGCCCGGTTTCGTCGGCCTGAGCAAGGCACGCGAGATGGTCCTGACCGGCGATACCTACCGGCTCGACCAGTTGCCGCCGCACAGCATCGCCAACGTCATCACCGAACCCGGCCTCCTCGCCGAAGCCACCGAGCGCCTGCTCGAGCGCACCGCGACGCACACCCGCACGGTCACCGCCGCCCAACGCCGGCTCTTCAGCCTGTGGCTCAACCATCCGCTCGACGCGGCGGTGGAGCACAGCACCGACGAGTTCGCGGAAACGTTCGCAGCGCAGGAGACACGAGATCAGGTCGCGCACTACTACCGGCGGATCACGGGTCGCAGCACTTAGCGCAGAAGCAGAACAGGCAGACAGTGGCGCCGCCCTCCTCGGCAGTCGCGTCCCGGCTCAGACCGGGCGCCTACCATCAGAGCGTGGCGATGTGCGCGGGAGTGGTGCTGGCCGGCGGGCGGTCGTCGCGGATGGGTACCGCCAAGGCGGCCCTTGAGTGGCATGGGTCCACGTTGCTGCGCCGGACGGTCGGAATCGTGGCGCGGGCGACGAGCGGCCCGGTTGTAGTCGTCCGCGCCGCTGGCCAGGACCTCCCGGAGCTGCCGGAAGGCACGATGGTGGCCGATGACCCGCACGAAGGCAAGGGCCCGGTGCAGGGCATCGCCGCCGGGCTCGCCGCGCTCCGCGGGCGCGCCGAGGTCGCGTTCGTCAGCTCCACCGACATGCCGTTCCTGCATCCGGAGTTCATCCGGCGGGTGCTGGACGTCGCCGCGCAGAGCACGGGCACGGGCACGGGCACGGATGTGGTGCTGCCGGTGGCCCGCGGGTACAAGCAGCCGCTGGCCGCCGCGTACCGCGTCTCGCTCGCGGAAACCGCCGAGCGCCTGGTCATCCAGGACCGGCTGCGGCCCGCGTTCCTGTTCGGGGAGTGCCGGGTGGAGACGCTGGATGAGGCCGCGCTGAAGCGTGACCCGGTGCTCGCCGCACTCGACCCGGATCTGGACTCGGTGCTGAACGTCAATACGCCCGCCGACTACGCGGCGGCGCGCGCCCGGCCAGCACCCGAGGTCACGGTCCAGCTCTTCGGCAACGGCCCGCGCATGGTCCGGGCCGCCACCGTGGGCGGCGCTGCCGATGCCCTGGACATCGTGTTCGACCGGCAGGTGACGGCGGCGTTGAACGGCGACCAGATCAGCCGCGACAGGGCGACACCGCTCGCGGCGGGCGACACGGTCCTCTTCCTATCCGCGGACGCACAAGGGTAACGGGTGATCCCGCCCGGGAACCGGCGTCGCACGGGGATATTCAGCGCCTTCGGCATCACCATCCTGCACTTCCGCGGCGACCGTGTCATCGAGCGTTTCTCCCAGGCGGATATGCTGGGCCCTGCTGAACCCGGCGGCGGGCTTTATCCGCCGATCAGTGGGTATAGGCGATCGGTCTGTCTGCCGACCGTGAGCCGCCGCCGGGGCGGGCACACCTGCCGGGTGGCCGGAAACTGGCATGGTGGCGTAGCCTCTCGTCGCCTTTCGTAGCTCTCCCGGCGCTGTCGTCGCGAGATGGGAGGGCAAGATTGATAGGCGCTATCGCCCCGCTGGACGGCGTGAGCCGGTGGGCGCGCGGCAACCTGCTGGTGATCGTGCTGCTGGTGCTGGGAGCGATACTTCTCACCAGGTTCGCGGGATGGGCGCGCGACCGGTTCATGGCGCACATCGACGCCCGCGCGAACGACGACGACGAACTTGTGCGTTCGGAGGCCGCCAAGCACCGGCACGTCGTCGCGCAGGTCGTCACCTGGACGGCGCTGGCGGTCATCTACGTCGTGGCCGCCGTCCTGATCATCCAGAACCTGGGTGTGCCCTGGGCCGGCCTGGTCGCGCCCGCCGCCCTGCTCAGCGCCGCGCTGGGGTTCGGCCTGCAGCGGTTCGTGCAGGACATCGGGGCCGGGCTTTTCATCACCGGAGAGCGGCAGTACGGCTTCGGCGACGTTATCCACATCGCGGTCGCCGGCGTAACGCAGCAGGTCACCGGGACGGTGGAAGACGTGACCCTGCGGGTCACCCGGATCCGGTCGGTCAGCGGCGAGGTCATCACCACGCCCAACGGGCAGATCGTCCAGGTCACCAACCTGTCGCGGGACTGGGCCCGGGCGGTCATCGACGTGCCGGTCCCGTCCTCCGTCGACGTCAGCCACGTCACCGAGGTCCTGCGGAGAGTCGTCGAGGACGCCTACAACGACGAGCGGCTGCGCAAGATGATGCTCGACCCGCCCACCGTGATGGGAGTCGAGAAGATCGAGGTCGACACGTTCTCGGTGCGCATGGTGGCCCGGACGCTGCCGGGCGTGCAGTTCGATGTCGGCCGTGAGCTCCGGGCCCGCGTAGCGTCGGCCTTCCGGCACGAGGGCATCAACGTCTGGGCCGAGCTCGACACCGGCCGGGCGACCGGGGGTGCCTCATGAGCGGCAGGCCGCGTACCTCCACCCTGGTGATCTCCGGGCTGTTCCTCGCCGTGCTGGCGCTCTACTTCCTGGTCCGCCCGGTGCCCACGCCCGCGTCGGCGGGCACGACGCAACCCGGCACCACTTCTTCCTCGACCGCACCGGCGCCCACGTCCACCTCACCCCGGCCGACCGAGTCGCCTCGCCCGTCGCACACAGTGAGCCCCTCGGCCACGCCGGCCAGCACCTCGCCGACGCCCCTTGGGTCACCCACCGCGGCGCCGTCCGCCGCTAACCCATCGCCGTCGGCCGGGTCGCCGACACCGTGACCGCCAGACTCAGGCCGGCCGGGCGACCGGGGCGAAGTCCGACAGGGTGAACCAGCGCGGCAGGGCCCGGCGCAGTGGGGCCGGGCCCTGGATGGCCAGGCCGCCAGCGCGGAGGGCGTCCGGCCAGCTCACGTCGCCGCGCCAGACCTCGGTCACGCGTCGCAGGCTGCCGGTCACGGTGACCGCGACCGGATGGCCGGGATCGTCGTCGCACACGTCGGTCTCCGCCGAACCGATCACCAGCCACCAGTCGCGGCTGGCGGACGGAACGTCGGGGAACCTGAACTGCACGACCGTCCGCCCCGGCGGGACGGCCGCGTAGTCGACGTTCCGGTGCATATCCCAGAGCAACAGCTTGGGGTCAAGGTCCTCGTCGCCGATCTCGCCGATCCAGCGGATGCCCCATACCCCCAGCGCCTCCACCACCGGCTGGAGTTCGCGGCCCGCCGGCGTCAGGACGTACCGGACGTCGTTGCCGTCGCCGCGCCGTTCTATCACGCCGGCCCGGACCAGCTGGCTCAGCCGTTTGGACAGCAGGGTGGGCGACATCCGCGGCACTCCGCGGCGCAGCTCGTTGAAGCGCTCGCTGCCGGCGACGAGCTCGCGGACGATGAGCAGCGTCCACCGCTCGTCCAGCAGCTCCATCGCCTTGGCCACCGGGCAGAACTGGTGATATGAGGTCCCCATGCCCTGCAGCGTAAGCCGGGAGAAACGTCGCAGGCCATACCTTCAAGGGGTCAGTACAGATGTTGTACTAGCCGCCGGGTCCCGCGCTTCCTAGCGTCGGTTCCACCGACGAAAAGGGGAGGAGACCCGAGTTGACTACCGAAACCACGAATACCGCCGAGGTCACCCGGGCGCTGAAAGCGAGGCACCGCGCCATGTGGGCGGCCGGCGTCACGGCCCGCCGCCGGACCCTCCGGGTCTCCCGGTTCGGCCGCCCCGAGGACTTCCGCGACTACTTCAAGGCCAACTACGGCCCGACGATCGCGGTCTACCGGGCCATCGCGGACGATCCGGAGCGGACCGCCGCGCTGGACGCCGAACTCGCCGGCCTGGCCCGGCGCCACGACCTCGGCGCCGGGAGCACCGCCGGTACTCCAAGCAACCAGAGCACCGTGATGGAGTGGGAGTACCTGCTGCTCACGGCGCGCAAGCGGTCCTGACGAGACGTCGGCGGCAGGGACGCTGATGCGGGAGATCCACGTCACGCTGCTCGGCCGGTTCGCCGTGACGGTCGGCGGCGTCCCGGTCGCCGAGGCCGGCTGGAAGCGCCGCCACGCGGCGGCGGTGGTGAAGGTGCTCGCGCTGGCACCGGGGCGGCGGCTGCATCGCGAGCAGGTCATCGACCTGGTCTGGCCCGGCGACACGATCGCCGCAACGGTGCCGAAGCTGCACAAGGCGGCGCACTTCGCCCGGCGCGCCATCGGCGTGCCGGACTCGGTGGTGCTGCGCGGCGATCAGGTCGTCCTGTGTCCCGGCGGCAACGTGATCGTGGACGCGGTCCGGTTCGGGGAACTGGCCCGCCGGGCGCTCACCGCCGGGGACGCCGCGGCGGCCCGTGAGGCGCTCGCGCTGTACGGCGGCGAGCTGCTGCCCGCGGACAGGTACGAGGAGTGGGCCGAGACCCGCCGCGAGCAGCTCAGCCAGAGCCACCTGGACCTGCTGCGCCTGGACGGCCAGTGGGAGGCGGTGGCCGAGCTCGATCCGGGCGACGAGCGCGCCCACCTCGCCCTGATGCGGCGGCACGCGGCCAACGGCGACCGGCACGCCGCGCTGCGCCAGTTCGACCGGCTGGACCGGGCGCTGCAGCAGGAGCTTGGCCTCGCCCCCGGGCCGGAGGCTTCGGCGCTGCGGGACCGCCTGCTCGCCGCGTACGACGTGTTCCCGCACCGCGACAGCCCGCTGATAGGGCGCGACCTGGAGATTTCTATAGCCGAACGGGCGTTGCTCGACGCCGCAGCCGGGGCGAACCGCACGCTGATCATCAGCGGCGAGGCCGGGGCGGGCAAGTCGTCGCTCCTGGCCGCCATCGCGGCCCGGGCGACGGAGCGGGGGTTCCTGGCCGGCGCGGGCGCCGACGCCGTGCCGCAGGCGACCCGATGGCCGGGCCGGCCTACCGGGAAGCGCTGGGCGGGGCCGGTCCCGCGGATGCGCGGCGGCTGCGGGCCCGGCTGGCGAACAGCGCGGTGATGGCGGGCGACCTCGCCACGGCCGCGGCCGCCCTCGACGGACTCGACACCGACGGCGGCGCCGACGACGCCGACATCCTCCTGGCCCGGGGCAAGTACGCGTTCTTCACCGCCGACTTCGACGCGGCCCGGATCGCGGCGGAGCAGGCGCAGCGGCTGATCCTCGCGGGTGAGCGCAACTGGCAGGTGCTCGATCTCGTCACGTTGCGCGGCCTGCTCGCGCACCGTTCGGATCAATGGTTCGTCCAGATGGGAGCCGAGCTGTACCGGACCAGGGAGGATCCGGCAATGGCCGGGGCCATCTTCGACGGCTACCTGTGCTCGGCCGAGTACCTGCTGTACGGGCCCACACCGTACGCCGAGGTCCTGGAGCTGGCCCGCGACCTGCGCGGGACCGCGGAACGGAGCGGGGCCCTGCGGGCCGCCGCGTTCGCCCGGGCGCTGTCCGGCGAGGCGGCGCTGCTGTCCGGCGACCTGGACCTGGCCGCGGCCGAGCTGACCGAGGCCAGCGCCGGGCACCGGGATCTCGGATCGGCCGCAGGTGAGGCGCACTCGCTCCAGCGGCTCGCCGAGGTCCGGCTGGCCCAGGGCGACGACGCGGAGGCGAGGCGGCTGCTGGAGCGGGCGCTCCCGCTGGCCCGGAGCTCGATCGTGGCCAAGCACCTACTGCACCGCGTGTTCGGCACGATGATCCGGGCCGCGACCAGCCGGCCCGAGGCCGTCCAGATCGCCGAGCGGGCCGAATCGATGCTCGGCTGGGACGACTTCTGCCAGTTCTGCTCGATCATGCTGGCCGTGCCCGCGGCCATCGCGTGCGCCCGCCACGGCGATCTGCCGGCCGCGCGGCGTCATCTGGCCGCGGCCGAACGGTCGGCCGTGGTGTGGCGGGACACGGCGTGGGAGGCCGCGCTGGCCGAGGCGCAGGCCGCGGTGGCCGAGGCCGACGGCGATCCCGGCACGGCGCGGACCCGGCTGCAGTGGGCCGCCGGGCGGTTCCAGCAGGCCGGCCAGCCGCTGGACGCCGCCCGGTGCCGCTGGGCGCTGACCGGTCAGGCCGGCGGCGCGAACAGCTCGAGGGCGATGTTGTCCGGGTCGCGGAACGACAGGCCCGAACCGTAGCCCGCGTCCACGATCTCGCCGTGGGCCACGCCCAGCGCGTCCAGGCGGGCCGCCCACTCGGTCAGTTCGGCGCGGCTCGCGCAGCCGAACGACACATGGTCCAGGCCGGGCCTCCGCTCGTCGAACTGGTCCTTACTGGTCAGGTCCTGAAAGCCGTGCAGCCCGAACAAAGTGCCGCCGAGCGCGTAGACGATGTGCCGGAACGGTCCGGTGTCCTCGTCGAGGACCGGGCCGACGCCGAAGACGCGGGTGTACCAGGCCTCGCTGACCGACAGGTCGGTCACGGTCACGGCGACGTGCGAGATGGCAGGGATGGTTCCCGAGATGGCCACGATGAATGTCCTTTGCTTGATGTGGCTGTGCTGACGTTGCCACGTTACGCACCGCCCCTTCCCCGGACCTTCCCCGCGCCGCCGGGATCGGGGAAGGATTCTTAACGAGTCGTTACGGTGGCACGCCGATGTAAACCGGAGAGCTTACGACCGCGTCGTCCGGATATACCATAAATGAGAGTTTTGGCCGACGTTCGGGGTGAAACGTGGGATACGCCGGACTGCAGCCCGAAGATCCGCGGGAGATCGGGCCCTACCGGCTGCTCGGGCAGCTGGGCAGTGGCGGCATGGGGCAGGTGTTCCTGGGCATGTCGGCGGGCGGCCGGCCGATCGCGGTCAAGGTCATCCGGACCGAGCTAGCCACCGATCCCGACTTCCGGGCCCGTTTCCGGCGTGAGGTCGCGGCCGCTCAGAGGGTCAGCGGCCTGTTCACCGCGCTCGTGGTGGACGCGGACCTGGACTGCCCGATGCCGTGGCTGGCGACCGCGTACGTGGCCGGCCCGTCGCTGACCGAGGCGGTGCGAGGCCACGGGCCGCTGCCGGTCCGCAGCGTGCTGGCGCTGACGGCCGGGCTGACCGAGGGCCTGGCCGCCATCCACGCGGCCGGGGTGGTACACCGTGACCTGAAGCCCTCCAACGTCCTGCTGGCCGAGGACGGCCCGCGGGTCATCGACTTCGGAATCTCCGAAGCCGCCGAGGCGAGCGTGGTGGCGGGCGCGAACGTGCTGATCGGCTCGCCCGGATACATGTCCCCCGAGCAGGTCCTGGGCGCGGACATCGGCCCGGCCAGCGACATTTTCAGCCTGGGTTCCGTGCTCACCTTCGCCGCGACCGGCACCGGGCCGTTCGGTGCCGGATCGCACGCCGCGCTCATGTACCGGCTGGTCAACAGCCGGGCGGAGCTGGATAGCGTGCCCGGCGACCTGCGCTCGCTGGTCGCCAGCTGCCTGGCCAAGAATCCCGGCGACCGGCCCACGGCGCGCCAGCTGCTGGCCGAGGTGGGGGCCCTCCAGCCCGCGCCCGGCTGGCTCGCCGAGTCCATCATGGACAGCTTCATCCAGGACCCGGCCGCCGCGAACCTGACCGAGACCTCGGCCCGGCCGGCGGGGATCGTTCCGCCGCCCCGCTCCGGTCGGCTGCTTCGCCGTGGCACCGCGGGTCCCGGGCGGCACCGGATCTCCCGGCCGCTGGCCTCGGCGTGTCTCACCGGCGGGCTGGTGGCGGGTTCGGCCGTGGCGGCCTTCGCCCTGGTCGGCGCCAACCACGCCCCGGCAGCCGGTCATCATCTCCAGCCGCAGGCCGGCGCGGGAGCGGTGGCGACCTCACCCGCCTTCGCGTCGTACGACCCGGCGTCCAGCCCGGGCACGGGCTCATCGTCGGCTCCATCGGCGGCGGCGCGTGTCTCGCCGAACATGTTCCTGAGCCCGACCCTGTCCAGGGCACCGTGCCCCGGCGCGGTTAGCCTGCCGGGCGCTCCGCCCGGACCAGGGTGTCGATGGCGGTCGCCTGCCCGCCGTCCCGCTCGACGGTACGGCGCACGCGTTCGGCCCGCAGGATGCGCAGCCCGGGCAGCCCGGCGGTGATCGCCTCGGGGGTGTACAGCACGTCCGGGCTCGTCGGGCCGCCCACGCCCTCGGTCAGGTTGGTCAGGTCGTGGCCGACGACCAGCAGCGTGCCGCCCGGGACCAGCGCCGCCGCCGCCCCGGCCAGCACCCGGCCGCGCAGGTCGGCGCCCACCTGGAGGTACGCGATGAGCACGAGGTCGAAGGCCGCGCGGGCGGGCTGGTACTCGCCCAGGTCGGCGACCACCCAGTCCACCTGGCCGTCCGGGACGCCGTGGGCGGCGCTCAGCTTGCGCCCCTTCTCCAGGCCGACCCTGGAGAAGTCAACCGCGGTCACCGACCAGCCCCGTCCGGCCAGCCAGACCGAGTTGCGGCCCTCTCCGGCGGCCAGGTCGAGCGCCCGGCCGGGCGGCAACCCGCCCAGTTGCTCCGCCACGAACTGATTCGGGTGCATCGACCACTCGAACTCCGCACCGGAGTACCGCTCATCCCACTGCCGCCTGTCCACCCGGCCACTGTAAATCAGCCGGCTGCGCCGTAGCCGCTCGGCGGCGAGGTCCGCGAACGCCGGGTCGGTTTCCGCGGCGAAGGCACGGCGGCCCAGGGTGACCGCCGCGACCGAGCCCGAGCACAGCCCGCCGAACGGCTCCCACACCACGTCACCGGGTTCGGTCACCGCCATGATCAGGCGTTCCATGAACTCGAGCGGCTTCTGGTTCAGGTGCGCCGAACTGGCCGCCGTCGGGTTGTGCACCCTCGGCGCGGCGCGGCGGCCGGTGCCCTTCAGCCGCTCCTCGCCGTGCAGCGGCCGGCGCGACCAGACGTTGGTCACCCCGTGCGCGTGCCGCCAGGTGTACCGCAGGGCGTCCCATTCGGCCGCGGTGACCGGGCGCTCGCCGTCCAGTGAGTAATAGGGCCAGCCGGTCGGCAGGCCGTGCGCGTTGGCGTACCCGGCGAGCCGTTCGGTCATCTCCCCGGGCGGCCAGTACCACAGCCAGTCCTTGGTCAGGTACTTGCGGGTGGCCGCGTTCTTCACCCCGCAGGCTTCGTTCGCCCGCTGCAGCGACAGCCCGGACCTAGCCCATTCGTGCCGGACCCACTGCTTGGGCGGCATCGGCCCGTCCGGCCCGGTCATGGTGAAGGTCCGCTGGTAGAACGCGCATACCTCGGTCACGACCGGAAACTGCCTGATGGTCCGGCCGTTGACGTTGCCCGCGATGTGGGCCAGGCCCTTGTCCCAGACGATGAGCTGGACGTACTCCCAGCCGAACTCGGCGAGCACCGGGTGCACGCTGGCCCAGCCGAGTTCGGTGTTCCAGAACCACAGCGTGGTGGCCGGGCCCGCGGCCGCCGCCCAGGCGGCGATGTGCGGGCGGTACCAGCGCGGGAGGGCCTCGGGCCCGATCGTGTCGCCGTGGAATCCGCGCACCCCGTAGGCGCCGTCGCTGACGATCGTCGCGGGGGCCGGCCAGTCGGGGTAAGCGTCGAGCGCATCGCCACGGAACAGGTCAAACCCTCCCACGAGCTAGCACTCTATGACGTTGACGGCGAGGCCGCCACGCGAAGTCTCCTTGTACTTGTCATGCATGTCGCGCCCGGTGGCGCGCATGGTGGCGATGGCCTTGTCGAGCGAGACGAAGTGACTCCCGTCGCCGCGCAGGGCCAGGCGGGCCGCGTTGATCGCGGTGACGGAGGCGACCGCGTTCCGCTCGATGCACGGCACCTGGACCAGGCCGCCGATCGGGTCGCAGGTCAGCCCCAGGTTGTGCTCGATGCCGATCTCCGCGGCGTTCTCCACCTGCTCCGGGGTGCCGCCGAGCACTTCGGCCAGTGCCCCGGCCGCCATCGAGCAGGCCGACCCGACCTCGCCCTGGCAGCCGACCTCGGCGCCGGAGATGGACGCGTTCTCCTTGAACAGGGTGCCGATGGCCGCCGCGGTCAGCAGGAAGCGCGCCACGCCGTCCGCGGACGCGCCGGGCACGAACCGGTCGTAGTAGTGCAGCACGGCCGGGATGATGCCGGCCGCGCCGTTGGTGGGCGCGGTGACGACGCGGCCGCCGGCCGCGTTCTCCTCGTTGACCGCGAGCGCGTACAGCGTCACCCAGTCCATCGCCCGCAGCGGGTCGCCACCGTCCCGCTCGCAGGTGAGCTGGCGGAACAGCCGCGGCGCCCGGCGCGGCACCTTCAGCCCGCCGGGCAGCATCCCGTCGGTGACGCAGCCGCGCTCCACGCAGGCCCGCATGACCTGCCACAGGTCACCGAGGTCGGCCCGGACCTGACCGGCCGTCCGGCCGAGCGCCTGCTCGTTGGCCAGCACGATGCCGGAGACCGGCAGCCCGCTGGCCCGGGTGCGGGCGAGCAGTTCCTCGCCGGTGGTGAACGGGTAGGGCAGATCGGGACCGGGTGGCTGGTCGTCCGATCCGGCGACGGCCTGCTCCTCGTCGGCCACGAAGCCGCCGCCGACCGAGTAGTAGGCCCGCTCCGCAGGCTCGCGCCGTCGGCGCCGTAGGCGGTGAAACGCATGCCGTTCGGGTGGTAGCCGAGCTTCTTCCTGCGGTTGAACTCCAGGTTCTTGCCGAGGGTGAAGGGGATCTCGTGCTCGCCGAGCAGCCGCAGCGTCCCGCTTTTCGCGATCGCGTCGAGGCGCCCAGGCACGGCGTCCACCTCGACGGTGGCCGGCTGCTCGCCCTCGAGCCCGAGCAGCACCGCCTTGTCGCTGCCATGCCCCGGGCCGGTCAGGCCGAGCGAACCGTACAGGGCCACCCGCACGGTCGCCACCTGCGGCATCAGGCCGTCGTCGGCCAGGCCCCTGGCGAACATCCCGGCCGCCTTCATCGGGCCGACCGTGTGCGAGCTCGACGGGCCGATACCGACCTTGAACAGGTCGAAGACGCTGATGGCCATGTGGCCCGCTAGCCGTAGGGCGACGAGATGGCAGACGGCGCCGCCGCGGCCGCGGCCTGACAGGCGAGGATCTCGCGCAGCTCGCCGGTGGCGCTGTCCGGGTACCGGTCCAAGATGGCTTCGAGGTCGCAGCGCTGGTCCGGGGTGGAGTACGCGGCCAGCTCGCGCTCGAGCTCGCGGCGCCGCGGGCCGGCCGTCGCCGGGTCGACGGGGACGAGCAGGGCGGACAGCAGGGACAGCATCCCCGGGATCATCATGATGCCAGGCGCGCCGCCGCGCAGCACGATGCCGGCCGTGGTGAGCACGGTTCCGATCAGCAGCGGACGCCAGCGCGGCCGGGCGACGGCGCCGAGACGGATCAGGCCGAGCGCGGCGAACAGGGCCAGGGTCCGTATCCGCCTGCGGATGCGGCGAGGGCGTGCGGACCGGGTGAACCACAGCCCGCGACCCCGCTCGGCCCGGCAGGCCGACGGGCTCCAGATCACCAGGTTCCGCCGATGCGGTCGCAGTCTCATCGCATCCTCCTACGCCCGGCGATGCCCTGCGTGTCCTTGATCATACGCTTCCGCCGCGGAACGCCGGAATGACGGAGCGCCGGAACGGCGGCGCGAGAGGCTAGTCGCCGAGTTCGCGGCGGCGGCGGGTCACGAAGTCGTCGAGCTCGGCGCGGATGGCGTCGTCCAGCGGCGGCGCCTCGAACGATTCCAGCTTCTTGCGCCAGATCTCGCCGGCCCGGGCGGCGGTGTCCTTGCCGCCCAGCTTGAGCCAGCGCTCGAAGTTGGCCGTGGAGGACAGCATCGGGCGGTAGAAGCACTCGCGGAACCGTTCCATCGTGTGCTCCGCGCCGAGGAAGTGCCCGCCGTGCCCGACCTCCTCGTGCGCGCCGAACGCGAGGGACTCCTCGGTGATCTCCAGCGGGGTGAACTCGACCCGCAGCTCACGCAGCAGCTCGATGTCGATGATGAACTTCTCGTAGCAGCTGACCAGGCCGCCCTCCAGCCAGCCGGCCGCGTGCATGACGAAGTTGGTACCGGCCAGGAAGGTGGGCAGCAGCGTCATCAGCGCCTCGTACGCGGACTGCGCGTCGGCCGTCTGCGACGAGTTCAGCCCGCCGCCGGTGCGGAACGGCAGCCCGTAGTGCCGGGCCAGCTGGCCGGTGCACAGCAGCCCGATGGCCGATTCCGGGGTGCCGAACGACGGCGACCCCGACTGCATGTCGATGTTGGACAGGAACGAGCCGAATATCACCGGGCAGCCCGGCCGGATCAGCTGGGCCAGCGCGATGCCGGACAGGGCCTCGGCCAGCTGCTGGGTCAGCGCGGCCGGGATCGTCACCGGCGACATCGCGCCCATCAGCAGGAACGGGGTGAGCACCACGGGCTGGCCAGCGGCACAGTACTCGAACTGGGCGTCCAGCATCCGGTCGTCCCAGCGCAGCGGCGAGTTGCAGTTGATCAGCGAGATCGTGGCCGGGGTCCGCTCGATGCTCGCTCTGCCCGTGCCCCCGAGGCCGCCGAACAAGATCTCGGTCATCGCGATCGTGTCGGCCGCGTTCGGCCCGGAGACCACGTTGCCCATGTAGATCTTGTCGGTCAGCGTCTGCAGCGCGTAGATCATGTCCAGGTGCCGGGAGTCGAGCGGCGCGTCGTTCGGCTCGCAGATCACGCCGCCGGCCGAATCCAGCTCGTCGTAGGCCTGGGACAGGCTGGCCAGCTGGCGGAAGTCCTGCAGGGTGGCGTCCCGGCGCACGTCCCCCTCGCGCACGAACGGGCAGCCGTACACCGAGCTGAACACCATGTGGTCGCCGCCGATGTGCACGGTGTTGGCCGGGTTCCTGGCCTGCACGTCGAACTCGCGGGGCGCCCTGGCCACCTGCTCGAGCACGAACTCCGGGTCGAGCTTGACCACGTCGCCGTCGACCTGCTGCCCGGCCTTGGCGAACAGCTCGACCGCCTCGGGCTTGGCGAACTGGACGCCGATCTCGGAGACGATCCGGCGCCAGCCGCGGTCGAGCACCGCGATCGAGTCGGCGGACAGGATCTCGTACCTCGGCATCGTGTTCACGAACATCGACTTCACCGTGCCTTTTGGGACGAAGCAGCAGCAACTTGACCGATCTTAGACCCGGACCCTACGATCACATAGTAGAACTCGGTCCCATAAAGTGGAACCTCTGTCTCCGGCACGCTTGCCCCCGCACGAACGGAAACCCCTCGCAGCGATGAGCAACGCCAGCGGCACCCAGGCCGTCGACCGGGCGGCCCGGCTGCTGTCGGAGGTCGTGCACTCGGCCGACCCGATGACGTTCACCGGGCTGAGCGCGGCCACCGGGCTGGCCAAGTCGACCACCTCACGGCTGCTGCTCGCGCTCGAGCGCAACGGGCTGGTCCGGCGGGACGACCACGGCCGGTTCCTGCCCGGCGAGATGTTCGTCAGCTTCGCCTGGCGGGGCGGGGCCGAGGCCGGCCTGGTCGCGGTGGCCCAGCCCTTCCTCGAGCGGCTCGGCAAAGCCACCGGCGAGACGATCAACCTGGGTGTCGCCAGCAACGGGCTGGTCGAGCAGATCGCCCAGGTGGACAGCACCTTCCTGATCGGCGGTACCAACTGGATCGGCATGTCGGTGCCGCTGCACTGCTCCGCGCTGGGCAAGGTGCTGCTGGCCCACGGCGCGGCTCAGCTTTCCGGCCAGCTGCCCGGCGGCCAGCTCGAGCGGCGCACCGACAAGACGATCACCAGCGAGGCGGCGCTGCGCGCCGAGCTGGCCACCGTGCGGACCCGCGGCTACGCCGTGACCGACGAGGAACTCGAACCCGGCCTGATCGCGGTGGCCACCCCCGTCCGCGGCTACGACGGCGCCGTGGTCGCGGCGCTGTCGGTATCGGGCCCGACGACCAGGATGAACCGGGACGGGCTGCCCGCCATGGCCGGGTACTGCGCCGAGGAGGCCGCCGCCCTGTCCGCGGTCCTCGGCTACCGGCAGCGAGGCGCCCGGCCGCACCGCAAGGCAGGCTGACCACAACTGGCAGGAGGTACGCCATGACGACCGAGGAGCTGCTCGGCCAGCTCTACGACGAGACGCTGACCGGCAACAAGCCGGCGGTGCTCGAGCTCACCAACGCCGGGCTGGCCCTGGGCCTCGGTCCGGAGACGCTGCTGTACGAGGCGCTGATCCCGTCGCTGGAAGAGGTGGGCGCCCGGTTCGAGCGCGGCGACTTCTTCGTCCCCGAGATGCTCATCGCGGGCAAGGCGATGGCCGGCGCGCTGGAGATCCTCCGCCCGCTGCTGGCCGAGACGGGCGCCCAGACGATCGGGAAGATCGTGATGGGTACGGTCAAGGGCGACGTGCACGACATCGGCAAGAACCTGGTCAACATCATGTTCGAGGGCGCCGGATTCGAGGTCATCGACCTCGGCGTCCAGGTCGCGCCGGAGAAGTTCGTCGACGCCATCTCCGAGCACAAGCCCGACATCGTCGGGTTCTCCGCCTTCCTGACCACTACCATGCCGATGTTCAAGGCCAACATCAACGCGCTGCAGAAGTCCGGCCTGCGGGACCAGGTCATCGTCATGGTCGGCGGCGCCCCGGTCACCCAGGAGTACGCCGACGTGGTGGGCGCCGACGGGTACGCGGCCGACGCCTCCGCGGCCGTGGTCCGGGCCAAGGAACTCATCGCGCAGCGCCGCGCCCCAGCCCGTGTTTAATCAACAGAGCGCATAACTAACGAGCACAAGCGCCGGAGGGGAACGACCCGTGCACACCATCCTGTCCTCGGCGACCAAGACGGTGCGGATCGGTGACGACCAGCCGTTCGCGATCATCGGCGAGCGGATCAACCCGACCGGCCGGAAGATCTTCCAGCAGCAGCTGCGCCAGGGCGACCTGTCCCGGGTGGAGATCGACGTCAAGGAGCAGGTGGCCGGCGGGGCCATGCTGCTCGACGTGAACATGGGCGCGCCGCTGGCCGACGAAGCCGAGCTGATGCGCCAGGCCGTCCCGCTGATCCAGGGGCTGACCGACCTGCCGCTGGTCATCGACTCCTCGATCATCGAGGTGCTCGACGCCGGGCTGGCCGCCTACCAGGGCAAGGCGCTGGTCAACTCGGTGACGGCCGAGGACGAGCGGATGGAGGCCATCCTCCCGATCGTGAAGAAGTACGGCGCCGCGGTGATCGGGCTGCCGAACGACGAGGAGGAGATCCCCGAGGAGCCGGCCCGGCGCCTCGAGCTGGTCCGCAAGCTCATCGGCACGGCCACGGAGAAGTACAAAATCCCGGTCGAGGACATCGTGATCGACCCGCTGGCCATGCCGGTCGGCGCGGACACCCTGCACCCGACCCGGACGATCGAGACGATCGCGATGATCAGGGCCGAGTTCGGCGTGAACATGACGCTGGGCGCCTCCAACGTGAGCTTCGGCATGCCGGACCGGCACTCGATCGCCGCCGCGTTCCTGCCCATCGCCATCAGCCACGGGCTGACCAGCGCGATCATGGACGCCCGCGCGCCGCAGATCGTCCGCGCGGTCAAGGCCGCCGACCTGGTGCTGAACCGGGATGAGTGGGGCGCCAGCTGGATCGCCGCGCACCGCGCCGCCCAGAAGGCGGCAGAGGCAGCCAAAGCGCAGGCGCTGGGCCAGGGAGCCACGTGACGACGGCGGAAGAAGAGGTCACCCAGCCCGTTCGGGTCAATCTGGTCTTCAATGACCGGGCGGTGCGGGTTCCGTACGGCGTGACCTTGTTCGACGCGGCCAGCTGGAACGGCATCGCCATCGACTCGACCTGCGGCGGCCACGGCACCTGCAAGAAGTGCCGGATCAGGATCGCCGAGGACCCGCCCGCGCCGTCCAGCCTTGACATCAGGGCCTACACCCCGCAGGAGATCAGGGACGGCTGGCGGCTGGCCTGCCGCATCACGGCCACCCGGGACACCCAGGTCGAGGTGCCGCCGCTGACCACCCGGCCCAAGGCCGCCACCGTCGGCGTCGGCCGCCAGGTCATCCTGCGCCCGGCGGTGCAGAAGCGGTACCTGGAGCTGGCCGAGCCGAGCCTGGCCGACCAGGCCAGCGACCTGGAGCGGGTGCTGGCCCAGCTGGACGACCTGGAGCCGCGGGCCGAACTGTCCGTCCTGGCGACCCTCGGCCGGACCCTGCGTGAGGCGGACTACAAGGTCACCGCGGTGGTCGTGGACGACGTGCTGATCGCGGTGGAGCCGGGCGACACCACCGCCCGGCGGTTCGGCATCGCCTTCGACCTGGGCACCACCACGGTGGTGGCCACCCTGCTCGACCTGTCCACCGGCACCCCGGCCGGGGTGGAGTCCACGCTGAACAAACAGCAGCCGTTCGGCGCCGACGTGATCACCAGGATCAGCGCCACCATGATGGACCCCGGCAACCTGGACAAGCTGCAGAACCTGGCCCGGGAGACCCTGGCCGAGCTGGCCCAGTCGGTCTGCGCCCAGGGCGGGGTGGCGCCGCACGAGGTGTACGAGGTCGCGGTGGCGGGCAACGCCACCATGACCCACCTGGTGCTCGGCATCGACCCCGAGCCGCTCGGCATGGCCCCGTTCATCATGGCGACCCGGCTGTACCCCGAGGTCCTGGCGGCCGACCTGGGCCTGGGCGGCATCGTGCACCCGCGGGCCCGCGCGGTGGTGTTCCCCGCGTTCGGCGCCTACGTGGGCGGCGACATCACGGCCGGGCTGCTGGCCAGCGGGATGGACCGGGACGCCCGGGTCCGGCTGTTCGTCGACATCGGCACCAACTGCGAGATCGTGCTGGGCAACCGGGACTGGCTGCTGGCCACGGCCGCGCCGGCCGGGCCTGCGTTCGAGGGCGCCGCGATCAGGTGCGGGATGCGCGCCGCCGACGGTGCCATCGAGGTGGTCACGATGAATGCGGACGAGCTGACGCTGAAGGTGATCGGCGACGCCGAACCGCAGGGCCTGTGCGGCTCCGGCCTGGTGGACGCGGTGACCGGCCTGGTCAAGGTGGGCCTGCTCGACTCCTCCGGCCGGTTCATCTCCGAGGAGGCGGCCCGGGACACGGCGCCCGGGCTCGCGGGCCGGCTGACCATGATCGGCAAGGAGCGGGTGTTCGTGCTGCACTGGCGGGGGCCCGAAGAGGACCCCGCCGAGAGCATCTACCTGTCCCAGCGCGACGTGCGCGAGCTGCAGTTCGCCAAGGCGGCCATCGCCACCGGCTGGCAGATCCTGCTCGAGGAGGCCGGGCTGGAAGCGGCCGACGTCAAGCAGGTGCTGCTGGCCGGGTCGTTCGGCAGCTACCTGTCCCCGGCCAGCGCGATCCGGATCGGGCTGGTCCCCAAGGTGCCGGTGATGCGGGTGGTGTCCGCGGGCAACGTGGCGGGCGAGGGGGCGAAGATGGCGCTGCTCAGCCTGCGCGAGCGGGCCGGCGGCCTGGCGCTGCTGGAGGAGGTGAGGTATGTCGAGCTGTCTGACCGCGCCGACTTCAACGACCGCTTCGTCGATCAGCTGCCCTTCCCTTCAGATTGAGATCGTGGCCTGCGGGGCGCTGGCCGGGCACGTGCGCGAGATCGTGGCCCGCCGCGGCTGGCCGGCCGCCGTGACCCCGCTGCCCGCCGTGCTGCACAACCGGCCGCAGAAGATCAAGATCGAGGCCGAACGGGCCGTGGTCTCCGCCCTCGCATCGGGCCGGACCGTCGCCCTGGCCTACGCCGACTGCGGCAGCTACGGGGCGCTGGACGAGCTGTGCGCCCGGTACGGCGTGCGCCGCCTGCCCGGGCTGCACTGCTACGACGTGTTCGGCGGCGCGGACCGGATCGCGGCCATGTTCGACGCCGAGCCCGGTACCTACGTGCTCACCGACTTCCTGCTGCGCAGCTTCGACCGGTCCGTGCTGGCCGGGCTCGGCCTGGACCGGTACCCGGAGCTGTGGGACGACTACTTCGGGCACTACACCCGGCTGGTCTGGCTGGCCCAGGACCCGTCGGCGGCGCTGGCGGCCGAGGCGGACCGGGTAGCCGGGCGGTTCGGCCTGCCGCTGACCCGGGTCGACGTCGGGGTATCCCGGCTGGAGCAGGCGCTCGCCGCTCTGGTGGGAGTGGCGTTATGGCCAGCCTGCGCGAGCTGCTGTCCGCGCCGCGGTACGAGGTGATCCCGGCCAAGGGCACCGAGCAGGCGGTGGCGGAGTGGGTGCCCGCCGGGATGACCGTCGCGGTCACCGCGTCGCCGGTCAAGGGGCTGGAGCCGACCGTCGAGCTGGCCGTGAAGCTGGCCGCGCGCGGGTACCGGGTGGTGCCGCACCTGGCCGCCCGTTCGGTGGCCAGCGACGCGCACCTGGCCGAGATCGTGGCCCGGCTGACCGCGTGCGGGGTGGACGACGTGTTCGTGCCCGGCGGCGACGCGACGCACCCGGCCGGGCCGTTCGACGGGGCGCTGCCGCTGCTCGAGCGGCTGGACGAGATGGGCCGCCCGTTCGGCCGGATCGGCATCACCGGGTACCCGGAGAGCCACCCCAAGATCCACGACGACATCATCATCCAGGCGATGTGGGACAAGCGCAGGTACGCCAGCTACATCGTGAGCAACGTGACCTTCGACGCGGCCGGGCTCGGCCGCTGGATCGGCCGGATCAGGGCGCGCGGGGTGACGCTGCCGCTGCACGTGGGGCTGGCCGGGCCGGCCGAACGGACCCGGCTGCTGCGGATGGCCGCGGTGGCGGGCGCCTCGGAGTCGGCCCGCTTCGTCACCAGGCACCCCGGCTGGATCCTGCGGCTCTGGGTGCCCGGCGGGTACAGCCCGGACCGTTTCCTCGATCGCGCCGCCCCGGCCATCACCGCGCCCGGCGCGGGCGTGGCCGGCCTGCACCTGTTCACCTTCAACCAGCTCCAGCCGGCCGAGCGATGGCGCAAGGCCGCGCTGGAGCGCACCGGAATCGATAAACCACTACTCGCGGGATGATCCATGACTGAGACTCCGGCGCGGGCCAGCGCCGTCATCATCGGGGCCGGCATCGTCGGCAACAGCCTCGTGCACCACCTGGCGCAACTCGGCTGGCGGGACCTCGTCCTGGTGGACAAGGGGCCGATGCCGAACCCCGGTGGCTCGACCGGCCACGCGTCCAACTTCATCTTCCCGATCGAGTACTCGAAGATGATGTTCGAGCTGACCGAGGACAGCACCGCGCAATATGAAGAGCTCGGCGTGTTCACGCAGAGCGGCGGCATCGAGGTGGCCCGCACCCCGGAGCGGATGATCGAGCTGAAGCGGCGGTGCAGCCAGGCCAAGGCCTGGGGCATCCCGGCCGAGCTGGTCACCCCGGGCGAGGTGAACAAGCTGGTGCCGTACCTGGACGAGTCGGTCATCCTGGGCGGCGCGCACTTCCCCACCGTCGGCGTGGTCGACTCGCTGCGGGCCGGCACGCTGATGCGGGAGAGCGCGCAGAAGGCCGGGGCGCTCACCGTCCTGGCCGGCGCCGAGGTGCACGGCATCACGGTGGCCGGCGGCCAGGTCCGGTCGGTCACGACCAGCGCGGGCGAGATTTCCACCGGCAACGTGGTCATCTGCTGCGGCGTCTGGTCGCCGCGGATTGCCCGGATGGCCGGGGCCCGGCTCGCGCTCACCCCGACCGTGCACCAGATGATCAGCGTCGGCCCGATCGCGTTGTTCGCCGACACACAAGGCGAGATCTCGTACCCGATCGTCCGCGACGTGGACACCAACATGTACGAGCGCCAGCACGGCGGCGACATGGAGGTCGGTTCGTACGCGCACCGGCCGATCATCGTCCCGCCGGACGAGATCTCGTCCATCGAGGAGTCGGTGCTCTCGCCCACCGAGATGCCGTTCACCTCCGACGACTTCGACCCGCAGCTGGAGCAGGCGCTCGAGCTGATGCCCGAACTGCTCGGCGACGAGAAGGCCGGGATCAGGTACGCGATCAACGGGCTGATCTCGATGACCCCCGACGGGCATCCGCTGCTCGGCGAGATGCCCGAGGCCTCCGGGCTGTGGTCGGCCGCGGCTTCGTGGATCAAGGAGGGTCCCGGGTGCGGCCGGGCGGTGGCCGAGCTGATGTCCGGCCAGGTCCCCACCGTCGACGTGTATGAGGCGGACGCGGCCCGGTTCTACCCGCACCAGCAGACGGTCGAGCACGTCCGCGGCCGGGCCCGCGAGGGCTTCAACAAGATGTACGGAATTGTGCATCCTGCCGAGCAGTGGACGGCTTGCCGCCCTGTCCGGGTCGGCCCGGCCTACGAGCGGGAGCGCGCGCTCGGCGCGGTGTTCTACGAGACCGTGGGCTGGGAGCGGCCGTTCTGGTACGAGTCGAATGCTCCCCTGCTGGAGCGGTACGCCGGCCGGCTGATGGACCGCACCGCCGAATGGGAGTCGCGCTGGTGGTCGCCGGTGATCAACGCCGAGCACCTGGCCATGCGGGACGCCTGCGCGCTGGTCGACCTGTCCGCGTTCGCGATCCTGGAGATATCCGGCCCCGCCGCGCTGGACGCGGTGCAGAACCTGTCGGTGGCACAGCTGAACGTGCCGGTCGGCCGGGTGGTGTACACGTCCTGGCTGGACGAGAACGGCGGGTTCCGCGCCGACCTGACCGTCATGCGGCTGGCCGACGACCGGTTCCGCGTGGTGACCGGCGGCGCGACCGGGATGTCCGACGCGGCGTGGATCCGCCGCCACCTGCCGCCCGGCGCCTTCCTGGCCGACCTCACCTCGGCCTGGACCACGATCGGGCTGTGGGGCTCCCGGGCCAGGGACGTGCTGGCCGCGGTGACCGCCGACGACGTGTCGCACGAGAGGTTCGGCTTCGGCACCTGCCGCGAGATCGAGGTCGGCGGGGTCGTCGTGCTCGCGTCGCGGATCTCCTACGTGGGCGAGCTCGGCTGGGAACTGCACGTTCCGATCGAGCAGGGGCTGCGGCTGTGGGACACACTGTGGGCGGCCGGGCAGCCGGCCGGCCTCGTCGCGGCGGGTATCGGGGTGTACGGCACCACCGGGCGGCTGGAGAAGGGGTACCGGGCGTTCGGCGCCGAGCTGACCGCGGACTACACGCTGGTCGAAGCCGGCATGACCCGGCCCAGGGTGAAGCCGCAGTCGTTTATCGGCAAGGACGCGTACCTGCGGCAGCGTTCCGAGCGGCCGTGCGCGGCGATGTGCACGCTGACCGTGGACTCGCACGAGTCTGCGGACGGCTCGCTTCGGTACATGCTCGGCGGCGAGCCGATCCTGTCGCCTGCTGGTGAGCGGCTGGTGGACGCCAAGGGGCGGCCGTCGTACGTGACCAGCGCGGGTTCGGGCCCGTCGGTGGGCAAGCACCTGCTGATGGCCTACCTGCCCGCTTCGTATGCCGTCGAGGGCACCTCGCTGCGGGTGGAGTACATGGGCGAGCAGTACCCGGTCACGGTGGCGAGGGCCAGCGCGACCCCGCTGTTCGACCCGGAAAACGCGCGGATCAGGAGCTAGACAGGTTATGGACATTCTGGTCTGCATCAAGCGGGTCCCCACCGTGGGCGGCAAGATCGCGGTGACCCCGGACGGGCAGGAGGTCGACACCCGGGCGTCCGGGTTCTCGATCAGCCCGCACGAGGAGTGCGCGGTCGAGGAGGCCGTGCAGATCACCGAGCGGGACGGCGGCTCGGTCTCGGTGCTGACCCTCGGTCCCGAGGCCGCGGTCGAGCAGCTGCGCGGCGCGCTCGCGCTCGGCGCCCACCGGGCGGTGCTGCTGGAGACGGACGGCCGGGAGTTCGGCCCGATCGCGACCGCCGCCGCCATCGCCGCCGAGGTCCGGGCCCACGCCTACGACCTGGTGCTGCTGGGCAACGAGGCGGCCGACACCGGCGACTACCAGGTCGGCGTCCGGCTCGCGCACGAACTCGCCTGGCCGGTCGCCACCGGGATCAAGAACCTGTCCGTTTCTGACGGCGCCGTGGTCGCCCGGCGCGAGTACCGCGGGGTGGAGGAGGCGTACGCCCTGCCCCTGCCGGCCGTGGTCACGGTCAAGGAGGGCATCAACCTGCCCCGCTACCCGTCGCTGCCCGGGCGGCTGCGGGCCAAGCGCGCCGCGGTCGACCGGTCCTCGCCCGAGTGGGCGGCCGAAGGGCTGCGCAAATCGGCGCTCCGGGTGCCCGAGTCGGGCAAGCATCAGGCCGAGGTATTGGGCGAGGGGGTCGACGCGGTCCCCGGCCTGGTCCGCGTCCTGGAGGAGATCGGAGTGCTGTCGTGACCGTGCTTGTTCTGGTCGAACTCGACGGCGGCGAGCCCGCCGATGCCTCGCTGCGGGCGCTGACCCTCGCCCGGTCGATCGGCGATGTCAACGCGGTTGTCTTCGCCAGTGCCGCGCCCCAGGACACCCTGGGCGGCTACGGCGTTACCGACGTCTACCTGATCGAGCCCAGCTCGCTAGAGGGATACGCGCCGCAGGCCTGGGCGCGGACGCTGGCCGGGCTGGCCACCGAGACCGGCGCGACCGCCGTGCTGGCCGCGGGCACCGACCGGGGCAACGAGGTGCTGGCGCACCTGGGCGCGATCACCGGGCTGCCGATGGCGGCGAACTGCACGCTGGTCACCCCGGACGGCGGCAAGACGCACCGGCTGGTCCGGCACCGCTGGGCCGGGCTGCTGCTCGAGGACGCGGTCATGGAGGCCCCGGTCGCGCTGTTCACTGTGGCGACTGATTCGGTGGCCGCTGTTGCCGCGGAGACGCCGGTTTTTTTCCAGGTGCACGTGCACAAACCGGAGCTGGCCGAATCCGACCTGCGGGTGCGGGCGGTCGAGTCGCCGGCCGGCGCGGGCGGCGCGTCGCTGGCCACCGCGCGGGTCGTGGTCGGCGGCGGCCGCGGCGTGGGCGGCCCGGACGGCTTCGCCCCGCTCGAGGAGCTGGCCGAACTGCTCGGCGGCGTGGTCGGGGTGTCCCGCGTGGTCACCTCGGAGGGCTGGCGCCCGCACAAGCAGCAGGTTGGCCAGACCGGCACCAAGATCACCCCCGAGCTCTACCTGGCCTGCGGTATCAGCGGTGCGATCCAGCACATCGCCGGCTGCGCCGGCGCCAAGCACATCATCGCGATCAACACCGACCCGGGCGCCCCCATCCTGGCCCACGCCGACTACGCCGTCATCGGCGACCTGCACCAGGTCATCCCCGCCCTGGTCGAGGCGCTGCGCGCCCGGCGCGGCCCTTAGTCCCTGGGATGAAACCGGTTTCAGCGCCTAAGGCAACGCAGCTCAGAGCCGCGCGTCGCGGGCCTGAAATCGGACTTGAGTCACGCCAGCACCACCGGCTCGTCACGGCAACCACGGCGATGTGACATTGCCGTGGTCAGGACAACAGCGATGTGACATCGTCGTGGTTGTAGAGCGGCCGGCTCCCACGGGCGACAGGTATCACCAGTCACGGGAGCTTGTCGGAAGCGCAGGGGCACCAGAGCGCCGGGGCGAGCGGGGATCGGGGCCGGGTTTGCCCCCGCGCCCGGGCATGAACCCCGGTTCGAGGCATTCTGACGTACGAAAACGTGCTTCATGGCGTTCCGGCTTCGGCCCGCGCGGGGAAGGCGCCCAGGTAGCGCGGGAGTGGGCGCATGCTCGCGGCTGGCGTGGGAAAGTGTGAGAAGGTCGAAACGCATGCTGCGAGAGGGATGGGAAACACTTGGCGGCGACTGCCGTATGGCCGGGCGACAGCTACCCACTGGGTGCCACGTATGACGGAGCCGGGACCAACTTCGGGCTGTTCTCCGAGGTAGCCAACCGGGTCGAGCTCTGCCTGTTCGACGACGACGGCACCGAGACGCGGGTCGACCTGCACGAGGTGGACGGGTTCGTCTGGCACGGGTACCTGCCCGGCGTCAGCCCGGGCCAGCGGTACGGGTACCGGGTGCACGGCCCGTACCACCCGGCCGAAGGGAAGCGCTGCAACCCGCACAAGCTGCTGATCGACCCGTACGCCAAGGCGATCGAGGGCCAGGTTAGCTGGGGCCAGCCGGTGTTCTCTTACCAGTTCGGGCACCCCGACCGGCGGAACAACGCCGACTCCGCGCCGTACGTCCCGCGCTCGGTGGTGGTGAATCCGTACTTCGACTGGAACCTGGACCGGCCGCCGCGCACCCCCTACTACGAGACCGTGATCTACGAGGCGCACGTCCGCGGCCTGACCAGGGAGCATCCGGTCATCCCCGACGAGCAGCGCGGCACCTACCTGGGCCTGGCTCACCCGGCGGTGATCTCGCACCTGAAGGGGCTCGGCGTCACCGCGGTCGAGCTGATGCCGGTGCACCAGTTCGTCACCGACAGCCACCTCAACGAGAAGGGCCTGGGCAACTACTGGGGCTACAACACCATCGGCTTTTTCGCCCCGCACAACGCGTACTCGGCCAGTGGCATCCGCGGCCAGCAGGTGCAGGAGTTCAAGACCATGGTCCGCGCGCTGCACCAGGCGGGCATCGAGGTGATCCTCGACGTGGTCTACAACCACACCGCCGAGGGCAACCACCTGGGGCCCACGCTGTCCTTCCGCGGCATCGACAACGCGGGCTACTACCGGCTGATGGACGACGACCGGCGCTACTACATGGACACCACCGGGACCGGGAACAGCCTGCTCATGCGGCACCCGCACGTGCTCCAGATGATCATGGACTCGCTGCGCTACTGGGTGCTCGACATGCACGTGGACGGATTCAGGTTCGACCTGGCCGCCACCCTGGCCCGCCAGTTCTACGAGGTGGACCGGTTGTCCGCGTTCTTCGACCTGGTCCAGCAGGACCCCGTGGTGTCCCAGGTGAAGCTGATCGCCGAGCCGTGGGACGTGGGCGACGGCGGCTATCAGGTCGGCAACTTCCCGCCGCTGTGGAGTGAGTGGAACGGCAAGTACCGGGACACGATCCGCGACTTCTGGCGCGGCCAGCCGGCCACCCTGCCGGAGTTCGCCTACCGGCTGACCGGGTCCAGCGACCTGTACCAGCAGGACAGCAGGCGCCCGGTCGCGTCGGTCAACTTCGTCACCTGCCACGACGGGTTCACCCTGACCGACCTGGTCTCCTATGACCACAAGCACAACGAGGCCAACGGCGAGGACGGCCGGGACGGCACCGACGACAACCGGTCCTGGAACTGCGGTGCCGAGGGCCCCACCGAGCACAAGGCCATCCTCGCGCTGCGAGCCAGGCAGAAGCGCAGCTTCCTGACCACGCTGCTGCTCTCGCAGGGCGTCCCGATGCTGCTGGCCGGCGATGAGATGGGCCGTACCCAGCGGGGCAACAACAACGCCTACTGCCAGGACAACGAGATCTCCTGGGTGGACTGGGCGGTGCGGGCCGAGGACGACCAGGCGCTGTACGACTACGTCCGCACGCTGATCAAGCTGCGGGCCGACCACGCGGTGTTCCGCCGGCGCCGGTTCTTCCGCGGCCTGCCGGCCCGCGGCGGCCGCAACCGGCTCGGCGACATCGCCTGGTTCACCCTGGTCGGCGAGGAGATGACCGCCGACGACTGGGACGCCGGGTTCGCCAAGTCGCTGACCGTGTTCCTGAACGGCCGGGCGATCAGCGAGCCGGACCGGCGGGGCGAGCGGGTCCATGACGACTCCTTCCTGCTGCTGTTCAACGCCAGCGAGGAAGATCTCCGGTTCGTCATCCCGCCGCGCCGCTACGGACCTCGCTGGTCCAAGGTGCTGGACACGGCGGTCCACGCGACGGATTTTGAAGACGAGAACCCCGTCAAGCCGGGAGACGCGATAAACGTGATCAACCACTCCGTGCAGTTGCTGCGCCGTGGCTGAGCCCGCAGGCCGGCACGCCGGCCGCCCGCTCACCGGGCGCGAGCACCCGGTGTCCACCTACCGGCTGCAGCTCAGGGACAGCTTCGGGTTCGGCCAGGCGGCCGAGCAGGCCGGCTACCTTGCCGCGCTGGGCGTGACGCACGTCTACCTGTCGCCGATCTTGCAGGCCAACCCGGGCTCGCCGCACGGTTATGACGTCATCGACCACTCGCTGGTCTCGGCGGACCTCGGCGGGGAGCCGGCGTTTCGCGAGATGGTGGCCGAGTTCCACCGGCGCCGCCTGGGGGTGATCGTCGACGTGGTGCCCAACCACATGGCCCGGCCCACCCCGGAAACGCTCAACCGGCAGCTGTGGTCAGTGCTCTACCAGGGCCGGAAGTCGGAGTTCGCGCACTGGTTCGACATCGACTGGGAGGCGCAGGAAGGCAAGCTGCTGCTGCCTATCCTGGCCGGGCCGCTGGAAGAGTGCCTGGGCGACCTCATCATCGACACCGCGCCCCGCAATCCGGAGAACGCCGCCGCCCATCGCGGGCCGGTACTTCGCTACCTCGACCACGTGCTCCCGCTCCGGGACGGCGTGGCCGACCTGCCCCTCGGCGTGCTGCTGGCGCAGCAGCACTACCGGCTCACCGACTGGCACGACGCAGCCACCCAGCTCAACTACCGGCGGTTCTTCGACGTCGACTCGCTCATCGCGCTCAGGGTCGAGGACCCGGACGTGTTCGACGCCACCCACCGGGTGCTGCTGCGCCTGGTGCACGAGGGGCTGATCGACGGGTTGCGGGTGGACCACCCCGACGGGCTGGCCGACCCGCGTGGTTACCTGAACCGGCTGTCCGCCAAGACCGGCGTCGCCTGGGTCGTGGTCGAGAAGATCCTGGCGCACGGCGAGGAACTGCCCGACTGGCCCTGCGCGGGCACCACCGGATACGACACCCTGTCCCTGGTCGGCGGCCTGTTCATCGATCCCGCGGGGGACGTGCCCCTGACCGACGAGTATGTCCGCTTCACCGGCGGCAAGCAGAGCTTCGCCGAGGTAGAGCGGGACGCCAAGCACGACATCGCGAACGGGACCTTCGCTGCCGAGCTGGCCCGGCTGACCCGCTTGTTCGCCCGGGCCGGCTACCCGGCCCTGGAAGGGTTCTCACCCGGCGATCTGTACGACGTGCTCGTCGCCGTGCTGGCCGAGTTCGGCGTGTACCGGGCCTACGTGACCCCGGGCGAGCCGCCGTCCGCCGCGGCGGCGGCGGCGGTCACCGCGGCGGCGGCCGCGGCCCGGGACCGGCTGGCCGAATACCTGCATCCGGCCCTGGACGCGGTGCGCGCGGCGGTCCTCGGCCTGGGCGAGGTGACCGCCGACCCGGACCAGCAGGCCGCCCGCGACGAACTGATCGTCCGGTTCGGCCAGACCACGGGCCCGGTACTGGCCAAGGGCGTGGAGGACACCGCGTTCTACCGCTGGTCCCGGCTGGCCGCGCTGAACGAGGTCGGCGGCGACCCCGACCTCTTCGGGGTCAGCCCGGCCGAGTTCCACGCCACCGCCGGGCGGCTGGCCCGGCGGTGGCCGGGCACCATGACCACGCTGTCCACCCACGACACCAAGCGGCAGGAAGACGTCAGGGCCCGGCTGGCGGTGCTGGCCGAATGGCCGCAGGACTGGGGACACCACGTGGCCGAGTGGCACGGCCTGACCCGGTGGCTCGCCGACGGGGCCGTGGCCGAGGTCACCGAGCGCGCCCCAGAACCCGACCTGGAATACCTGATGTGGCAGACCCTGGCGGGCGCCTGGCTGATCGGGCCGGAACGGCTGGACGAGTACCTCGGCAAGGCCATGCACGAGGCCAAGACGCGGACATCCTGGACGATGCGCCGCCTGGGTTACGAGTCCGCGGTGCTCGGCCTGGCCGGTGCCGTGCTCGGCGACCCGGAGCTGACCGCGGCGATCGCCGGCTTCGTGGCCAGGATCGCGCCAGACGCCCGGGTGAACACCCTCGGCGCGAAGCTGGTGCAGCTCACCATGCCGGGCGTGGCCGACGTCTACCAGGGCTGCGAGCTGACCGGCCTGTCCCTGGTCGACCCGGACAACCGCAGGCCGGTCGACTACCAGCGCCGCCAGCGGCTGCTGGCCGCGCTCGACGCCAACCCGGACCAGGCGGCCTTCGGCGGCGGCCTGGACGCGGAGAAGCTGCTGGTCACGTCGCGGGCGCTGCGGCTGCGGCGCGACCACCCGGACTGGTTCGCCGACAGCTACACCCCGCTGGAGGCCGAGGGACCGGCCGCCGGGCACGCATTCGCCTTCCTGCGCGGCGGCCACGCGGTCACCGTCGTCACCCGGCTGCCCGCCGGCCTGCGGCGGCGCGGCGGCTGGGCCGACACCGCCCTGCCGCTGCCCGAGCTGCACTGGCGCGACGTGTTCACCGGGGTCAGGCACGCCGGCCTGCGGCCGCCCCTGGACGAGCTGACCAGACGGCTTCCGGTGGCGCTGCTCATCCCGGACCGGGTCTGGGAAACCGAACTTCAGGAGCACGCCGACGGCAGCAACCGGTGACCTTGTTCAGCGTCTGGGCCCCGGCTGCGGGCCGGGTCGACGCCGAGGTCGCCGGGCAGCGCTACCCGATGAGCCTGGAGAACGCCGACGTCGGCACCGGATGGTGGAGCGCGGACGTGCCCCACGTGACGGCCGGCATCGACTACGGGTTCCGGCTGGATGACGGCGAGCTGCTGCCTGACCCACGCTCCCCGCGCCAGCCGTTCGGCATCAAGGGCCCGAGCCGTACCTACGATCATTCCGCCTTCCGCTGGACCGACCGTAGCTGGCGCGGCGGCCCGCTGCACGGCTCGGTGATCTACGAGATGCACGTCGGCACGTTCACCGCCGACGGCACCTTCGACGCCGCCATCGGACGGCTCGGCCACCTGCGCGACCTCGGCGTGCACACGGTGGAGCTGATGCCGGTCGCGGCGTTCCCGGGGCGGCACGGCTGGGGCTACGACGGGATCAACCTGTGGGCGGTGCACGAGCCGTACGGCGGCCCGGACGGGCTGAAGCGGTTCGTGGATACCTGCCACGCCCGCGGCCTGGCCGTCCTGCTCGACGTGGTGTACAACCACGTCGGCATCGGCAACCGGCTCGACGCGTTCGGGCCGTACTTCACCGAGGCACACGTGACGCCGTGGGGCCCGGCGGTGAACCTGGACCAGCCCGGGTCCGACGAGGTGCGCGCGTTCCTGATCGGCAACGCGCTGATGTGGCTGCGCGACTACCACCTGGACGGGCTGCGGCTGGACGCGGTGCACGCGCTGGAGGACCACCGCGCCCTGCAATTTCTCGAGGAACTCGCGACCGAGGTGCACGCCCTCGCCGCCCTGCTGAACCATGAGCTGATCCTGATCGCCGAATCCGACATCAACGACCCGCGCCTGGTCACCTCCCGGGAGGCGGGCGGTTACGGGCTGGCCGCGCAGTGGAGCGACGACTTCCATCACGCGGTGCACGCGGCGATCACCGGCGAACGGCAGGGCTACTACTGCGACTTCGGGTCGCTGGCGGCGCTGGCCAAGACCTACACCCGGGTGTTCTACCACGACGGCATCTGGTCCGCGTTCCGCGGCCGCACGCACGGACGGCAGGTCGACGTGTTCCGCGTGCCCGCCCACCGCTTCCTCGGCTACCTGCAGAATCACGACCAGATCGGCAACCGGGCCACCGGCGACCGGATCGCCGCCTTGCTGTCGCCGGACCTGATCAAGGTCGGGGCCGGCCTGGTGCTGACCTCGCCCTACACCCCGATGCTGTTCATGGGCGAGGAGTGGGGCGCGGACACCCCGTGGCAGTACTTCACCGACCACATCGAGCCCTGGCTGGCTCAGGCCGTCGCCGAGGGGCGCAAGAACGAGTTCGCCGCGCACGGCTGGGACGCGGACGACGTGCCCGACCCCCAGGACGAGGCGACCTTCCTGCGCTCCAAGCTCGACTGGGAGCAGCCCGACCGCGAGCCGTATCTCGGCCTGCTCGCCTGGTACCAGGAGCTGATCGCGCTGCGCCGGGCCCGGCCCGAGCTGACCGATCCGCGGCTGGACCGGGTGCACGCGGACTTCGACGAGGATGCGCGCTGGCTGCTGGTCCGGCGGGGCCGGCTGAGGATCGCGGCGAACCTCGGCGGCAAGTCCGTCCGGCTGCTGCTCGGGCAGCGCGGCACGGGCGTGCTCGCCGCCTCCAGCTCGGGGGTCGCCATCAAGCAGGACAAGGTCACGATGCCCCCCGTCAGCTTCGCTGTCGTCGAGACCAGGGCGCTGGGCCCAGTGTGATGAGCCCCGGCGGTGATGAGCCCGGCGGTGATGAGCCCGGCGGTGATGAGCCCGGCGGCTCAGGCGGCGAGGCAGGTGGCGGGGACGGCGCGGGCGACCATCGTGCGCGCCCAGCGCATCCGGGTAACGGCGGTCTCGGGGTGCTCGCCGAAGGCCTGCGCGACCCGTGCCGCGCAGCCCGAGCCGCCGTAGGCGGCGACGGCCGCGGCGATCGCCCGCCGGACTTGCCCGGAGCTGGGTTCGTCGGAACGCTGCAGCGCCGATGCGAACAGCGCATCGGCCCGGGCGGCCCCGGCCCCGGTGCTGAGGGCACTGACGCTGAGGTCACACAACACTGATGACATGGTGGCTCCTCGGTGGCCGAGCTGGCTGAGCTGGGTCAGCCGGCAGCTGGGTCAGCCGGCGGCGGGGGCGGCCCGGTGCCAGCGGACGGGCCGGTGGAGGCGGCCCGGAACTCGCGTGCGGTCCGGCTGGGTGGAGCGCGCCGCGGCGCGGGCGAGACCCTCGCGCCGGGCCTGGTGACGAAGGTCGGCGATCCTGGCCTGGGCGAGGTCATAGCTGATGGTGGAGCTGGGGTGCATCGCGGTCTCCTCGGGACGAACTTGCCTATATATCGAGGATGCGCCTAAGGCAGGGGCCCGCGGATCGGGCGATTTCCTAGTATTCGCAGGCCAAAGGGTCCTTAGATGCTGGCCAGCAAGGGCTCAGGCCCCGCCTAAGGCGGGCGCCGTCCTTACACCCGGGATCCAGACCACGACGATGACCCTGTAGTGGTCAGGACCCAACTGCATGGCTGCCGCGACCATGCAGCTCCAGCGCTGGTCGGTGCTGGAGTGACGGAAGTCCGGTTTCGCTGAGGTCGTTGTGCTGAGGTCCGTTCGCTAAGGCCCTGGCACCTCGTCCGGGAAGGAATCGAACAGGCGGAGCCGGTGCGCGGCGGCGGCCGCTTCGCCGCGGCTGGTCACGCCGAGCTTGGCGAGGATGTTGGACACGTGCACGCTGGCGGTCTTGGCCGAGATGAACAGCTCGCCGGCGATCTCGCGGTTGCTGCGCCCGGCCGCGACCAGCCGCAGCACCTCGAACTCCCGCGCCGTCAGTCCCAGCCGGTCCGGCCCGGGCGCCGGGGTGCTCCCGTCGCCGCCCGGCCCGAGCGGGATCCTGGCCCGGCGGGCGAGCAGGGCGATGTCGTCGCTCAGCGGCCGGGCGCCGAGCCGCTGCGCCAGCTCGGCGGCGCGGCACAGCCGGGTGGCGCCACCGTCGCGGTCGCCCGCGCTCAGCGCGGCCGCGGCGGACCGCAGCAGCGCCTCCGCCAGCGGGTAGGGCTGGCCGGCCGCCTCCCATGCCCGTGCCGTCTCTTCCCAGGCAGCACTGGCGTCGCTGGCCCGTCCCGCTTCGGCGGCGAAGGTCAGCCGGTGAGCCTGCTGCGTCAGTCCCTCCGCGATCAGCGCGCCCGCCTCGGCCCGCAGCCGGCCGAGCAGCGCCGCTGCCTGTGCCGTGAGCGCGCCCTCGTGGGCGGAGGCCGCGCACGCACGGGCGCCGGCCACCAGCAACGGCCAGGCGTAGCGAGGGCTCGGCCCCATGTCGTAGCGATCGATTGCGTCCCCGACCGCGGACAGGGCGTCGGCCGGGCGCCGCTGAGCCAGCAGCAGCTCGGTCTCCAGCCGGATCAGCGGCAGGTGATACTGGTCGTGGTACCTGGCCTGGTCGAGCACGGACCTTATCGAAGCCACGGATTCCGCCGCGGCGGGCAGGTCGCCGCGGGCCAGCGCGATGTCGCCGGCCAGCCGCCACTGGCATGACCGGCTGAGCGGAGGCGGGGAGAGCCAGAGCGCGCGCTCGATGACCTCGCCGGCCTCGTCCCATCGGCCCAGCGACACCAGCGGCTCGGCCACGTTGTTGGCCAGCACGGCGCCGTAAGTCCTGGCGAGCCCGTGTTCCCTGGCGGTGGCCAGCCCGTCGCGGGCCACATCGGCGGCCGCCTCGTGCAGGCCCGCGCCCTCCAGCATGTCCGACTCGGTGATGGCCGCGCCTAGCAGCGGCTGGTAGGCGTTCACCCGCGATGCGACGGTCCTGGCCTCGGCCAGCATGGCCCGGATCCGTTCCACGTTCCCGCCGACGGGCTCGGCGCAGGACAGGGTGACCAGCGCCGCCGCCTCGGTGGCGGCGTCACCGGCGCGCCGCGCCGTGGCCACCGCCTCTTCTGCGACCGCACGCAATGCAGGGTCGTGCCAGCCGCTATGGACCCACAGGGTGTAGTGGGCCAGCGCTTCGAGGACCCGGGCCCGGGCCGCGCTAGGCGGATCGGCGGGCACCAGCCGGACCGCCTCGTACAGGTCCCCGGCGTAGTCGTTCCGGCCGAGATGGTACTTCAGATGGCCGCGGATCTGGAGCAGAAGCGCGGCCCGGACCGGCTCCGCGGTGGTGTCGATCTCCCGCAGCGCGGCCTGGGCCAGCATGATCCCCCGGTCGTCTTCCCCGGCCAGTTCGGCCGCGCGGACCGCCTCCTCGAGGACCGCGGCGTGATCGACCCCGATCCGCACCGTGGCGTCCGGCACCTGCTCCCACAGCTCGAGCACCCGGGACAGCATGGCCAGCTGCTCCGCGTACGCGAGGGACCGGTCGGCTTGACCGGCCGCCTGCCAGGCACTGACCAGCGCCCGCGGCGCATCGTGCGCCGCGAACCAGTGCCAGGCCTGCTCGGCCGCGGCCCGGCCCGGCGTCACCAGCGCCGGATCGGCCGCGATGACCTCGGCGAACCGGCTGTGCACCTGGCCCCGCTCGCCGGGCAGCAGCTCGTCGTGCACCGCCTCGCGGATCAGCGCGTGCCGGAACATGTAGCCGTCGGACTCGGTTAGCAGCACGTTGGCCGCCACGGCCGGCCGCAGCGCGCGGCCGAGCGCGGCGCCGTCAAGACCGGTCACCGCGGTCAGCAGGCCGTGCCCGATCCGCTCGCCGCCCGCGCTCGCGACCCTGACCACCTCCTGCGTCTCCTCCGGCAGCCGCCGCAGCCCCGCCATCAGCAGGTCGTGCAGGGATTCCGGCAGCCCGGAGCCGGCTTCACCGTCGCCCACCAGGGCCTCGACGAACAAGGGGTTGCCCTCGGCGCGGTGGTACACGGCCGCGAGATGGTTGTCACCCGGCTCGCGGCCGGTGATCTGCGCCATCAGCTGGCCGGTCTCCTGGCGGGTGAGCCTGGCGAGGTCCATCCGGGTGACCCAGTCGATGCGGTCGAGTTCGGCGAGCAGCGGCCGCAGCGGATGCGTCCGGTGCAGGTCATCGGACCGGTAGGTCGCCAGGATCAGCACGCCGTCGAGCGATCCCTGGTTGCGGATCAGGAAGGCCAGCAGGTCCCGGGAGGACCGGTCGGCCCAGTGCATGTCCTCGATGACGAGCACCACGGGACCGGCTTCGGCCAGGTGCTCCAGGACCAGGAGCATCTGCTCGAACAACCGGGCCCGCGCCGCGCCCGCCTCGTCCGGCCCGGCCGGGGTGCCGAATTCCGGTAGCAGCCGGGCCAGCTCCGGGCTGCTGCCGCCGGGCAGCAGACTGGCCACGCCGGCCGCCCCGAGATCGCGCACGAGCTCGCGGAGCACGGCGGTGAAAGGGGTGAACGGCAGGCTGTCCGCGCCGAGCTCGAGGCAGCCGCCGGTCAGCACCCGCGCCCCCGTGCCGCGTGACCGCTCGGCAAACTCCCTGACCAGGCGGGACTTTCCCACTCCGGCCTCACCGCCGACCATGACCGCCGACGGATGGCCCCGGCCCGCCTCGGCCAGCGCGGCATCCAGCGCGGAAAGCTGGCCCGACCGGCCGACCAGGACCGGACTCGACACCCGCGGTTCCACGTCAGTAAGCATGCCCGATTTTTGCCTCGAACTCGCCCGGGGCATGCAGGCCATCTGCGATCAGGTCGCTAGCTAGCGCAGCTGTGCCGGGCGGCGGAGCTCACCGAGGAGAACACCCATGGGTTCAGCGGCGCGTTGCTGCCCCGCAGTGCCCTGGGCAGGCCATGCGGGAACCGGAACGAGGCCCTGCTCCAGACCCAGCGGATCCCGGAGGAGGAACACACCTTGACCGGCTTGCTCAGCGTCACCACCGCGGGCACCTTGTAGACCGGCCCGGCGGCGCAGTCCGGATTGCAGCCGTCCAGCTCGTACGTGCCGGTCCCGACGGCCTTTGCGGCCGACCAGGTGGGCCACGTCATCGTGTCCAGGATCGCGGTGGAGTCCCCGGACAGCGGGCAACCCGACCTGCAGGCCGGCCGGTACAGCAAGCGGCCCCGGATGTCCTGGCCCTCGGCCAGGTAGACGCGCGGCGTGCTCTTGGCCGTGACCGCGGCGCTGGTCGAGCTCGTAACCGCCGGGTTCGGGGTGCCCGTCACCGCCATGGACGGGCCGGCCGGGGATTTACAAGCGGCAAGCAGCAAGGCAGTACAGGCGATCCCGGCCCCCGCCGCCACCCGGCGGGCCCAGCCGCGCCGAGCCCGGCGCCCAGGCGCAAACAACACAGACGCAATCAACATAACTTCGACCCCTCAACTCTCAACAGTCCAATAGCGGCTCGGTGAGCCGTGGCACCAATAAGGACGGCGACGGCGTCGCCACGGTTGGACAGAGAGTGATCGAAGGCGATTGATACGACCGTTCGGTATCGACCGCACCGCCACACCAGGTACAGCCACCTCCAGCACCGCCATGCGGCTGGCTTCGGGACACAGGCTGCCGGACGCACCGGGAACACCCGATTCCGGGCTCGCGGCGCCCGGCTGCGGCCCATGAGCTGAAACGGCATGGCGCCGGAGCTGCATGAGCGCGGTATTCATGTCGATTCGGCGGACCTAAGCCGAAACACTGGCCCTCGCCCCGGTACGTGGGCACGGTACTGAGCTGTCCGTCCTCGTGCAGCACGTGGTAGTCGCGGAAGCGCTCGGCCAGCTCGCCGGCCTTGGCGTGGCGCAGCCACACCCGGTCCCCGGTCCGCAGCTGGCCCGCGGCCGGGCCGCGGACCGGAGTCTGCACCTCGCCCGCGCCCTCGGTCCCGGTGAGGTTGAGGCCGGCCGGCAGGTACGGGCGGGGCAGCCGGTCCTGGGTTCCGGTGCCGGAGGCGACGTAGCCGCCGGAGAACAGCGTGGCCAGGCCGGGACCTGGCCGGCGCACCACCGGCAGGGCGAAGAGCAGGGCGGGTTCGGGGCTGAACCGGCGGTACGCGTCGAACAGGGTCGGGCCGACCAGGCCGGAGCCCGCGGTGAGCTCGGTCACCGAGGTGTCCCGCGCGGTCGACTCCAGGCTGCCGGTGCCGCCCCCGTTCACGAACTCCAGGCTGGTCAGGGCCTGGATCCGGCGGATCGCCTCGGTCCGGCGCCGGACAAGCTCGGGCATCGAGCGGCCCTGGATCAGCCTGATCAGCCGGGCCCTGACCGGATGCCCGGGCGGCGCGTCGCCCAGGCCCGCGATCTGGCCCTCGTACCCCATCACGCCGACCAGCCGGAAGCCGGGCCGCCGGGTGATCGCCCGGGCGAAGTCCGCCGCCTGCTCCGGGGTGTGCAGCGGGGACCGCCGGGTGCCGATGTGCACGGCCGGCTGCCGGGCCAGCGGGCGCCAGGAGACGTCCAGGTCCAGGCAGACCCGGATCTCCGGGTGGCCGTCACCCAGCGCGCGGTCCACCACGTTCAGGTGCGCCTGCGAGTCGGTCATGATCGTGACGTGCTGCCTGGCCTGGCTGTCCGCCGCCAGCGCCCGCAGCGCCCCCCGGTCCACGCTGGGGTAGGCCACCAGCAGGTCGTCGCTGGTCCCGGTGGCGTGCAGCCAGAGGGCTTCGGCCAGCGAATAGCACATCACACCGCGGTAGCCGGGAGTGGCCAGCGCGCGCTCGATCAGGAAGCGGCAGCGCAGCGACTTGGTCGCCACCCGGACCGGGTGGCCCCCGTTCCCGGCCAGCGCCGCCCGGCGCGTCATGTCGGCGGCGTTCCGGTCGAACGCACCCAGGTCGACCAGGGCCAGCGGCGGGTCGAGGTCGGCGGTGGCCTGGTCGTAGCGTTCGCGGGCGGCGTCAGGGGACGGCCGTGCCGAACGCCCGGCGAGCCGGCGGCCCTGATCGACAGACATGCTCGCACAGTAGACCAGCGCCGCGAAAATCTGAATACTGTCCGGTAATGAGGACCCAGCCTCCTGCTGACCGGCGCGTTTGGCGCAACTGGGCCGGGACCGCGACGGCGACCCCGGCGCGGTGGAGCCGGCCGCGCAACGAGGCCGAGATCTGCGCCGCGGTCAAGAACGCGGCCGCCGCCGGGCTGACGGTGCGGGCCCTCGGCAGCGGGCACTCGTTCACCGCGGCCGCGGCGACCTCCGGCGTGGCGCTGGACATGTCCGGCTGGACCGGGATCACCGCCGCGGACACCGCGAGCGGCCTGGTCACCGCGCGGTCCGGGACGACGCTGCGCGCGCTCAACGCCGAGCTAAGCGGCCTCGGGCTGGCCATGGCCAACCTCGGCGACATCGACGCGCAGACGCTGGCCGGCGCGCTGTGCACCGGCACGCACGGCACCGGGGCCCGGCTCGGGGGCCTCGCCACCCAGGTCGAGGCATTGGAGCTGGTGCTGGCGGACGGGTCGGTGGTGGCGTGTTCGGCTTCGTGCCGGCCCGAGCTGTTCGCCGCCGCGCGGGTCGGCCTGGGCGCGCTCGGCGTGATCAGCGCGGTGACGCTGCGCTGCGTGCCGTCGTTCACGCTGCTGGCCGACGAGCGCCCGCTGCCGGTGGACGAGGTTCTCGAGCAATTCGACGAGCTGGCCACGGCCAACGACCACTTCGAGTTCTACTGGTTCCCCTACGGCCACCAGGCCCTGGTCAAGCGGAACAACCGGCTGACCGGCCACGACGCGGCGCTCGGTACGCCGGTTCCGCCGGCGCTGCCGGCCTGGCGGCGGTTCTGGGAGTTCGAGGTGATGGAGAACGTCGGCTTCGGGGCGCTGTGCCGTCTCGGCCGGGCTCGCCCGCGGCTCATCCCCGCACTGAACAGGTTCTCCTCGGCCGCGCTGTCCACCCGGACCTACACCGACACCTCGCACCGGGTGTTCGTGACCCCCCGCCGGGTCCGCTTCGCCGAGTCCGAGTACGCCGTTCCACGTGAATCACTGGGCCAGGTGATCACGGAACTGCGCCGCTCGGTGCCCCGACTGCACGACCCGGTCATGTTCCCGGTCGAGGTGCGGGTGGCGGCGGCCGACGACATCTGGCTCTCCACCGGCTACGGCCGGGAGTCCGCCTACATCGCCATCCACCAGTACACCGGCCTGCCCTACCAGGAGTACTTCGACCGGTTCGAGTCCATCGTGGCCGCGGTGGACGGCCGGCCGCACTGGGGCAAGCTGCATTCGCTCGACTCCGGACGGCTCCGGTCGCTCTATCCCCGCTTCGACGAGTTCCGCCGCGTCCGCGCCGACGTGGATCCGGACGGCAGGTTCGGCAACGCCTACCTGACCAGGGTCCTGGGTCCGCACGATTTGTGACGAGAAAGTTACGCTCTCCGCCGGGGCCGAACGGGTCCGGCCGGGGCCTCGTATCCGGGTTAGTGGCCCGTGCCCGCGGCCGCCGGGACTACCGCCTTCATCACTGACGGCGGCCGCGGCACCGGCCACGTCAGTGCCTTTCCGCGTGGTCGGTAAAGGTTCGTACCGATCCCGTGCGGGGAAGGGCGAGGAGCCAGATGATATCGACATGGCTGGCGGCGAGTTACACCAACGGAAGCGGTTCGGCCGCGGGCCGGATCGCGCTGGTCGCGGTGGCGGTGCTCGCCGTCGGGGCATACGCGTTTCTGCAGCTCAAGGCGCGATCGCGTCGGGTCAGGGCCGGACGTCTCCGGTACGACCCGTGGGACTGGCGGACGTATGCCGATCAGTGCGGGCCCGAGAGCCAGGACGCCGGGAAGCCGTACGGCAACGAGGAGAGCAGCCGTCCCGACTGGCGGTACGGCTATCCGCCCGGGTACGAGCCGTACCCGCTGTACGAGCAGGCCCGGTCACCGTGGACCGTCAGGGACCAGGCGGGCAGCGACCGGCGGTCCTGAGCCGCGGCCAGGGGCCCGGCGCGCGGCCCGGCGGCAGGCCGCTTCCCAAGCCGGGCCCGGCCTGCCTAAGGTATTCGTATCGGGTAAACGCGTTCTGAGGCGGCGTTGGGTGGTGCTCGCGGCGGACACGGGCGGAGCGACGCGATGTTAGCGTGGGACGCGCTCGGCGGACTCGACGCCTACCGGATCACCGAGATCCCGCGACGGCCCGAACCGGGCCCGGGCCCGGCGCCGGCCGAACCTGACGATCCGGGCCGCATCCAGCGGCTCGCCGCCCTGGTCGCGGCGTACCACGCGGGGGCTCTGCCCCCGGGCCCCTCCGGGGCGGGGACTAGCGGCGACGGCTCCGGCGCGGTGGCCATCGGCTGGGTCAGGCACGACACGGACGGCCCGGTTCAACTCCTCGCCGCGGGCCCGGGCCTGGTCGGCAGCGACGAGGGCCGGGAGGTGTTCCTGGCCTTGCCCGGCGGAGCGCGAGCCAGGCCGCTGGGGCGTGGTTCGCTGACCGGGCTGATGGCACGGCTGCCCGCGTGGCGGGCCATCGGCGGGATAAGCGACGGGCTGCTCCCCGGGGACGAGCGCCGCCCTGACGGGCGCCGTGCCCCCTCGCTGGAGGAGTGCCTGCTGGCCGCGTGGCCAGGTCCGTTCGGCTGGCTGCTCATCGCCGAACCGCTGAGCGCGGCCGAGATCGGTAAGCTGGCCGAGGAACTGGCACAGCGCGAGCAGTACGCCACCGGAGATTCGGACCGGTTTCCCGGGCGCGCCACGGCCGCGCGCCGGCTGAGCCTGCGGCACGGCGAGATGCGTAGGGGCGCCTCGTCGGGTATGTGGCGGATCTGGCTGCTCGCGGGCGGCGCCGACACGGAGGCCGCCACCCGGGTGGCCGGCCTGGTGTGCGCCTCCGCCGACCTGTCCGGCCTGCCCTACGCGATCACGCCCGACGCCCACCCGGCCCGCGGCCTGCGGGAGGCCCTGGAAGGTCCGGACGCGGCGGAGCCGTCGGCCGGCGGCGACGCGGTAGCGGCCCACCCGTTCTGCGCGAGCAGCGAACTGGTGGGCGTGCTGTGCCGGCCACCCGAGCGCGAGATGCCGGGCATCCGGCTGCCGCTGCGGCCCGATTTCGACGTGACCCAGGAGACCGTGGCCGGCCGCGCGGCGATCACCGTCGGCGAGATCCTGGACCGGAACCGCCGCCCGGCCGGGTCGCTGACGCTGCCGTTGGACTCGCTGAACCGGCACGTGTTCGTCAGCGGCGCGACCGGATCGGGGAAATCGCAGACCGTGCGGGCGCTGCTCGAGGCCGCCACCGCGGCCGGGATTCCGTGGCTGGTGGTGGAGCCGGCCAAGGCCGAGTACCGGCTGATGGCGGCGCGGCTGGCCGGAACCGGAGGCCCCGGGTCGGGCGGGGCCGCGATGGCCAGGGTCGTTCGGATCCGTCCGGGCGAGTCGGACGCGATCGCGGCCGGCCTCAACCCGCTCGAGCCCGCGGCGGACGGCGCGGGCCGCCGGTTCCCGCTGCAGACCCATGCGGACCTGGTCAAGGCGCTGTTCATCGCGACCTTCCGTTCGGACGAGCCCTTCCCCCAGGTGCTGAGCGCGGCGCTGACCAGGGTGTACGAGGAGGCGGGCTGGGACCTGGCCCTCGGCGAGACGGTCGCGGCTGACGCCAACCCCGGCTACCCGAGCCTGACCGACCTGCAGCGCGCCGCGATCAGGGTCGTCCGGGAGATCGGCTACAGCCAGCGGATCACCGACGACGTGCTCGGCTTCATCAAGGTCAGGCTGTCCAGCCTGCGCCTCGGGACCACCGGCCGGTTCCTCGAGGGCGGGCACCAGCTCGACTTCGGCGCCCTGCTCGATGGCAACGCCGTGCTGGAGATCGAGGACGTCGGTGACGATAGCGACAAGGCGTTCCTGATGGGGACGGTGCTGATCCGGCTGGCCGAGCACCTGCGGATGGCCAGCCGGAGCGGCTTGCGGGGTTCAGCCGGGCTGCGCCACCTGACCGTCATCGAGGAGGCGCACCGGCTGCTCCGCCGCCAGGAAACCGGCGCTCCCGCCGGGGCGGCGGCGCACGCGGTGGAGATGTTTGCCGGGCTGCTGGCCGAGATCCGCGCCTACGGCGAGGGTCTCATCATCGCCGAGCAGATCCCCGATCGCCTCGTCCCCGATGTCATCAAGAATACGGCGGTGAAGATCACCCACCGGCTGCCCGCGGCCGACGACCGCGAGGCTGTGGGCGCGACGATGAACATGACCCAGGCGCAGAACCGGTTCCTGGTCACGCTCAACCCGGGCGAGGCGGCGGTGTTCACCGACGGCATGGACTTCCCGCTGCTGACCCGGATGCCCGACGGCACCGCTCGGGAGGCCGCTGGCGAGGCGGCTGGGGAGGCCGCCACCGCCACCCCGGCCGCGGTGGTCCGGCCGCGCAGCATCACCTGCGGCGCCGACTGCGCCAGCCGGCCCTGCACGCTGCGGGACATGCGCGTCGCCCAGCGCGCACTCGATGAGTACCCGCCGGTCAGGCTGTGGACCGAACTGTCGGTCCTCGCGCACCTGACCGGCTGGCCCATGCCGGTGCCGCGTACCGCGCTGCTCTCGCTGCTGCAGATGATGCCGTCCCGGCTGCGGGACTGCGCCCTGTCCCACGGCGTGGACGCGGCCCTGGCGGTCCGGGTCCCGCTGATCGCCGCGCGGGTCAGCCCGGTCGGCCTCGCCTCCCACGTCAGCACCGCGATCAAGGCCCGGACAGCCCGGGGCAGCTGGCTGTGCCAGCGGGAGGAACCCAAGTGGCTCGCCCCGGCCTACATGTGGACGCTCGTCCTCGACGCGCTCAGGTCGGCCGACCGGAAGAACCCGGGCGCGGGCCCGCACCCGCGCAGCCAGGAATGGGAGCGGACGTACGGGCAGGCGATCACCGGCGACACCTGCGCACGCCAGGTGGGAACGGTGCAGCGCTGGCACGACGGCGCGCAGCGGGACGCCTGGGAGGTGCGGGCGGTGGCGTTCGGCGTGGACGGCGACTCCGCCATCGAGCGGGCGGTCGGCGCCCGGGCCGAGGACGACGACTTCGAGGAGCGCCTGACCGGTTACCTCGATCAGTTCGTGGACTGCCACTGGCCGCGGCTGTACCTGACCGCCGACGCGCTCGGTGACCCTCCGGAACGGCGGTAGCCCAGGTTATGAGAATGGGCTAGCCAGACGCCCTCATATGAAGCGGCCCGTCAAGCTTTTGCTGTTCCTGCGCCTGGTTTGTGCCGTGATCTGGGGGTTTGCTGCGGTTGCCTGGTGGGTGCGGTGGCGTGCCGGGCTGTCCCCATGGCCTTGATCGCTGCCAGATCACGCGGGCGGCGCCTGGGGTCAAGGGGCGCGGAGCGCTCGCGCAGCGACGCCGCAGGCGCCTTTGACACCGGGGTGCCCTGCGGCCACAGGCGTTGCGGGGGTCGTTCCTGCCGCGGCGAGCATCCCGGCACGCCACCAGCTGGACGGGTTCACTGTCGCGGGGTCAGGAGGTCATCTCGGCCCAGGTGAACCCGGCGAGTTCGCGGGCGACCGCGGTGACGGCTTCCGGCGGTGTCTTGCCATGGCTGACCAGGTGCACGTAGCGGTCGTGCAGCCGCCGCTGGGCTTTCCAGGAGCGGGCCAGGGTGTCCGGGGACGCGCCGCGCTGCCGCCGGCGCAGCACGGCCCCGATCGCAGCGGGGTGCCGGTAGGCCAGGGCGGACTCCACGAGCGCGGTGCGCACGGTTTGCGGCCCGGCCTTGGTGATGTGCCCGCGGCGGGCGGTGTCGCCGCTGGAGGCCTCGGCCGGGCACAGCCCGGTGAATCCCATGAACGCGCGGGCGGCGGGGAACCGGCGCCAGTCGACGACCTCGGCGGCCAGGGTGAGCGCGGTCAGCTCGGCGATGCCCCGGTAGCACATGAGCCGGGCGGCTGGCCCGGCGAGCGGCTCACGGGAGACCCAGGGCAGCAGTTCGGCCTCGATCGCGGCCAGCTCTGTCTCCCGGGTCTGCAGGGCGGCGCGGTAGCAGCTGACCGCGGTGGCCAGCGCGGGCTCGGCGAACTTCTGCGCGGCGATCCAGTCCCGGTGCGCCCGGGTCCAGTACGTGGGGCCGCGCCAGGTGCGGCCGTGCCGCATCAAGATCGCGGTCAGCCGCTTCTGCGCGGTCTTGCGGTCCTCCAGCAAGGCGGTGCGGGCCCGCGCCAGGTCCCGGACCGCTTCTTCGTCCCGGGACGGCACCCGCACCGCGGTCAGCTCGCCGGCCCGGTGCAGCCGTGCCAGCCGGCGCGAGTCACGCTTGTCGGTCTTGACCCGGTCCCCGGATCCCTTCGGGATCAGCGACGGCGCCACCACGTCGCACGCGATCCCCATCGAATCCAGCAGCCGGTACAGGTCATAGCCGCCCGGCCCGGCCTCGTAGCAGCAGCGCAGCCACTCCCGGCCGCCCGCCTTGTCGGCGAGCCGGTCCAGCAGCCGCCGCACCGACGGCTCCTCGCTGAGGATCCGCTCGGTCACCGGGGACTCTTCCCCCGGCCACAGCACCGCGGCCATGATCGTGTTCTTCGAGGTGTCCATGCCTACGTGGACCGGACCTGCCGGTCGTGCCACACTGGACATACGGCCTGGCTCCCTCCCGCCGTAACGGCACCGGAGTTCGGTTTGCTAGTACCTTCCAGCTTCCGGCGACCCGCGACATCAGCCAAGAGGCTACGGGCGGCCACCGGGAGCCGGCCGCTTCATGATGGCTGTGTTGTCCACAGCGAAATCCACAGAAGTGTGCATCGGGTTGCCAATCGTACGGTGCGTACTGGGCCGATACCCGCAGAGTTATCCACAGGCGGCGCCTGTGGATAACTTCCGGTCAGCGTGCCGGCAGCAGTTCGGGCAGCCGACCGGAGGCCGCAGCCGAGCGGGATCGCCAGCCCCGGCGGCCGGAGACGCAGAACCAGACGAGCGCGACCGCGGCGAGCAGGCGGATGCCCGGCGTCAGCCAGGTGCCGTTGAACTGGCCGAGATCATAGAGCCAGTGCGGCTGGGCCGGGCTCTGCACGGCCTGGGCGTAGACGGTCGCGCCCGCGAGCAGCCGGATTAGCACCACCCAGTCCAGCCACGACGCCGAGTACACGGCGAGCAGGCCGATGGCCATCACGTCGTACCAGGGCCGCTGGAACGGTGTGACGAACAGCCAGGCCAGGCTCAGCGCCAGGGCCGGGGCGACGGCCGGCAGGCCCGGCACCCGGTCGGGGAAGCGCAGCAGCGCTAGCAGCGCGACCCCGGCGAACAGCAGGTAGGCGACCAGGTCGAGGTGCGGGGGGACGCTCGACACGCCGAACCGGGTGTACCCGAGCACCGGCCGCCAGAAGAGCTGGTACATGGTGTCCCAGGTGATCCCGGCGCTACGGTCGACGAGCACCTTGACCGCGGCCGTCCCGGCCGCCAGGTAGGCCGGGCCGATCACCACGGCGAAGCCTGCCGCGGCGCCGGCCAGGGCTCTGCTGGCTCCGGGGGGGACGACCCCCCCGCGCCCCCCCGGACTTCGGGACGACCGGCGGCAGGCCCAGGCCACGGCCAGGCCGAGCAGCGCGTACTCGACTTTGAGGCCGGTCGCCACCCCGATCAGCAGGCCGGCCAGAGCCGCGTGGCCGGCCCCGGGCCGGCCTGCTGATCGGGAGGTACTGTCCCCGGCCGGAGTGCGCACCCGCAGCGCCATGATCCCGAGCAGCCCGAACGCGGCGGCCAGGCCGTCGATGTGGCCACCCGCGACGATCTCCCACAGCAGCAGCGGGTTCACCGACCACAGCAGGTGCGCGCGCAGGCGCATCTCCGGATCGCGGCGCAGCAGGCGGTCCAGGGCCAGGACGACCGCGCCGAAGGCGATCGCTTCCTCCAGCTTCAGCCAGAACGTGATCCGGGCCAGCGAGGTCCCGCCCAGTTCGGCCGCGCTCCACTCGGCCGCGGTGGCCACCGGGCCGTACACCGAGACCGCATTCATCCAGCTGGACGGGATCTCGCGGGACGGTATCTGCCGGCCTACGGGGTCCCCGGACTGCTGTAGCTGCCGCGGGGTCATCACGTACGGGCTGTGCCCGATCACCGCCGTCCGGCCGCTGGCGGCGTACGAGATGGAGTCCGTCGAGCCCGCGGACGGGAGCACGGTGAGCACCGCCACGACTCCGAACGCGGCCACCAGGATGGGCCGCACCGGCGGGCGGGCGCCCCGGGCCACCGCGATCAGGCCGGCGATCACGCCCGCGCAGCCCAGCGCCATCGCGATCCACAGGGACACGGTCACGAAGGTGGCCGTCAGGTGCAGCGGGTGCCACCAGGGGGGACCGTGGCCTGGCCGGGGCATGGCGGGCACCGAGACGTTCGGGCCCGCGGCCGAGATCGCGATCATGATCAGCGCCGAGGCGGCGATGGCGACCGTAGCCAGCCAGCCGGTCAGGCGGGTGAGCCCGGGTGCGCCCGGGCGTCCTGTTGGCCTGGCCGCGTGCGGCGACGGGCCCGAGCCCTGCGGGGGCCGGGTCGCTGCGACCCTGTCCTCGTCACTCACCGAATCGCCCGTCTGCCGGTCATAGTGGTCCGAGACTAGACGGTACCGGATCGGACGGGCCCCGAAGGGCGCGCGGCGCTAACGCCAGGCGCCCGCGGCGGTGGTCGCGCGCGGGCGCCCTCGGCGTCAGTTGCGTGGATGCGGGTGACTACGTGCCGGGCGTGATGACCCGCCCGTTCACGTCCGAGCGGCTGGCGACGTTGCTGGCCTGCTCGCCGTCCTGAGCCGGCCGGTCTTCCTCGGCCAGCTCGGTGGCGTTCTTGGCCTCCGCGGTGGCGCTGGCGTAGCGGCGCCGCATGGCGACGGCCGCGCCCGCGCCGGCCGCGGCCAGCGCCGCGCCCACGCCGAGCATCCAGCGCCAGCTCAGCAGCCGCCGGACGCCGGTCTTGCTTCCGTTCGGCCTGACCTGTTCCGCGGTAGACCGGAGAGCCGACGACACCTTAGGGGCGACGGTTGTCTCGACCGCAGCCGCCGCGTCCTCGATCCGGGGCGCGGCCCATTCCCTGGCGCCCTGAACGGCGTCCTCGATCCGGGGCGCGGCCCATTCCCTGGCGCCCTGAACGCCCTGCCGGACTCCCTGGGCCGCTGTCGTTCCCGCGCGCTTCCCGGCCGGGATGGCCTGCGCGGCGGCGTCTCTGGCACGATCCTTCGCACGCGCGCCGAGCGCAGATGCCGTCTCGGTGGTGCGGTTGGTCTTGATAAGGGACACAGTAAACCTCCCGAGCGTGATCCCGTTATCACAGACTTCCCGGCTTGGCTGGGTTCAACCATCGCGCGCTACCGGTACGGTGATGGCAGGAGGATATTTACACCGACGAAATATCCGGCTGAGCTGCTGGCCGGATCGGGAGTCAATCGCATGACAGACACGCTGACCGCGACGCTGCGCACCAGTCAGGGGACCATTGTCGTCCGGCTTTTCCCTGATCACGCGCCGAAGACGGTACGCAACTTCGTGGAGCTGGCCGAGGGCGGCAGGCAGTGGACGGACCCGGGCACCGGCCAGGCCACCACGGGCAAGCTGTACGACGGCACCATCTTCCACCGGGTCATCCCTGACTTCATGATCCAGGGCGGCGACCCGCTCGGCACCGGCCGCGGCGGCCCCGGCTACAAGTTCGGCGACGAGATCCACCCGGATCTCGCGTTCGACCGCCCGTACCTGCTGGCCATGGCGAACGCCGGGCCCGGCACCAACGGCTCGCAGTTCTTCATCACGACCGTGCCGACGCCGTGGCTGAACGGCAAGCACACCATCTTCGGCGAGGTCACCGAGGGTGCCGACGTGGTCGACCTGATCAGCCGGCTCAAGACGGGCAGCCAGGACCGGCCGGTGGAAGACGTGACCCTCGAGTCGGTCACGGTCGATCGCGGTACCAGCACTCCCTAGCACGATCGGACCAGGCTGTGAGCACGCCCAGCGATGCCGGTACCGGCGGGGACGAGGTTCCCGCCTGTTACCGGCACCCCGGCCGGGAAACGTACGTTTCCTGCGTCCGGTGCGGGCGCCACGCGTGCCCCGACTGCATGCGCTCGGCCTCGGTCGGCCAGCAGTGCGTGGAGTGCGTGGGCGAGGGCGCGCGGAGTACCCGCCGGGCCCGGACGACCTTCGGTGGCCTCCCGGCCGCCGGCGCCGTCGTCACCTGGACGCTGGTCGCCATCAACGTGGCCGTGTTCCTGGTCACCTGGGTCCGACCCGGCATAGTCACCGACCTGGAGATGCTCGGGTACGCCCGGTACACGCCGACCGGCGCGCTGCACGGCGTGGCGGCCGGCGAATGGTACCGGCTGATCACGTCCGCGTTCCTGGCCCCGGCTACCGGGCTGAACGGCCTGGGTTTCCTGGACATCCTGTTCAACATGTGGGCGCTGGTGTTCGTGGGACCCGCGCTCGAGGGTCTGCTCGGCCGGGTCCGCTTCCTCGCCGTGTACGTGCTCAGCGCCATCGGCGGCGGGGTGATGTACTACTTCCTCGCGCCGCAGAACTATCCCGCGGTGGGCGCCTCCGGCGCCATCTACGGGCTGTTCGGAGCGTGGTTCGTCGTGTCCAGGCGGCTGCACCTCGACACCCGCGGGATCGTCGTGCTGATCGGCATCAACCTGGCGCTCAGCTTCTTCTTCCGCAGCGCCATCGCGTGGCAGGACCACATCGGCGGACTGCTCACCGGTGCGTTGCTCACCGCCGCCTACGCATACGCACCGCCCAGGCACCGCGCCGCCGTCCAGGCCGTCGCCACCGTGGCGGTGGTGGCCCTGATCGTGATCGCGGTCGTGATCAGGAACGGCCAGCTCACCAGCGGCGCCTTCTAGCGCGCCCGGTCAGGCCTGGCGCCGGTCAGTGCCACCTGGTGGCCAGGATGACGGCCGCGATGACGAACCCGAAGCCGACCACGAGGTTCCATGCGCCGAGGGCGGAAAGCCCGGGAACCGATCCCCCGGCCAGGTAGTAGGTCACGATCCAGGCCAGGCCGACGATCAGGCAGGCCCCGATGGCCGGGCCGACCCACGGCGCACTGACCTTCCGGTGCGCCGTTTTCGGCGGCGGAGGGGTGTAGACCGTCCTCTTGCGGACGCGCGACTTGGGCACGACGGCCTCCTGCGTAGCAAACCTGGCGAAGTTAGCCAGCGAACATTCCCGGCGCTGAGGACCTAAGCGTAGCCGCTCCTCGCGGTGGCCGGCGCGATCGTTGTTTTACCGGCGACGATAGTAACTAATAGGTATCATTCAGTTTCCCTTAGTGACTGTACTCGCCGCCGATATCGCGATGAATGGATGGGGTCGTGCGACACGCTACCCGTGCTGCCGGGGAGGTCCTGCTGACCATGGGACTGGTCGGGCTGCTCTTCATTGGCTACCTGATCTGGGGAACCGGGCTCCGGGCCGCGTC
>WNGE01000374.1_pt1 | contig 57599 bp, 51 predicted proteins | sample 5400651 | NCBI WGS metagenome assembly WNGE01 (sample SAMN13153370, study PRJNA577476) | soil metagenome | isolation source: 60 cm soil or saprolite under grassland replicate 2 | place: USA:California | collected 2016-06-15 | reverse complement strand
GGGGCCGCCACCAGCCAGCGCGAGGCCGTCGCCGCCAGCACCTACCGACCGCGTGGCTGCCACCAGCGACTCGCACTCATTTCCGATCCCTGTGAACTCGACTGGTCGGTACACCATGCCCGAGCATGCCACCACCGCGCGCAGAGGCGGCCGCCCGCCGCCGGCCGCGACCACCAACTTGGCGCAGGCCCTCAGGCCGGGCGCGGCGCCGACAGCAGCTTGCGCAGCAGGGCGCGCAGCTCCCGGTCGCCGGCCTCGCCGAGCCGGGCGGTCACCTCGTCCTGGACGGCGTCGACCGCCACGCGCGCCTCGGCGAGCCGCGCCCGCCCGGCGGTGGTGAGGCGCAGCGCGTACTCGCGGCGGTCGGCGCGGTTGCGCTCCCGTTCGACCAGCCCGGCCCGCTCGAGCTCGTCGACGATCCCCACCACCATCGGGTCGCTGACGCCGAGCTCGCGGGCGAGGCGCCGCTGCGGCACCGGCCCGAGCTGGTCGAGGGCGGCCAGCGCGCCGAAGTGGCGGGGCTCGACGCCAAGCGGGGCCAGCGCCCGGTCGCCGCGCTCGCGCAGCCGGTGGTGCGCGTGGGTGAGCAGGAAGCCGGTGCGGCCGGCGAGCGCCGGCGGCACCGCCGCCTCCAGGTCGGGCACCAGCACCCGCAGCAGCTCGTTCAGGCGGCGGTGCTCGACGGCGTCGAGCGCGGCGACCAGCATGGCCTCGCCGCGCTCGGCGGCCGGCTCCAGCGCCCGCAGCGCCTGCCGGCCCTCGGGCGTGACCACCAGGGCATACGAGCGCCGGTCGCGCGGGTTGCGCTCGCGCCGCAGCAGCCCGGCGGCCTCGAGCCCGTCGACCAGCCGCACCATGATCGTCCGGTTGACGCGCAGGCGCTCGCTCAGGTCCTGCTGCGAGGCGGGGCCGTGGGCGGCGAGGGTGGCGAGCACGGCGCCCTCCCCGGGATGGCGCCCGGGGGGCAGCAGGTGCTGAGCGCAGTCGCGCGCCCGGGCGAAGGCCAGGCGCAGCAGGTGGCCGGTGTAGTCGGCGAGCGCGCGGGTCGCCCGCCCGGTTCCGGGCTCGGTGGTCGACATGTCGGCGAAGCGTAGCACAATGATCATCAATCTTATGATAGTTAAGTAATTGACGATCTTGGAGTTGACGACTACGCTCGCATCGCCATCGGTGACGTCAGCTCGAGGAGGCAGCAGATGACCGAGGCAGCAACCACCGAGACGCTCCCCGTGACGGGACAGGACATCGCCCTGGCGGCAAGGGCCACCCGGGCCGTCCTCGACCAGCTGCTCGAGGAGTCGGGAACCACCTTCATGACCTGGATCACGCTCAACGCCCTCGGCAGCCGTGGCGGGGCGATGGGGCGCGACGACCTGCAACGGCTCTTCGACCGCGGGGTCGGCGCCGACGAGCCCACGGTCACGGCGCTGCTCGGGGAACTGCAGGCGGCCGGGCTGCTCCGGGTGGTCCCCGACGGCGCCGCCCGCGCCGAGCTGACCGCCGAGGGCGAGGCGCGCTACCGGCCGCTGCGGGACGCGATCGGGCGGCTCACCGCCGCGCTCTACGCCGGCCTCGACCCCGACGAGCTGGTCACCACCCGCAACGTGCTGGTCGAGGTCACCAGGCGGGCCAACGAGCGGCTGGGGCGCTGAGCACCCGCTCCCTACGGGATCGGCAGGGGCCGCTCCTGGCTGACCAGGGTGAGCAGCACCAGGGCGTGGGTCCAGCCGATCGGCGCGACCGAGCGGGGCGCGCCGTCGCCGTGGCGCACCCGCTCGGGGAAGGCGCCGAGGGCGGTGCGGTGGTCGAGCAGCCAGCCGAGGCGCCGCGCCGCGGCGGCGTGCTCGCCGGCCGCCATCTCGGCCAGGGCGAAGGAGGCGGTCGCCGGCGTCCACGGGTCGGCGCCGCGCCACGGCCAGCCGGGCACCACGCCGCCGTCGGGGCCGGCGGCGAGCTGCCTGGCCGCGTCGGCCACGGCGGCCCGCAGCGCCGGGTCGGGCGGGCGGAACGGCGGCGCCAGCCAGGTGACGGCGGCGTCCGCGCCGCCCCCGGTGGTCGAGTGGTGGTAGCCGTCCGGCCCGCCGAGCCGGCGGCGGATGGCGCGGCCGAGCCGCTCGGCCGCGCGCAGGTAGCGGTCCTCCGCGCCGGGCTCGACCGCGCCGGCGAGCCGGGCGGCCGCGTGCAGGCCGACCAGCAGCGCGGCCGCGTTGCCGAGGGTCGGCGCCGGCTCCGCCCGCTCCCAGTAGTCGGCGCCCGGGCGCGGCAGCCCGCCGCGGCCGAGCGAGCGGACGGCGGCGTCGGCGGCGGCCCGTACCGTGGGCCAGAGCCGCCGCGCCTCGGCCCGGTCGTCGCCCTGGTCGCTGGCCAGCCAGGCGGCCCAGCAGACCCAGCCGGTCGCGTCGAGCTGCGGCGCGCGGCCGTCGGCGACCGGGGTCCCGTCGGGACGGGAGCGGGCCGGCCAGGTCCCGTCCGGCTGCTGGGTGCGGGCCAGGAAGCCGAGGATCGCCCGGCTCTCGGCGTGGTGCCCGGTGGCCTCGAAGGCGGCCGCCACGAAGCTCGCGTCCCGCGGCCACACGTAGGCCCAGTAGGCGGGCTGCGCGGCCACGGCCGCGCCGCCTGGGCGCAGCAGCAGCCGCAGGAACAGCAGGGAACGGGCGGCGGCGTCGCGCTCGGCGTGGCCGCGGCCCGGGACCTTGCCGGCGGCGAGCCAGGCCCGCTCCGAGGCCGCCGCGGCCAGCGCGCCCGGGTCGTCCGGCGCCACCGTCACCGGGGTGCTCGCGCCGCGCGGCAGGTAGCGCAGGCGCCCGTCCGGCAGGCGCAGGACGGTGCTTCCCGACAGGTAGGCGAGCCCGCGGGCGTCCTGCGGCGCGACCGGCAGCAGGGTGGTGGCGTTGCCGAGCAGCCCGGCGCTGAACAGCGGCCCGGACGCGTCCGGCCGGTTGGCGCCGAGCAGCCCGGCGAGCAGGGTGACCGCCAGCACCCCGGCGCACAGCCGGCGGACCCCTAGAGCGCCGATCATGTACCCAGGGTCGAGGTGGTTGCGTGGTCGCCGCCGGCGGCGCGCAAGCTCTAGGGCTGTAGGTCGGGCTCGGCGCCCCCTGCGGCGCCACCACACACATGACCGCCGCTCTGGACTTGCCACGGCCGTCAGGGTGGGCCGAGCGCGCCCCTGAGGTGGTCCAGGGTGGCGCCGTCCGGGGCGGACAGCCAGGCCGCGTGGGTGCCCTTGCAGACCAGGGTGGTCTCCTGGCCGAGGCCGGACCAGCGGCCCCCGGCCGAAGAGCCGAAGCGGCCGCCGGCCCAGCGGCCGGCGGCGTCGCAGAACTCGCGCGCCTGGTCGGCCGAGTCCCAGACCGTGCGCAGCACCATGGCGGTACGGCCGGCGCGCTCGAAGGTGCGCAGCCGGCCGCCGTCCCAGCCGGCCGCGGCCAGCTCGGCGGTCGCCTCGGGCAGCTCGCCCTGCAGCATCAACCGGGTGTCGAGCTCGCCCCACTCGATCCGGGCGGCCGGGCGCCAGCCGGCGCCGAGCTTGCCCGCCAGGTCGGGGACCTCGACGGCCTGGGGCTGGTCGCGGTCGAGGTAGCGCTCCGGGTGCAGGAGCTGCTCGGTGGAGGTGGGCGGGTCGCGGTAGGCGCTGTCGACCGCGGCGTAGCCGCCACGCTGGTAGAGCGTGTTCACGAAGGCCAGGCCGGTCTGGTACGGGAACAGCAGCAACTCGCGCAGCACCTGCGGCGCGGCGTCCAGCTTTGGCGTGCGCTCGCCGGCGGCCGCCTGCGCCACCTCGGCCTGCTGCTGCGAGGTGAGCTCGAGGGTGAGGTAGCGCTGCATGGTCAGCACGGCGTCGCCCTCGACCAGGCCGCTGTACGCGGTGAGCTGGTCGTCCCTGCCGGCGGCCTGCAGCCGGTCGCTGCGGGTCAGGTCGTAGTGCTGGTCGGTGACGGCGTGGGTGAGCTCGTGGGAGAGCACGAACTCGGTGTAGGGGTCGACGCCGCGGTCGGAGCGCACGTAGAGGCGCCCCTTGGCGGGCGGCTTGCCGGGCACGTAGAAGCCGAGCACGCTCTCGGCCTGCACGGAGCGGATCAGCTTGGGCAGGTCGGTGCCTGGACGCAGCTCGCCGAGCAGCTCGAGGGCGCGTCCCTGCTGTGCCAGGGCGCGCTCGTCGGTCTCGGCATCGAGCTCGTGCAGGAGCTGGTCGGCGAGCTTGGCCGGGGACAGGATCTTGACCGGCACGGAGCGGCGGAAGCGCAGCTCGCGGACCTGCTCGACGCGCTTGCGGACCGCGGCGATGGCCTTGGCGGTGCGCGCCTCGGACGCCGGTGCCGCGGTCGACGAGGGGGCGGGCGCGCTGGTCGCCGTCGGGCCGCTCAGGCGGCTGTCGTCGCCGGCGGCGCGGCGGTCGTTGCGGCCGGCGGCCACGATGCCGCCGCCGGTGGCGAGCAGGACCAGCACCACGGCCAGCGCGACCACCGGGCCGCGTCCGCGCGACTTCGGGGGTGGTGGTGGCTGTTGTGGCGGCCACTGCGGCCGTGGTGGCGGCCACTGCAGGCCCGGCGAGGTCCAGCTCGGACCGGGCGGCGGCCGCTCCTGTCCGCCCGGCGGCACCCAACCGGATCCGGGCGGCTGCCCCGTTGGGGAACCCTCTGCGTCCCCCCACGGGGCCTGGCCGCCGTCGCTCACGTGCTGTCCTCGCCCTTTGCCTCGGTCTGGGAGGTGCGGGCGCTCACGTCCTCCTCGGACAGCCGCCGGAAGGTGCGCCGGGCGCCGCTGCGCTCCAGCACGGCGACCTCGAGGCGCGAGCTGTTGCCACCAGTGTCGGCGTTGCGCAGCACCCGCACGGCCAGGGTGAGGGCGGCGCCCAGCTCCATGCCGTCGCTGTAGCCGCGCTCCAGCGCGCTGTCCAGCTCCTCGGACTGGCCACCGATCGCCATGTGGCCCTTGCGGTCGGTCACGGTGCCGTCGTAGATCACGTGGTAGAGCGCGCTCGGGCCGCCGTCGCTGCCGACCTCGGCCACGCACAGCTCGATCTCGTAGGGCTTGGGCTCCTGGATGAAGATCTGCCCGAGCGTCTGCGAGTAGGCGTTGGCGATCGAGCGGCTGCTGACGTCCTCGCGGCCGTAGGCGTAGCCGCGCAGGTCGGCGAGGCGGACGCCGGCCACCCGCAGGCTCTCGAACTCCGAGAAGCGGCCGACGGCGGCGAACGCGATGCGGTCGTACAGCTCGCCGACCTTGTGCAGGTGGGTGGAGGGGTTGTCGGCGACGAACAGGATGCCGTCGGCGTACTCGAGCACCACCAGCGGCCGGCCCCGCGCGATGCCCTTGCGGGCGAGGTCGGCCTTGTCCTTGATGATCTGCTCGGGGGTGACGTACCCGAAGCCGATCGACATCGGCTACCCCTCCCCTCGGGCGCGCGCGGCCACCACCCGCTCGGCCGCGGCGCGCACCTGGCCGTCGGGCAGGCGCTGGTAGCCGTCGGCGGTGACGGTCGCGACCACCGGGAAGGTGCCGCGCACCAGGTCGGGCCCGCCGGTGGCCGCGTCCTCCTCGGCGGCGTCGTAGAGCGCCTCGACCAGCGCGGCGACCGCGGAGGCCTCGTCCATGTCGGCGCGGTAGCGCTTCTTGAGGCTGCCGCGGGCGTCGCGGCCGCCGGAGCCGAGCGCGTGGAAGTCGGCGTCCTCGAAGCGCCCGCCGGTGACGTCGTAGCGGAAGATCCGCCCGGTCTTGCGGCGCGCGTCGTAGCCGCAGAACAGCGGCACCACCACCAGCCCCTGCAGGGCCATGGGGAGGTTGCCGCGGACCATCTGGCCGAGCTTGTTGGCCTTGCCCTCCAGCGACAGGGTCAGGCCCTCGACCTTCTCGTAGTGCTCCAGCTCGGTCTGGAACAGCCGCACCATCTCGATCGCCGGGCCGGCGGCGCCGGCGATCGCCACCGCCGAGAGGTGGTCGGCCGGGAAGACCTTCTCGAGGTCGCGCTGGACGATGGCCATGCCCTCGGTGGCGCGCCGGTCGCCGCCCATGACCACGCCGTCGGCGGAGCGGACCGCGGCGACGGTGGTCCCCTCGGTGACCTCGGGCAGCCTGCCGGCGAGCGGCGGCGGCGTCAGCAGCTCAGGCGCGTAGGCGCGCACCACGTCGACGAAGGACGGGCTGAACAGGGGTGGGCCGCGGAACAGGTCGTTCACTGTCCCCCTTTCTGGACGTACTGCTTGACGAACTCCTCGGCGTTCTCCTCGAGCACCTCGTCGATCTCGTCGAGCAGCGCGTCGAGCTCCTCCTTCAGCTCCTCACCCTTCTCGGTGACGTCGGCCGACGCCTGGACGTCCTCCTGGACGTCCTCGCTCTTGGAGGTGGGGCGGCGCTTCTGCTCGGCGCCGCCGCCAGGGTCCTTGGCCATGCTGCCTCCCTCACCTCGCTTGCCGGCAAAGTCTCTCACGAGGATGACCGAATTCGCCGCGCTCGGGCATCTTGTGGACGGCCACTGTATGCCTCCGACGGCCCTTCGGGCCGCGCGACTTGGGGCCACACGTCCGGCGCCGCTCTTGTCGGGTCGCGCTACTCGCCTCTCCTTGTTGGCTTGCCTGGGCACCAGGCATGTCGCGAATCACCAACGTGCGACGCGGTGAGGGCTAGCCAATTCCCTGGGGGATTGGCTAGCCCTGTAGGTTGCGGATCAGGTCCTCGGCGGTGGGGCTGGCGTCGAGCACGGCGGCGGTGTGCGCGGCGGTGCCGCGGGTCGGCTCCAGCATCGGCACCCGCTGCAGCGTCTCCCTGCCGATGTCGAAGATGATCGCGTCCCAGCCGGCGGCGGCGATCTGTGGCGCGTACTTCGACAGGCAGCGGCCGCGGAAGTAGGCGCGGGTGTCCTCGGGGGGCTCGCTGATGGCCTTGGTGATCTCGCTCTCGGCCACCAGGCGCTCGGCCCGGCCGGCGGCGGCGAGCCGATAGTACAGGCCGCGCTCCATGCGCACGTCGTGGTACTGGAGGTCGACGAGGGCGAGCTTGGGGTCCTCCCAGTCGAGCCCGTCGCGCTCGGCGATCTGCCGCATCAGCGTGTACTTGGTCACCCAGTCGACCGTGCGGGCGGCGCCGAGCGGGTCGGTCTCGAGCTGGTCGAGGGTCGCCTGCCAGCGCTCCAGCGCCTCGGCGTTCCAGTGGGCGCTGTCCCGGTCCTTGAGGTAGGCCTTGGCGGCCTCCAGGTAGGCGAGCTGCACCTCGCAGGGGGTGACCTGGCGGCCGTCCTTGCGCTCGACCGTCTCGGCCAGGGTGAGGTCCTTGGCGATCGCCCGCAGGGCCTGCACCGGGTTGGCGAGCTGCCACTCCTCCCCCGGGCCGGCGTCGTCCTCGATCATGGCGAGCACGATCGCCAGCGTCCCGGTCTTCAGGAAGGTGGCGACCTCGTTCATGTTGGCGTCGCCGATGATCACGTGCAGGCGCCGGTAGCGCTCCGGGTCGGCGTGGGGCTCGTCGCGGGTGTTGATGATGGGGCGCTTGAGGGTCGTCTCCAGGCCGACCTCGACCTCGAAGAACTGCGAGCGCTGGGCGAGCTGGTAGGCGACCGAGCCGTCGTGGTGGTCGCGCACCAGGCTGCCCGAGCCGGCGAAGATCTGCCGGGTGACCAGGAACGGGGTCAGGTCACGCACGATCCGCGCGAACGGTGTGGTCCGGTCGACGAGGAAGTTCTCGTGGGTGCCGTACGAGGTGCCCTTGCCGTCGGTGTTGTTCTTGTAGACCTGGATGCGCCGCCCGCCCGGGGCCAGCTCGGCCGCCCGCCTGGCCGACTCGGCCAGGATGCGCTCCCCCGCCTTGTCGTAGACGACCAGGGTGCGCGGGTCCAGGCACTCCGGCGAGGAGAACTCCGGGTGGGCGTGGTCGACGTAGTAGCGCGCCCCGTTGGTGAGGATCACGTTGGCCAGCCCGAGGTCGTCCTCGGTGGGCGCCTCCGGCTCGCGCGCGGCCTCGAAGCCGCGCGCGTCCCGCAGCGGCGACTCCTCCTCGTAGTCCCAGCGGACCTTGCGGCCGCGGCCGGAGAACGCGTTCACGAGCAGGCTCGAGGCCAGAACGGGGTTCGAGTCGGGCGAGCCAGGCACGGTGATGCCGTACTCGGTCTCGATGCCCATGACCTTGGTGATGGCCATCCATCCCCCTATCCCGGCGTGGTCAGTGCGGATCGTACGGCCTGGCGCCCGGCCGTGATAGAGGATGGGCGCCAGGCCAGTGGGCGGCCGGCCGTGCCGGGTCGGGCGCTACAGGTACTGTCCGGTGTTGACCTGCTCGATGGCGCGGCCGAGGTCCTTGGAGGCGCCCCCGATGAGGGTGCGCACGTAGACGATGCGCTCGCCCTTCTTGCCCGAGATCCGCGCCCAGTCGTCGGGGTTGGTGGTGTTGGGCAGGTCCTCGTTCTCCTTGAACTCGTCGGTCACCGCGTCGAACAGGTCGGTCGGCTTGATGCCCTTCTCGTCGGTCTCGAGGAAGCGCTTGATGGCCATCTTCTTGGCCCGGGAGACGATGTTCTCGATCATCGCGCCGGAGTTGAAGTCCTTGAAGTACAGGACCTCCTTGTCGCCGTTCGCGTAGGTGACCTCCAGGAAGCGGTTCTCCTCGGCCTCCGAGTACATGCGGTCGACCGTCTCGAGGATCATGCGCTGCAGCGCCTGGTCGCGGTCGTCGCTCGCCTTGTCGAGGATCTCCTTGGCCAGCGGCAGGGAGGAGGTCAGGTACTTGGAGAAGATGTCCTTGGCGGCGGAGCCGTCGGGGCGCTCGATCTTGATCTTCACGTCCAGCCGGCCCGGGCGCAGGATCGCCGGGTCGATCATGTCCTCGCGGTTGGACGCGCCGATCACGATCACGTTCTTGAGCTGCTCGACGCCGTCGATCTCGCTGAGGAGCTGGGGCACGATGGTGTTCTCGACGTCGGAGGAGACGCCCGAGCCGCGGGTGCGGAAGATCGAGTCCATCTCGTCGAAGAACACGATCACCGGGAAGCCCTCGCTGGACTTCTCCTTGGCCCGCTGGAAGATCAGCCGGATCTGCCGCTCCGTCTCCCCCACGTACTTGTTGAGCAGCTCGGGGCCCTTGATGTTGAGGAAGTAGCTGCGGCCGCTCTCCTCCCCGGTCATCTCGGCCACCTGCTTGGCCAGGGAGTTGGCCACCGCCTTGGCGATCAGCGTCTTGCCGCAGCCGGGCGGGCCGTACAGCAGGATCCCCTTGGGCGGCTTGAGCTGGTGCTCGGCGAACAGGTCGGCGTGCAGGAAGGGCAGCTCGACCGCGTCGCGGATCTGGTCGATCTGGTTGGCCAGGCCGCCGATGTCGGCGTAGGAGATGTCCGGCACCTCCTCGAGGATCAGCTCCTCCACCTCGGGCTTTGGCAGGTGCTCGAGGACGAAGCCGGAGCGGCCGTCGAGCAGCAGCGAGTCGCCGGCGCGCAGCTTGGAGTTGCGCAGCGGCTCGCCGATCTGGACCACGCGCTCCTCGTCGGCGTTGCCGATCACCAGGGCGCGGTCGACGCCGAGCATCTCCTTGAGCTGGACGACCTCGCCCTGCACCTCGTAGGCGCACGCCTCGACCACGTTGAGGGCCTCGTTGAGCATCACCTCCTGGCCGGGCTGCAGCGACTTCGGGTCGATCTCGGGGTGCACGTTGACGCGCAGCTTGCGCCCGCCGGTGGAGATGTCGATGGTGCCGTCCTCGTTGACCGCGAGGAAGACGCCGTAGCCGCTTGGCGGCGCGGTGAGCTTCTCGACCTCCTCCTTGAGGGCGACGATCTGCTCACGGGCCTCGCGCAAGGTGGCTGCCAGGCGCTCGTTCTGGGACAGCGCCTGGGCGAGCTGGCCCTTGGTCTCCAGCAGGCGCTCCTCCAGCACGCGGACCTGCCGCGGGGAGTCGTGCAGGCGACGGCGGAGCAGGGCCGTCTCCTCCTCCAGGAACTGGATCTGGCGCCGCAGCTCGCTCGCCTCGATGGCCGGGTCGTCGCCCGGGTCGGGCTCCCGGCGCGCTCTTGGCTGCTTCGGGCGGTCGGCGTCCTTCACCTTGCGTCCCCCTTGGGCGGTGGCGGGAATGTCAGTGCTCGGGTCGGTCGCGGGCCTGTCTACGAAGCTAACGCGGTCTCAACCGTATCGGTCATCCCACCGTCGTTCTTGTGACCAGATGTGTACCGTTGTTCGGGCCGAATCGAAACGTGGCCGCTTCGGGGCGTCGCCCGCTCCCGGCTGGTCGCGCGCGGCGTGCGCCCATGCTACCGGTCCTTGCGGACAACGGGAGAGGGTCGGTCGGAGGACCTCAGTGGATCGCCGGCGGGGCCGGCCACGGCCCCGAGACACGCCGGCTGACCACCAGAAACCCGGTGTGGCCGACGATCCGGTGCTGGGGACGCACGGCCAGGCCGTCCACGTGCCAGGGGCGGATGATCGCCTCGGAGGTCTCGGTAAGGCCGAAGCGTCCGCTCGCCTCGAGTGCCTCGACTGTCCGCATGACCTGCGGGACCGTGGCGACGAACGCGGCCAGCACGCCACCGGGGACCAGCGCGGCACCGGCCGGCCCGACCACCAGCCAGGGCTCGAGCAGGTCGAGGCAGATCCGGTCGAGTGGCCCGAGGTCGCCGATGCCGTCGACCACGTCGCCCTCGCGCAGCTCCCAGCTCTCGGGGACCTTGCCGAACCAGGCCTCCACGTTGCGCCTGGCCTGGCTGGCGAACTCGGGCCGCAGCTCGAACGAGACCAGCCGGCCCTCCGGGCCGACGGCCTGCAACAGGGCGATCGAGAGCGCGCCGGAGCCGGCGCCGGCCTCCGCCACCACCAGGCCCGGCCGCACGTCCGCGGCGAGCACCATCAGGGCGATCACCCGCGGGTAGATGACCTGCGCGCCGCGGGGCATCTTGACCACCCAGTCGGCGAAGGTGGGCCGCAGGGCCAGCAGCCGCTGGCCCTGGTCGGTGCGGACCACCTCGCCCTCGGGCATGCCGATGAGCTGGTCGTGGGCCAGCCGCCCCTTGTGGGTGTGGAAGCTCCCGCCGTGCGCCAGCGTCACCAGGTAGCGCCGGCCCTTGAGGTCCTGCAGCAGCACCCGCTCGCCGGCCTCCAGCGGCCGCCCGGCCGCCTGCCCGCCCGGGGTCTGCTCGCCCGGCTCGGCGCCCTCGCCAGCGCTCACCGGGCAGGTCCTCCGCCGACCACCGGCAGGGCGCTGCGCCCGGCGGCGGTCCCGCCGACCAGGCGGGCGCGGGTGCGGCAGAAGGCGCACACCGGCGCCTCGGACGGGTCGGCGGGGGCCTGGGTCACCATGCCGCAGCGCGAGCACTCCGCCAGCTCGGCGACGTCGGCCGCGCGCAGCAGGGTGGCGGCCCGGTCGACGTAGCCGAACAGGAAGGTGTGCTTGGTGCCGGGCGACGCCTCCTCCATCTGGTTGAGCGTCTCCTTGTGGCGCATCTGGGTGTTGCCGCCGACCAGCGGGCACTCCTCCACCACGTAGTCGATGCCCTTGAGCACGCAGTAGGCGGCGCTCTCGCGCTCGGCCACGCGGTACAGCGGCTTCACCTTCTTGACCAGGCCGGGCCGGGTCGCCTCCAGCACCGGGAACTGCCGCGCCATCGAGGCGGTGTCCCAGCGCAGCGTGTTGGCGAACAGCACCGCCGCCTCGTCGTCGAGGTTGTGGCCGGTGGCGACCACGTCGTAGCCGCCCTCGTGGGCGACGCGGTTGAAGACGTAGCGCTTGGACAGGCCGCAGACCGCGCAGGAGGACCGCCCACCGGTGCCCGCGCGCTTCAGCCGTCCAGCGCTGGCCGCCTCCGGGATGGTGTAGCCCTGCTCGGCCTCCAGGTCGTGGACCACCAGCTTGGCCCCGCGGGCGTCGGCGAACGCCTGGCAGAGGTCCTTGGAGCGGTCGGAGTAGGCGCCGATGCCAAGGCCCAGGTAGAGCCCGTCGACCTGGTAGCCGAGGTCGAGCAGCAGGTCCCAGAGGGCCAGGGAGTCCTTGCCGCCGGAGACCGCCACCAGCACCCGGTCGGAGGGGGCGAGCATGCGGTGCTTGGCGATCGCCCGGCTCACCTGCTGGCGCACGTAGTGGAAGAAGCAGTCGCGGCAGAAGGCGGCGTTGTGCCGGCGGACCTCGATGACCACCTTGCCGCGGCAGCGCTTGCAGCGCATCGGCACGGTCAGCCTCCTCCGGAGATGGCGAAGCGGACCTCCACCCGGTCGCCGTCGCGCAGCTCGTCGTCTCCGGTCAGCAGCTCGCCGTCACGGATCACCAGCACCGCCCCGGGAAGCACCTCGAGCCGGGCGAGCAGGTCGGTCACGCGCCGCACGTCGGACACCTCAACGGTGCGGTCGGGTGGGCGCAGTCGCGCGGTGACGAGCACTCCCAAAGGTTACCCGATTGATCCGGGGGGGAGCCCGAGGACAGCTCCCCCCCGGAGGCCCCCCCATCGGGTCCTTCACCGGGATCCCTGTTCGGGCCTCGGGTCGGTTCGCCGGGATCCTGTGCTGGTCTCGCGTAGGTGTGGCGGGATCCTGTGCTGGTCTCGGGTAGGTGTGGCGGGATCCGCGGGCCAAGGGGAGTGCGGCGTGCCTAGCTGCTCGGGCCGGTCTCACGGGCGGCCGGCGCGAGCGCGCGGCTATCGCCGCGCTTGGCGACGTACATGGCGGCATCGGCGCGGCGCAGCAGCCGGTCCGGGTCGTCGCCGTCGCCGTGCTCGGCGGTCGCCACGCCGACGCTGGCGGCCAGCGGGAGCAGGCGGCCCTCCACCGAGACCGGGTCGGCGAACGCGCCGAGCACCCGGCCGGCGACCGCCTCGCCGCGCCCGGGCTCGGCACCGTCGAGCAGCACCGCGAACTCGTCGCCGCCGAGGCGGGCGACCAGGTCCGGCGGGCGCACGCAGCCGAGCAGACGCTTGGCGACCGCGACCAGCACCTGGTCGCCGACGGCGTGGCCGAAGCGGTCGTTGACCTGCTTGAAGCCGTCCAGGTCGAGCAGCAGGACGCAGGCCGAGAGGTGCTCCTCCAGGGCGCGGCGCAGCCGCTGGTCGAACAGCGAGCGGTTGGCCAGCCCGGTGAGGTGGTCGTGGCTGGCCTGGTGGCGCAGGCGGTCCTGGAACTCGCGGGCGGTGGTGACGTCCCTGGCGTTGGTCACGATCCCGGCCACGCTCGGGTCGTGCAGCAGGTTGGTGCTGACCGCCTCCAGCCAGCGCCAGCCGCCGTTGGCGTGGGCGATGCGCGCCTGGTAGGCCACGGTCGCGCCCGGGCTGTAGCGCAGCGCGGCGGTGTGCTGGCGGACCTCGGCCTGGTCGTCGGGGTGGACCAGGTCACCCGGCCGCCTGCCCAGCCAGCCCTCCGGCGGGTGGCCGAGGACCTGGGCGATCGCCGGGCTGACGTAGGTGACCGCCCCGTCGGCGTCGGTGACCATGATGACGTCGGCGGAGTGCTGCACCAGCGACCGGAAGCGCCGCTCCTGCCGTCCCAGCTCGGTGAGGCTCGCGTCGAGGCGGACCAGCAGCCGGGCGTTGTCCCGCAGCGCGGTGACCTGCCGCGCCACGACCAGCACGATCAGCCCGACCACCCCGCCGAGGACCACCTGGCCGCTCGCGTCCAGCCTGGCCGGGGCGAAGCGCAGCAGCAGGCCGAGGGTCGCCGCCACCGACAGGTACGGCAGCAGGCTGTAGGGGCGGTGCCGCCGCGGCGTCCAGGCGGGCGCCGGCGCCTGCCGTGGCAGGCGCCGCTGCCACTCGGCGGAGCACACCATCATCAGGTTCAGCGGGATCATGGCGGCGAGCCCGAGGTGCTGCGGCCCGCTGGCGAGCGGCACCGCCCGCACCACCGCCAGCGGCACGGTCCACACCACCAGCAGGCCGAGGAACCGCTGCACCGTGCGGTCGAACAGCATCTGGCCGGCCAGCGCCACCTTGAAGGCGATCAGCACGCACAGCCCCATCGCCACCACCAGCAGCAGCACCACCGCCAGCGAGGAGATGCCGGCGCCGCGCCCGGCCACCCGCGGACCGGCCAGCAGGTACCAGCCGAACACCGCGGTGGACAGCACCACCGTGCCGGCGTCGAGGCCGAGCCGGAGCCACTCGCCCGGCGGGCGCCGTGGCACGGGCACCTTCAGCATCGTCCACATCGCGGTGCAGACCGCGGCGAGGAACAGCAGGTTGGCCGGGAGCGGGGTGTCGAGCAGGGAGAGGTGGCCGGCGCGCAGCCCGTAGACGGTCTCGACCAGGAAGCCCAGCATGCTGAAGAGCTCGGTGAAGGCGCTGCGCCGCCAGAACCGCCTGGCCGCGGCGGGCAGCTCCGGCACGGTGGCGGCCCGCCGGCAGACCAGCGCGGTCGCGCCCGCGAGCAGGCCGGCGAAACCCAGGTCGACGGCAAAGCCGCCGGCCCCGCGCAGCAGCGCGACCGCCAGCCAGGCGCCGTACGCCGAGGCGACGGCGGCCCACCACAGCAGCGGCTCCCGCCACGGCCGGCCGTGCCCGGCCGGCGCCGCCGGCTCCGTCGTCGTGTCCACGCGCCCCCTCCCGATCCGCCGTCGCCCCGCGCTGGCGGTCGGCGCAGCAATCGCTCAGAGGTTGATTCGGCTGCGCGGCGGTGGTGTTGAGGGATGGCGGCGAGTCAGTCCCGCGCGTCAGCCGCCGCGGCGCCGCGGGCGGCGCGCTCGCCCTCCACCGAGGCGCGGTACAGCACCAGGCCGAGGGCCACCTGGATCAGGTAGCGGGGCGCGTGGGCCAGGAAGGTGGCGGTCGCCCCGCCGCCGGCCAGCAGCACCGCCAGGCCGCGTCCGATCCAGGCGGTCACGCGGGTGGCGAGCACCCGGCGGCCGGTCCAGCGCCACACCGCCGCCCGGGCGATGCGGCCGCCGTCGAGCGGGAACCCTGGCAGCAGGTTGAACATCGCCAGGGTGAGGTTGCCGGCGGCCAGCAGCCAGGCGAGCTGGCCCGCCCAGCCGTCGAGCAGCTGGGCGGCGAGGCCGGCGAGGCTGGCGAGCAGCACCGAGCCGAGCGGCCCGGCCGCCGCCATCAGCACCTCGCCGCCCGGGTCGGCCGGCTCGCTGGTGATGCGTGCCGCGCCGCCGAACACGTAGAGGCTCACGTCGGCGGTGTGCACCCCCAGGACGCGCGCCACCAGGGCGTGGGCCAGCTCGTGGGCCAGCACCGAGCCGAAGAAGGCGAGGCTGAAGGCGAGCGACAGCGCCGCGGCGGCCAGCCCGGTGGCCCCGGGCGCCCAGAGGTCGATGCTGGCGAAGGTGAACAGCGGCACGGCCGCGAACCACGACAGGTGCAGGCGGATCGGGATGCCCGCCACCCGACCGACGTCGAGGTACCGCAGCACCGGTGGCATGCGGCCCCTTCGCGGTCGAGGACAGGTCCGCTCCAGGGTATGCCAACTCCGCCGTCCACCCGAGCGCGGCTGCACCGCGGCGTCAGATCGCTGCCCTTCTACTGGTCGGCCGCGCCGGCGCCGCCAGGCAGCGGCTCGTGCTGGGACCCGTCGGCTGGCTGCAGCCAGAGGCGCCCGAGGTCGCGGCCGAGCAGCTCGGAGAGGGCGGCGACGTCGTCGCGGTAGTGCGCGGCCAGCCAGGCGCGCTCGTCGGGGGTCGGCGGCGGCGGGTCGCGGCGCGGGTCGCGGCCGTCGGAGAGGACCACGCGCTTGACGCCGACGCGCTTGCCCAGCTCGACCGCCCGGTGCAGGCCGCGGCCATGGAGGAAGCGCGACACCCGGAAGGCGGCCTTGGCCAGCCCGTGCGACCGGGGTGTCTGGTGCTCGTTGCTGGGCCGGGCCGTCTGGGTGGCGCGGAACTCCGGGTCGACGCCGAGGATCTCGTAGACCCGCCGCAGGTAGGCGGCCGGGTCTCGCTTGAGGTCGTCGACCACCAGATAGTTGAGCTGGCTGGCCGGGAAGTGCCGCCGCCACGGCTCGAGGCAGTGGAAGTACTCGCCGTCGCCGAGGATCTCCGGGGCGTCGTCGCAGGCGTCGCGGAAGGAGCGGTCGCGCGGCAGGTCGCCCTTGCGCCACATGTGCAGGTACTTCGACCAGGCGCGCTGGATCGGGTTGCGCAGCGAGACGAACAGCGTCGCCCGCGGCAGCACCTGGTGGAGGCGCTCGGCCGCCAGGGGGTGGGCGAGGTAGGTCGGGGTCACGTCGCCGACCCGGGGCTGGCCGGCGTGGCCGCGGAAGTAGCGCGCGTACCACTCGACGCCCCGGTCGAAGTAGCGGTCGAAGAAGAAGATCTCGTGCACGTCCGGGGTCAGGTACACCTCCGGGTGCTCGCGCAGGCACTCGTTGAGCCAGTGGGTGCCGCACTTGGGCGCGCCGATCACCACGAAGTCGGGCAGGAGCAGCCGCCCGGCGCTGAACAGGTCGGTCATGGCCGTAGCAGACCGCACCGGGTCGCCCCGCCGTACCTGCATCTGCCCGATTTGCGGCGCGTCGTCCGCTGGTCGGCGCCGAGGCCGGTGTCAGTCGCCGGCGGCGCGGCGGCGAAGGTCCAGGGCGCGCCGCTCGATCCGCTCCCACTGCTCGGCCATGGCCCGCTCGGCCTCGGCGGCCATCTCGGCGACCGCCAGCTGCCAGCTTCGGTCCGGCCTGGCCTGCAGGGCGTCGACAGTCTGGCGCATGAGCGTCGCGCGCTCGCGCAGCGTCCTGGCCTGGCCCCGGGCGAGCGCGGCGACGTCCTCGGGCGAGGCGAACCAGCCGAAGTAGAGCTGCAGCAGGCCGGGGCTGCGGAGCTGGGTCGGCTCGGAGGTCGGCTGGGCGAGCCACGCCCTGAGCGCGGCGCGCCCCTCCGGGGTGATCCGGAAGGTCCGGCGCCGCCGCCCGGTCTGCTCCCGCTCCTCCAGCAGCAGCCCGAGGCGCGCCAGGCGCTCGCTCTCCGCGTAGATCTGGCTGTGCGGGAACTGCCAGAAGTAGGCGATGCCGCGGCCGACCGCCGTCTTCAGCTCGTACGGCGTCGAAGGGCCGTCGCGGTTGACCAGGCCCAGCACGACGTAGGAGACCGGGTTGAGCTCAGGGATTGACATGCTCCGAAGCATACCATACTTTCAGGACCGTCCGATCCGGATTATTGCCCCGGAGGCCGTGGGGTACCCGGATCGCCGCAGCGGGAGGGCTGGCAATGGCGCGCTACGAGGAGTTCAGGCAGCGGCAGGTGGCATACCTGGGGCCAGATCATGCCCGAGCACGTCCAGCGGCTGCGCTGGCCGGCCGAGCGGCTGCGGCATGAGCGCACCACGCGGCTGCGCGACCTCCTGCGGGTGGCCAAGGCGTCGTCGCCGTGGCACCGCGAGCGGCTGGCCGGCGTCGACCCGGACACCTTCACCGAGGACGACCTGCCCGCCATCCCGGCGATGACCAAGGACGACCTGATGGCCAACTGGGACGGCATCGTCAGCGAGCCAAGCCTCGGGCTGGAGCTTGCCGAGCGCCACGTCGCCGGCCTCACCGCCGACACCTACCTGCTCGACGAGTTCCACGCGGTCGCCTCCGGCGGCTCCACCGGGCGCCGCGGCATCTTCGCGTTCGGCTTCCGGCCGTGGGCCGAGGCGTACGCCGGCTTCCTGCGCCACAGCGCCTGGGACCGGGCCACCACCCCGGAGGTCGCCGCGCTGCCGAGCACCGTCGCCATGGTCGCCGCCCAGCACGCCTCCCACATGACCAGCTCCATGGTGCAGACCTTCTCCAGCCCAGCGATCCAGGTCGAGACCTTCCCCGTCACCCAGCCCCTCGACCAGACCGTCGCCGGGCTCAACCGCTTCCAGCCGACCACCGTGATCAGCTACCCGTCGACGCTGGCCGTGCTCGCCGCCGAGGCCCGCGAGGGGCGGCTGCGGATCTCGCCGAGGCGCATCTGCTCCACCAGCGAGCCGCTGCTGGCCCACGTGCGCCAGGCGGTCGAGACGACCTTCCGGGCGCCGGTCGCCAATATCTACGGCACCTCCGAGGTGGGCCCCGTCGGGGTGGGCTGCTGGCGCGGCCCCGGCATGCACCTCTGCGACGACCTGGTGGTCGTCGAGCCGGTGGACGAGACGGGCCGGCCGGTGCCGCCTGGCACCCGCTCCGACAAGGTCTACCTGACGGGGATCTCCAACCCCACCCTGCCGCTGCTCCGCATGGAGCTCAGCGACCAGCTGACCCTCCTCGACCGACCCTGCCCCTGCGGGTCGGCGCACCAGCTGGTCGCCGACGTCGAGAGCCGCCAGGAGGACCTCTTCGCCTACTCCGACGGCGTGGTGGTCCACCCCCTGGTCTTCGCCGAGGTGCTGGTGCGGCGGGCGTGGATCGTGGAGTACCAGGTCAGGCAGACGCCGACCGGCGCCGAGGTGCTGGCGGTCGGCACGCCCGGCGACCCGGCCGCGACCGGCCGCGCGATCGCGGCCGGGCTGGCGCGGGTGGGCCTGCCGAGCCCGTCGGTCGCGGTCCGCGTCGTCGACCGGCTCGAGCGGCAGCCGAGCGGGAAGCTGCGGCGCTTCCTGCCGCTGGCGGCAGCGGGCCAGGTGCGGCCGGCCCACGCCTCGCCGGGAACCCGGGGCGCCACCGGCTAGCCGTCGGCCGCGGCCTTGGCGACGATCCCGGCGACCTGGCCGGCGCTGTCGAAGTCCCCGGTGAGCCGGTTCTTGGTCAGGGCGAACGCGGTCCCGGTGGCGCGGTCGGCGTAGGCGAAGGTCCCGCCGGCGCCCCCCATGCCGAAGACGGTCTCGGAGTCCTGCAACTGCCCGAGACCGCCGACCGCGTACCCCAGCGCCCAGCGCGCCGGGTTTCCCATGAGCTGGTCGGTGCCGCTGAAGGCGACGGCGGTGGCCTCGCGCAGACGCTCCGGCGGGAGCAGCCGCACGCCGTCGACCTCGCCCAGCAGCGCGGCGTACATGCGCGCGATGGCCCGGGCGGTCACCTTACCGCCAGCTGGGATGTCCGCCATCAGGATGTCGCGGCGGTTGCCGAGCCCGGCGGTGGGCCACACGACGAGTGGCCCGGCCTTGAGCATCGGCGCGTCGGGCGGCATCGAGGCCAGCCACTCCGTGCTGCCGGGGGCGTCCTCCAGCTTCGCCAGCCGGCCGTGCTCGGATTCCGGCATGCCGAAGTACAGCTCGTCGGCGACCCCCAGCGGCGTGGCCACCTCCTCGAGCAGCACCTGCGAGATCGGCTTGCCGGTGGCCCGGCGCACGACCTCACCGACGACGTAGCCGAAGGTGTAGGCGTGGTAGCCGGTCTTGGTGCCCGGCTCCCACCAGGGCTCGGCGTCGGCGATCCCCGCGCACATCTTGTGCCAGTCGCAGAGGTCCTCCGGGGTGGTGTCGGCCGGGATGCCCGGCACGCCGACGGTGTGCGTCAGGGCGTGGCGGACGGTCGCGGCCTGCTTGCCGTGGGCGCCGAACTCCGGCCACAGCTCGCTGATCGGGGTGTCGTAGCCGAACAGGCCGCGCTCGACCAGCACGTGGGCCACGGTGGCGGTCATCGCCTTGCCGACCGAGTACGGGTAGAACACCGTGGCGGACGTGACCGGGCGTCCGGTCGCCGGGTCGGCGACCCCGGCGACGGCGTCGACCACCAGGTCGCCGTGCTGGTAGACGGCCACCTGCACGCCCCGCTCGGCGCCCGACTCGACCAGCTGGTCGACGGCGTCCTGCACCTGCTGCTGAAGCTCGCTCACGACGGCTCCCTCTCCCTCTGCTCAGTCGAACAGAGGTTTGATTGTTTATAACAACTGGACACTCTAGAATCAAGTAGGCTCGTCAATCGAGGACTGGATCGGGGCCATGACCAAGCGTCACTACGGACAGTTCTGCGGGCTCGCCCACGCCCTGGAGCTGGTCGGCGAACGCTGGGCGCTGCTGATCGTCCGCGACCTCGTCCCAGGGCCCAAGCGCTTCACCGACCTGCGCCGAGGGCTGCCGCGGATCCCCACCAACATCCTCTCCGCCCGCCTCAAGGAGCTCGAAGGCGCCGGCATCGTCCACCGCCGCGTCCTGCCGCGACCCGACGGCTCGGTCGTGTACGAGCTCACCGACTACGGTACCGAGCTGGAGGACGTCGTGCTGCGGCTCGGCCTCTGGGGTGCCAGGTCGCTCGGCCAGCCCCGGCCCGACGACGTCCTCACCACCGACTCGGTGATCATGGCGCTGCGCTCGACCTTCCGGCCCGACCACGCCGACGGGCTCGAGGCCAGCTACGAGCTGCGCCTCGGCGAGGTGGTCGTCCACGCCCGCGTCGACGACGGCACCCTCGACGCCGCCGAGGGGCCGGCCGACGAGCCCGACCTGGTGATCGAGACGGGGCCGGCGCTGCGCGCCCTGCTGGCCGGCGAGCTCAGCCCCGCCGAGGCGGTCGCCGACGGCAGCGTCCACCTGAGCGGCGATCCCGCCCTGCTGGCCCGGTTCGTCGAGGTCTTCCAGATCCCACCTCCACCGTCGGGCTGACTGGCTGCGCTGGCCGCTGAGGCGAGCCAGCCCGCGCCAGCCCCCTTCCCGCCTGATCGCGGCTGGCCTCCGGCGGCCCTCCACGCGCCTGGCGGGATGCCGCCCGCCGTCATCGGGCGGCACCGCCGGCGGCCTTCGCCGCGCTACCACCGGTCGGCGGCACGGCGGGGACGCCGGCGTCGACGAGGGCGGCGCGCAGCGGCCCGGCCAGCGTGGCGGGGACGGCCTCGCCCGCCTCGACCTCGGCGGCGCCGAGCTGGGCGGCGAGCAGGCCGGCAGCCGCGGCGACCGCCCCGGCGGTCTCGGCCGGGGGGAGGCCGTCCTCGACGATCACGCCGCGCAGCAGCAGCCGCCCCGTGGGGCGGTCGAACTTGGGGTCGACCCTTGCCGCCAGGTGCTCACCCATCAGCACCGGCATGGTGTAGTAACCGTGCAGGCGCTTGGCCGCCGGCACGTAGATCTCCAGGACGTAGCGGAAGCCGAAGAGCCGCTCGGTCCGCTCGCGCGACCAGATCAGCGAGTCGAACGGGCTGAGCAGCAGCGGCGGGTGCTGGACGCGGGCGGGCACGCGGGCGTCGGCGGGCAGGTAGGCGGGCTTGGCCCAGCCCTCGACGGCGACCCGCCGCAGCAGGCCGGAGGCGGTCGCCTCCGCCAGGGCCGCGCGCGTCTCGGCCGCCGACAGCCGGAAGTAGTCGGCCAGGTCGGCGGCGGTGGCCACGCCGAGGGCCCGGGCCGCCAGCACGGTCAGGGCGACCGCGGCCTCCTCCGGCGACGGGACGGCCAGGTCGAGCGCGCCGGGCAGGACCCGCTCGGCCAGGTCGTAGCGGCGCTCGAAGCGCACCCGGTCGTGAACCAGCAGCACGCCCTGGGCGAACAGGTCCTCGAGCACCGCCTTGGCCGGGGTCCAGTCCCACCAGGCGCCGCGGCGGCCGTCGGCCGGCTCCCTGAAGGCGGAGGCGGCCAGCGGCCCCTCGGCCCGGATGCGCTCCAGCACCCGCGGGTACCACTCGGGGTGGCGGGTGCGCGCGACCAGGAACCACTTCCCCACCTCGGCCCGGGCGGCGTGCATGCGCGGCAGGAACCAGCGGAAGCTCTCGACCGGCAGGAACGAGGCGGCGTGGCCCCACTGCTCGAAGCCGGCGCGGCGCCGGTAGACCAGGCGCTCGAAGGCGGCCGGGTCGTGGGCGCCCGCCCGCGCCGCCAGCGCCAGCTCGTGGCTGCGGGCGACCACGTTGATCGAGTCGATCTGCACCGCGCCGACGCGGCCGAGCGCCGAGCGCAGTGAGGCCGCGCTCGCCGGTCGCGTCGCCCGCGAGCCGGTCAGGCCCTGCGCGGCCAGCGCCAGCCGCCGCGCCTGCCTGATCGAGAGGGAGTCGGGCATGCCCAAAACCCTATCGGACCGCCGCGACACCACTGGAGCCTGATCCATCCGGGGCTACCGCTTCGCTACATGAGCCCCGGACGGCCTGATCCATCCGGGGCTACCGCTTCGCTACATGAGCCCCGGACCCGGTAGCGTGCCGGCCATGGAGCCGATGACCGTGGTGGCGAGCGAGGCGCACCGCGCCCACGACCCTCCCTACGAGGTCAACTTCGGCAAGGTCGTGCAGCCGGTCTGGGAGCGGGTCGCCCGGGCCGAGCTGCTGCGCGAGGCGCTGGTCGCGGCCGGGCACCCGGTCACCGGGCCGCGGGAGCACGGGCTCGGGCCGCTGCGCGCCGTGCACCAGCCGGCGCTGCTCGAGTTCCTCGAGCGGGCGTGGGCCGAGTGGCGCGCCGCCCACGGCCCACGGGCGGCGCTGATCCCCGACACCTTCGCCCTGCCCGGGCTCGGCAGCGGCCGCGCCCGCCCCTCCGCCGGCGGCGTCGGCCGGCCCGGCTGGTTCTGCTTCGACACGGCCACGCCGCTGGTCCAGGGGAGCTGGCCGGCCGCCCGCGCCGCCGCCGACCTCGCCCTGACCGGCGCCGACCTGGTGGCCGAGGGCGCGCCGGCCGCCTACGCGCTGTGCCGCCCGCCCGGCCACCACGCCGGCCCCGGCTACTACGGCGGCTTCTGCCTGCTGAACAACGCCGCCGTCGCGGCGAGGGCGCTGGCCCGCCTCGGCCGGGTGGCGGTCGTGGACGTGGACTTCCACCACGGCAACGGCACCCAGGACGTGTTCTGGGAGGACCCGGCGGTGCTGTACGTCTCGCTGCACGGCGACCCGGCGGTGCACTACCCCTACTTCACCGGCGCGGCGGACGAGACGGGCGGCGGCCGGGCCGCCGGCACCAACCGCAACCTGCCCCTGCCGGACGGCACCGGCGACGACGCCTACCTCGATGCCCTCGAGCGGGCGCTGCAGCCGGTCGCCGCCTTCGCGCCGGAGGTGCTGGTGGTCAGCCTCGGTGTGGACACCTTCGGGGAGGACCCGATCGGCGGCTTCGCGCTCGGCCGGGCGGCCTACCCGCGCATCGGCCGGCTGCTCGCCGGCCTCTCCCTGCCGACCCTGTTCGTCCAGGAGGGCGGCTACGCGCTCGACGCGCTGGCCGACTGCGTCGGCGGCGTGCTGGCGGGCTTCCAGGCGGCGTGCTGAGGGGTTTGGGGCTCGGTCGCTGGGACCCGGCTCGGGACCTGTGGAGGACCGCTTGCCGGCCGTCCTCGGCATATGGTAGTTCTCAACAGCGCCAAAGTGGACAAGTTCCGTTGAACTCTTGAACTGGTGAGAAGGGAATCGGTGAGAGATGAGCGCGGCGACGATGGCACAGGCGGGCGTGCTGTGCCTGCCCGGGCTGACCCTATTCGGAGTGCTGTGGCTGCTCGACGGCGACCACGAGCCGGTGAGGCGGCTCAGCCCGAGCGCGGCCGATCCGGAAGATGGCGTTCCGCAGGCCCCACGTACACCTGACGTGGCCGGGCGATCCGCTGCTCCGGGTCGAGCAGGCCCTCCTGCCACTGGGCAAGCCAGCCTGGCATCCGCCCGATGGCGAACAGCACCGGGAACAGCTCCACCGGGAAGCCCATCGCCTGGTAGATGATCCCCGAGTAGAAGTCGACGTTCGGGTAGAGCTTGTGGCTGACGAAGTAGTCGTCCTCCAGCGCCACGCGCTCCAGCTCGACCGCGATCTCCAGCAGCGGGTTCAGCCCGGTGACCTTGAAGACGTCATCGGCGACCTGCTTGATGATCCGCGCCCGCGGGTCGTAGTTCTTGTAGACCCGGTGGCCGAAGCCCATCAGGCGCATCTCGCCCGCCTTGACCCGGTCGATGTAGGCCGGCACCCGGTCGACCGAGCCGATCTGGGTGAGCATGCGCAGCACCTGCTCGTTGGCGCCGCCGTGGAGGGGGCCGTAGAGCGCGGCGATCGCCGCGGTGGCGGCCGAGTACGGGTCGACCAGGGAGCTGCCGACCGCCCGCATGGCATTGGCCGAGCAGTTCTGCTCGTGGTCGGCATGGAGGATGAACAGCACGTCGAGGGCGTGCTCGAGCGCCGGGTCCGGCCGGTACCTCGGCTCGGTCACCTTCCACAGCATGTTGAGGAAGTTGCCGGCGTAGGACAGCTCGTTGTCCGGGTAGGCGTAGGGCAGCCCGCGCGCGTGCCGGTAGGCGAACGCGGCCACCGTGGCGGTCTTGGCGATCAGCCGGACGATCTGCTTGTGCCTCGAGTCCTGGTCGTGGATGTCCTTGGCGTCGGGGTAGAAGGTCGACAGGGCGCCGATGGTCGAGACCAGGATGCCCATGGGATGGGCGTCGTGCTGGAAGCCGTCGATGAACTTCTTGATGTTCTCGTGCAGCAGGGTGTGGGTGGTGATCTCCTCCCGCCACCCGGCGAGCTGCCGCTCGTCCGGCAGCTCGCCCTCGATCAGCAGCCAGGCGACCTCCACGAAGGAGCAGCGCTCGGCCAGCTCCTGGATCGGGTAGCCGCGGTAGCGCAGGACACCCCGGTCGCCGTCGATGAAGGTGATCGCGCTGCGGCAGCTCGCCGTGTTCATGAACGCCGGGTCGTAGGAGAGCAGCCCGGGGTCGTCGCCGCCTGCCTTGATCTGGCGCAGCGCGGTGGCCCTGACGGTCCCGTCCTCGATCGGGATCTCGTAGGCCTTGCCGGTGCGGTTGTCGGTCACGCTCAGCGTGCTGGTCTGCTCCTCGGGCATGGCGCCTCTTCCTTCCGTTCCGGCCTGGCGGGCTCGGCCCTGGACGAAACGTACCGCTACCCCCCGGCGGCCGCCCGGTCGAGCAGCCAGGTGACCTGGCCGCCTGCCTGCTCGACGGTGGCGACCGCGCGGGCGATCGGCAGCGAGTCGTCGCCCTCCCTGGCACGGGCTACCACCGCAGCCTTGCCCTGACCATTCGCGAGCACGGTGAGCCGCTCCACCCCGGCCAGGGCGGCGAGGGTGAGGGTGACCCGGTCGGGCGGCGGCTTGGGCGCGCCGTGCACGGCGACCACCAGCCGCTCGCGCTGGTCCAGCTCGGGACGGCCGGGGAACAGCGAGAGGCAGTGGCCGTCGGGGCCCACCCCGAGCCAGACCAGCTCGAGGCGGGGCACGCCCGCCCGGGCCGCCGGCAGGGCGCGCAGCACCGCCTCGTACTCGGCGGCGGCGTGCTCGGCGGGGAGCTCGCCGCGCAGCCGCAGCTGGTGCCCGTCCGGGACGGGCACGTGGTCGAGCAGGGCGGCCGCCGCCTGGCCCCAGTTCGACTCGGGGTGGCCGCGCGGCACGCAGCGCTCGTCGCCCATGGCCACCCGCACCCGCTCCCACTCCACCCCGTGGCGCAGGTCGTGGCGCGTCAGGCGGCGGTAGGCGGCCAGCGGGGTGCCGCCCCCCGTCAGCACCCAGGTGCAGGTCTCGTAGTCGTCGACCGCGGCGCCGATGCCGGCGATCGCCGCCCGCGCCGCCGCCTCGGCCAGGCCGGCCTCGTCCGCCACCACCTCGACGCGCGCCATGCCGCTCCCCGCCTCGACTCCCGAAGGCCGCAGCATGCCACCGCGTCAGCCCCGTGTCAGCCGTGTCAGCGCGGCGGCCGTGGCGCGTCAGCGCGCGGGCGGACCCTCTGCTGCGCAAGTGTCAGGGGGTTAGGGAGGTGGCCCGTAGCCGCGCGCCGGCTGGACTGAGAAGCGACGAAGGAGCCGCAGGCGACGAAGGAGCGACGAGGGAAGCCAGCGCACAAGCGGCGGAGGGCCACCGACCGTTTGAACAAAGGAGGCATCCGTACCCTACAACCGCCCTGGTCGAGGCGCCCGCGGAGCGGTCTCTAGGTGGTGCCGGCCTCGGCCAGGGCGGCGGCGGGCAGCAGGGCGGCCTCGAAGACGCGGTCGCGGCCGAAGAGCTGCAGCTCGCCGGCGAGCCCGATGGGGTCGGCGAGGGTGGGCAGGCCGACGCGGCGGCGGGTGCGGTGCTGCCCGGGGGCGGTCACGGTGGCCACCAGGTGGCCTGGCGGCGCCTCCACGCGGATGCCGGCGAGCCCGTCGTCGCTCTCCACCTCCAGCGCCACCTTGGTCAGGGTGCCGGCGCCGAGGCTGGTGGTGACGCGTGACTCGCAGGCGCCCCCCGCGGTGCTCCAGCGGGCCAGCCAGGTGTCGCTGGCCGGGTCTGCGGCGAGGCGGGCCTGGTCCAGCTCCCAGCCCAGCCGCGAGGCGAACCAGCCGAGCAGCTCCAGGCCGGCGGTCGGCTCGACCGCTTCGACCTCGACCGAGCGGATGCGGTCGTGGGCGCCGCGCAGCGGCGGGCCGTCGAACGGCGCGGCCAGCAGCTCGCGCCAGGGGGTGAGCCGTCCCCAGACGCAGTCGGACAGGGCCGGGGTCAGCGCGGTCGCGGCCCTGGCCAGGCGCGCCAGGTCGGCGGGCGGGTCGCTGAACGCGGCCGAGTCGACGATCAGCCGGTCGCTGACCGCGGTCAGCTCGGAGAACACCTCGCCGGCGAACGGCGGCGTCCCGGTCCACCAGGTGAACACCGGCAGCTCGGGCAGGAGCAGCGGCAGCACCACGGCGGCCAGGTGCCTCGGGGGCACGGTGGTCTGCACCACCACCTCGTCCCAGATCACCTCGGGACCGGCGTCGGGGTGGCGCTGCACCACCCTGGCCCAGGTGCGCACGCCCTCGCGGGCGCCCGGCGGCTCGGCGATCAGCACCACGCAGCGCGACGGCGCGCGCTGCCCGAGCTGCTCCACCGTCGCGAGGGCACGGCGGCTGGAGGCGCGGTCGTGGCAGACCACCACCAGGTTGGAGACGCTCGCGCGCACCAGCACGCCGTGGCTGTCCTCGTCCTGGCGGCGCTGCCGCTCCAGCAGCTGGTCGACCTCGCCGAGGCCGACCGGCTCGAGCGAGAACCCCGGCAGCTCACCGCGGCCGCCGGTCAGCGCCACCGAGCCGCTCACGGCCGCCGCCAGCGGCGTCCGGGACGGTGGCGGGCGATCAGCTCGTCGGCCGCCTTGGGCCCCCACTCCCCCGCCGCGTAGTTCGGCAGCTCCGGCGGGTCCGAGCCGGCCCAGCGGTCCAGGATCGGCTGCACCACCCGCCAGGCCTCCTCGACCGAGTCCCAGCGCGGGAACAGGGTGGGGTCGCCGACCATCACGTCGAGCAGCAGCCGCTCGTAGGCGTCGGGCAGGTCGTCGGCGAACGAGGTGCCGTAGGAGAAGTCCATGTTGACCGAGCGGACCTCGAGCGACGGCCCGGGCACCTTGGCGCCGAACTTCATGGTGATGCCCTCGTCCGGCTGGATGCGCAGCACCAGCGCGTTGGGCTCGAGGCCGTCCTGGGCGGTCTGCCCGAAGGGCAGGTGCGGGGCGGCCTTGAACTGCACCACCACCTCGGTGGCGCGCTTCGGCAGGCGCTTGCCGGTGCGCAGGTAGAAGGGGGTGCCGGCCCAGCGCCAGTTGTCGACCAGGAACTCGGCGGCCACGTAGGTCTCGACCACCGAGTCGGGCGCCACGTCGGGCTCCTCCCGGTAGCCGGGCACCTGGTGGCCGTCGACCCAGCCGGGGCCGTACTGGCCGCGGACCACCGCGGCGTCGAGCGCCTCGCCCTCGAGGCGGCGCAGCGCCTTGAGCACCTTGGCCTTCTCGTTGCGCACGTCCTCGGGCTCGAAGGTGCCCGGCGGCTCCATCGCGACCAGGGCGAGGACCTGCAGGGCGTGGTTCTGGATGATGTCGCGGATGGCCCCGGCGGTCTCGTAGAAGTTGCCGCGGTGCTCGATGCCGATCGACTCGGCGACGGTGACCTGGACGTGGTCGACGTAGTGGTGGTTCCAGACCGGCTCGAAGATGCCGTTGGCGAAGCGGAACGCGATGATGTTCTGGACGCTCTCCTTGCCCAGGTAGTGGTCGATGCGGAAGACGTCGGGCTCGGGGAAGACCTTGGTCAGCAGCGCCTGCAGCTCCTTGGCGGACTCCAGGTCGTGGCCGAACGGCTTCTCGCACACCACCCGGGACCAGCCCCGGTCCCAGCCCCGGCCGCCGATGCCGGACTTGCCGATGCCACGGACCGTCTCGGGGAACAGCTTGGGGATCAGCGACAGGTAGAACAGGCGGTTGCCGTCGGTGCCGCGCTCGGCGTCGAACTGGTCGAGCAGGTCGCCGACCCTGGCGGGGGTGCCGGGGTCGGTCGAGGAGCCGGTGACGTAGTGCAGCCGGCTGGCGAACGACTCCCAGACCTGCTGCTGGATCGGCTGGGTGCGGGAGAACTCCTCGACCGCCTTGCGCATGTCGCGGCGATACTCCTCGTCCGAGAACGCGGTCCGCGAGGAGCCGACGACCTGGAAGTTCTGCGGCAGCAGGCGGTGCAGCTCGAGGTTGTAGAGGGCGGGGACGATCTTGCGGTGGGCCAGGTCGCCGGAGCCGCCGAAGATCACCATGGCGGTGGGCGGCGGGGTGGCCCGCATCCGCTCCCCCACCACCAGCGGGTTGCTGGCGCTCATTCGGCGGCCCTCACCGCGTGGCCGCCGAACTCGTTGCGCAGCGCCGCCACGAACTTGGCCGCGTACGACTGGTCCTCGCGGGAGCGCAGCCGCATGATCAGCGACAGGTTGATCACCGGCGCAGGCACGTCCAGCCGCAGGGCCTCGGCGACCGTCCAGCGGCCCTCGCCGGAGTCCTCCACGTAGCCGGAGATCCTGGCGAGCTTCGGGTCCTTGCCGTAGGCGGCGCTGGCCAGGTCGAGCAGCCAGGAGCGCACCACGCTGCCGTGGCGCCAGACCTCGGACACCTGGTGCAGGTCGAACTCGTAGCTGTCGGTCTCCGCGAGCACCTCGAAGCCTTCCGCGTAGGCCTGCAGCATGCCGTACTCGATGCCGTTGTGGACCATCTTGGCGTAGTGGCCGGCGCCTGCCGGGCCGACGTGGGCCCAGCCGCCCGGCGGCGCGAGGGTGTCGAACACCGGCCGGACCGCCGCCACCGCCTCGGCGGTGCCGCCGACCATCAGGCAGAACCCCTCCCGCTCGCCCCAGACGCCGCCCGAGGTGCCGACGTCGAGGAAGGCGATCCCGCGCTCGGCCAGGGCGCGTGCGCGGGCGGTGGAGTCGTGGAAGTTGGAGTTGCCGCCGTCGATCACCAGGTCGCCAGCGGCGAGCAGCTCGCCGAGGCGATCGACCGTCTCCTGGGTGGGCGCCCCGGACGGGACCATCACCCAGACGACCCGGGGCTGGGCCAGCTGCTGGCAGAGGCCGGCCAGGTCGCCCGCGGCCTCGGCGCCGTCGCCGGCCAGCTCTTGGACCGTTGCCGCCGCGCGGTCCCAGGCGACCACCTGGTGGCCGTCGGCGAGCAGCCGCCGTGACAGGCCCCGGCCCATGCGGCCGAGGCCGACCATGCCGATTCTCACCTGACGGCCTCCGTCCGCTTGACCTCGACGGTGTCGAGCACCGCGTTGTAGCTGTCGGCGAACTTCTTGACGCCGTCGACCTCGAGCTCCTCGCCGACCTGGTCCTCGTCGATGCCGAGCTGGGCCAGCTCCGGCCAGAGCGCGTGGGCGCGTTCCAGGTTCTCCTTGATGGTCTGGCCGCGGACCTCACCGTGGTCGGCGAAGGCCTCGATGGTGGCCAGCGGCATGGTGTTGACGCTGTCGGCGGCGACCAGCTCCTCGACGTAGAGGACGTCGCGGTAGGCGGGGTTCTTGGTGGAGGTCGAGGCCCACAAGGGGCGCTGCACGCGCGCGCCGAGACGGGCGAGGCCCTCCCAGCGCGGGCCGGAGAACGCCTGCTCGAACACCTCGTAGGCGAGCTTGGCGTTGTCGATCGCCGCGGTGCCGAGGCGCGTCCGCGCGGGTCCGGCGGTCGGCCCGCCGGCGTCGGCGATCCGCTGCAGCTTCTCGTCGACGTTGCTGTCGACGCGGCTGACGAAGAAGGAGGCGACGCTCGCTGTCTGGGTGAGGTCGCCGCCCGCCTCGGCCAGGTCCTCGAGCCCGGCGAGGTAGGCCTCGATCACCTCGCGGTAGCGGGCGATCGAGAAGATCAGCGTCACGTTGACGTTGATGCCGTCGGCGATCGAGGCGCGCACCGCCGGCACACCCGCGGCGGTGGCGGGGATCTTGATGAACACGTTGGGCCGGGCGAGGGCGTCGAACAGGCGGCGCGCCTCGCTGACCGAGGCGTCGGTGTCGTTGGCGATGTCGGGCGGCAGCTCGAACGAGATGCGCCCGTCGACCCCGCCGCTGCGCTGCCACACGGGCTCCATGTCGGCGGCGGCGGCGCGGATGTCGTGCAGCGCCAGCCGCTCGAAGATGGCCCGGGCGTCGAGGCCCGCACGCGCCAGCCGCGCCAGGTCGTCGTCGTAGAACGACCCCTCGCCCATCGCCTTCTGGAAGATGGTCGGGTTGGAGGTCACGCCGACCACCGAGAACTGGTCGCGCAGCCGGCGCAGCTCGCCCTTTTCGAGCCAGTCGCGGGCGATCGAGTCGACCCAGACGGCCACGCCCTGCTCGCTGAGCCGCTGGAGTTGATTGGCCATGGTGATGGCTCCTTTACTCAAACGTCGGTGGCCCGCCGCCGCCCTGTGCGCCGGCTTCCCTCGTCGCTCCTTCGTCGCTCCTCAGTCCAGCCGGCGCGGCGGCGGCGGGCCACCTCCTACCTCGCGGGCCGCGCAGGCGGTCCCGTAGCGCGCGGGCGCGGCTGGCGACGTTGTCGGCGGTGAAGCCGAACTTCTCCAGCACCAGCTCCCCCTTTGCCGAGGCGCCGTAGTGGTCGATGCCGAGCGACTCGCCGTCCTCGCCCACCCAGCGCGCCCAGCCGAAGGTGGCGCCGGCCTCGACCGACAGGCGGGCGCGCACCTCCGGCGGCAGCACCTCGTCGCGGTAGGCCTGGTCCTGCTCCTCGAACAGCTCCCAGCACGGCATCGACACCACCCTGGTGGGGATGCCGTCGGCCTCGAGCCGCTCGCGGGCGCCGAGCGCGACCCACACCTCCGAGCCGCTGGCGATCAGCACCAGCTCGGGCGGTGCCCCGGTGCCACCTGGCTGCAGCGCGCCAGCCCCGGCGTCGGCCAGGACGTAGGCGCCGCGGTGCAGCCCGTCGGCCTTGGCGTGGGTGTCGCGGTCGATCGGCGGCAGGTTCTGGCGGGTGAGGGCGAGCGCGGTGGGCCCGTCGGTGCGGCGCATCGCCGCGCGCCACGCCTCGGCCGTCTCGGGCCCGTCGGCCGGCCGGAACAGCCGCAGCCTCGGCATGGCGCGCAGCGCCGCGAGGTGCTCGATCGGCTGGTGGGTGGGGCCGTCGCCGCCGAGCCCGACGGAGTCGTGCGTCCACACGTAGACCACCGGCAGCCCCATCAGGCTGGCGAGGCGGACGCTCGGGCGCATGTAGTCGGAGAAGATCAGGAAGGTCGCGGCGAACGGGCGCAGCCCGCCGTGCAGCGCCAGGCCGTTGGTGATCGCGCCCATGCCGTGCTCGCGGACGCCGTAGTGGAGGTTGCGGCCCGGCCCGTCCGGGCCGTAGTCGCCCGCGTCGGCCAGGTCGGTCTTGTTCGACTCGGCCAGGTCGGCGGCGCCGCCGAGGAAGGTCGGCAGGCGTGGCGCGATCGCGTTCATCACCGTGTGCGAGGCCGACCGGGTGGCGAGCTTCTTGGGCTCGTCGAACAGCTTGTCGAGGTCGGCGTCCCAGCCCTCGGGCAGCCGGCCGGCCAGCCCCGCGGCCAGCTCGGCGGCCAGCTCCGGCTCCTCGGCGCCCCAGGCGGCCAGGCGCTCGCGCCAGGCCGCCTTGCCGCGCTGGTTGGCCGCCACCCGCACGCGCCAGCGGTCGTAGACCCCGTCGGGGACGAAGAAGTGCTTGTCGGGATCCCAGCCGTAGGCCAGCTTGGTCGCCCGCACCTCGTCCTCGCCGAGCGCGGCGCCGTGCGCCTTGGGGGTGTCGTGGGCGTTGGGCGCGCCCCAGGCGATGTGGGAGCGGAGCCGGATGAAGGTGGGGCGCTCGGCCTCGTCCACGGCCGCCTGGAAGGCGGCGGCGATCGCCTCGGTGTCGTTGGCGTCCTCGACGGCGAGGGTGTGCCAGCCGTAGGCGCGGTAGCGGGCCTCGACGTCCTCGGCGAAGGTGATCTCGGTGGGCCCGTCGATGGTGATGTGGTTGTCGTCGTAGAGCACGGTCAGCTTGCCGAGGCCGAGGAAGCCGGCGATCGACGAGACCTCCGACGAGACCCCCTCCATGATGTCGCCGTCCGAGGCGAACGCCCAGGTGCGGTGGTTCACCACCGCGGGGCCGTAGCGGTCGGCCAGGAAGCGCTCGGCGATCGCGAAGCCGACCGCGTTGCCGAGCCCCTGGCCGAGCGGGCCGGTGGTGGTCTCGATGCCCGGGGTGAGGAAGTGCTCCGGGTGGCCCGGGGTGCGCGAGCCCCACTGGCGCTGCTGGCGCAGGTCGTCGAGGCCGAGGTCGTAGCCGGTGAGGTGGAGCACGCTGTACTGCAGCACCGAGGCGTGCCCGTTGGACAGGACGAAGCGGTCGCGGTCGAACCAGTCCGGGTCGGCCGGGTCGAAGGTGAGGAACCGGGTCCACAGCACGTAGGCGGCCGGGGCCAGCGCCATGGCCGTGCCCGGGTGCCCGTCGCCGGCGTTCTGGATGGCGTCCATGGCCAGCGTGCGGACGGTGTCGACGGCGAGCCGGTCCAGGCCCGCGCTCTGCTCGGTGGTGGTGGTCACGGCGGCTCCTGGTGACGATGGACTGGTGGTGTGGGCGGCACGCCATCGACCAGGCTACCGCTGTTGCCGTGCTCGACACCGCCAGGGCGCACCTCGACCGGCGGCTTGCTACTGCCGCTGCTCCAGCGCCCGGCGGGCCTCGGCGCCCTGGCGCACGGCCAGGTCGCGCAGGACCACGTGGGTGGCGATCGGCTCCTCGCCCTCGCCGGGCTGCTGCCGCTGCCAGCTGCCGTCCTCGCTCAGCTCCCAGGCCTGCACGTTGTCGCGCAGCATGACGTCCAGGATCTGCTCGAGGCGGGCGGTGAGCTCGGGGTCGTCCACCGGCGTGACCACCTCGACGCGCATGTCGAGGTTGCGCGGCATGAGGTCGGCGGAGCCGATGTAGAACTCCTTCTGCCTGCCGTTGGCGAACATGAACACGCGGGGGTGCTCGAGGAAGCGCCCCACGATGGAGCGCACCCGGATGTGGTCGCTGATCCCTGGCACGCCCGGCCGCAGGCGGCAGATGCCGCGCACGACCAGGTCGATCTCGACGCCGGCCTGGGAGGCGGCGTACAGGGCGCGGATGCACTCGGCGTCGACCAGCGCGTTCATCTGCATGACGATGCGGCCGCGGCGGCGCGTGCTGTGGCGCTTGGCGGTGCGCTCGATCAGCTCGACGATGCGCTCCCGCAGGCCGGGGGCGACCATGATGCGCCGGTAGCGGGCGCCCCTGGCGAAGCCGGTGAGGGAGTTGAACAGGTCGCTGACGTCGGCCGCCAGCTCCTCGTTGCAGGTGAGCAGGCCCATGTCGGTGTAGAGGCGGGCGGTCTTGGCGTTGTAGTTGCCGGTGCCGATGTGCAGGTAGCGGCGGATGCCGCCGCCCTCCCGCCGCACCACCAGGGCGGTCTTCGAGTGGGTCTTGAGGCCGACCAGCCCGTAGGCGACGTGGCAGCCGGCCTGGACCATGTCACGGGCCCAGCCGATGTTGGGCTCCTCGTCGAAGCGCGCCTTCAGCTCCACCAGCACCGCCACCTGCTTGCCGGACTCGGCGGCGCGGATCAGCGCGGACACGATCGGCGAGTTGTTGTCGACCCGGTACAGGGTCTGCTTGATCGCCAGCACGTAGGGGTCGTCGGCGGCCTGCTCGACGAAGCGCTGCACCGAGGTTGCCCAGGCGTCGTAGGGATGGTGGACCAGCAGGTCGCCTTCGCGGATGGCGCGGAACGTGCTTACCGGCTCGTCGTCGGCGGTGAGCAGGCGCGGCTGGGTGGTGCCGACCCACGCCTCGTAGGCGAGCTCGGGCCGGTCGACCGCGGCGGCGAGGGCCATCAGGTCGCCGAGGTTGAGCGGCCCCTCGACGGTGACCACGGCGCTGTCGTCGACCTCCAGCTCGCGCTGCAGGATCCGCACCACCTCCTCGGGCATGCTGGCGGCGACCTCGAGCCGAACGACCGCCCCGAAGCGCCGCCGCCGCAGCTCCTGCTCGACCGCGACCAGCAGGTCGTCGGCCTCGTCCTCGGCCAGCTCGATGTCGGCGTCGCGGGTGACCCGGAAGGGGTGGGCCTCGACCACGTTCATGCCGGGGAAGAGCTGGTCGAGGTGGGTCGCGACGACCTGCTCGAGCGGCACGAAGGTGCGCCCGTCGGCCAGCTGCATGAAGCGGGGCAGGATGGCCGGGACTTTGACGCGGGCGAACTGGTCGTGGCGGCGGTCGGGGTTGCGCACGGTGACCGCCAGCGACAGCGACAGGTTGGAGATGTGGGGGAAGGGATGGCTGGGGTCGACCGCCAGCGGCGTCAGCACCGGGAAGATCTGGTGCTCGAAGTACTCGCGGACCTCGTCCTGCTCGCGCTTGTCGAGCTCGCCCATGTCGGCCAGGCGGATGCCCTCGTGGGCCAGGGCGGGGACGACGTCGTCGAGGAAGCAGCGCACCTGCGCCTCGACCGCCGGGCCGATGTGCTTGGCGATCGCCTCCAGCGTGTCGCTCGGGGTGAGGCCGTCCGCGCCGCGCCGCGAGATGCCGGCCTCCACCTGCTCGCGCAGGCCGGCGACGCGGACCATGTAGAACTCGTCCAGGTTGGAGGAGAAGATCGCCAGGAAGCGCAGCCGCTCCAGCAACGGCGTCGCCGGGTCCGTCGCCAGGTTCAGGACCCGGTCGTTGAACTGCAACCACGACAGCTCGCGGTTGATGTACAGGTAGGGGTCGAACAGGTCGCGTCGGTGCTCGGTCGGGCTGGCCCGCTGCGGCGAGCGAGCACCGTTGTCCCTCTCGGCGCTGGACAAGGCTCCCTCCCCGACCGGCCCGCTGGCCTGTCCCCTCTTGCCTCTATGGTTGCATCCAGCCGCGCACCTGGGAAGCTTTCCAAGCACGCCACCGGCTCTTGAGATCGAGCGCCACCGGCCGGACCTTTACGTCCAGCGGCGAGGCTCGGTGGATCCGCCGGTCGTCCACAGAGGCGGGGAAGCCGGGTGGGCGCGCTCCGTACTCAGCCTGGCTGGGCTCCGGTTTGACAACTACTTAGCTAAATTGCTAAATAGCGAACATGGCAGAAGATTCCACGGTGTTCCGGGCGCTGGCCGACCCGACCAGGCGCCAGATCCTCCAGGACCTGGGCGACGGCGAGCTGGCTGCGGGCGAGATCGCCAGCCGGTTCGCGATCAGCGGGCCGTCGGTCTCCCGTCACCTGGCCGTCCTCAAGGCCGCCGGGCTGGTCCGGGACCGGCGCGACGGCAACCGCATCCTGTACGCCCTCGAGTCCGACCGTCTCGCGCTCACCGTCGGCGGCTTCCTCTCCGCCATCTGTCCCACCCAGGTCGTGCTGCGCCGCCGCCGTGCCCGCGACGGCGGCGCCCCAGAAGGCGAATCCGCATGAGCGACCGTGCGGCCCCCGCCATGCGGGTGGCGATCACCCTCGCAGGACGGTGCCGCTGCTGGGACCGACCGAGCTGGGCCTCGAGGAGGTGGTCGCGCTGGTCGCGCGTGCCGTCGGCAGGAAGCGGCCGATGCTGCGGCTGCCCGTCGGCAGGTTCCTGTACCTGCTTGCCTGGATGGCCGAGCGGGCGATGACCACGCCGGTGCTGTCCCTCGCGCAGGCTCGCATCCTCACCGAGCAGGTGGTCGAGGCCACCCTCGCGCCGGACCGGCTCCCCGGCGACCTGGTGCCGTCCACCCCGTTCGACGAGCGCTCGATCCGGGCTGGCCTGCCCGATCCTGGGCGTTTCGGGCTGGCCGACCTGCGCTGCCGGAGGCAGCCACAGCACGCCCTCCGGTGAGCGGCGGGCGGGACCAGCCGCCTTGGATGCGACGCGACCGGACGGCGCTCCCCGGCCGCGGGCCGCCTCGCGGCCGTACGCGCGGCTGCCGGTCAGCCGCCGGCCGGCGCCTGGCCGTCGAGGACGTGGGCCATCAGGCCGAGCGGTGGGGCGCCGAGGGCGAGCAGGGCGCCGTGGAAGCGCTCCAGGGAGAAGCCGGCGCCCCAGGCGGTCCTCGCCTGGTCGCGCAGGCGCAGCAGCTCGAGCTTGCCCCAGGTGTAGCGGCCGTAGGTCGGGTCGTAGGTGGCGCGGGTGGCCTCGGCGGCCGCCGCCGGGCCCTTGGCGAAGGAGTCGGCCTCGAAGCGCCGCACCGCCTCGTCCATGGTCATGCTGCCGCCGTGGACCCCGATCGAGACGGCCAGCCGGGTGACCCGTTGCAGCGCCTCCAGCGCCACCCCGGCGGCGAAGCGCGGGTCGTCGGCGCGGAAGCCCTCCTCGAGGCAGACCTCCTCGGCGTAGTGGGCCCAGCCCTCGATGAACGCGGCCGAGTGCAGGGTGCGGCGCACGTCGCCGTCGGCGCGCCGCAGCCGGCGGCCGTGGGCGAAGTGCCCCGGGGCGACCTCGTGGACGGTGATCGCCGGCAGCGTGGTGCGGCTGAACACCGCCAGCCAGTCCTCCTGCTCCTCGGCCGGCCAGCTCGGCTCTGGCGGGGTGATGTAGTAGCGCGACGGCGCGTCCGGCTCGAACGGCGCCGCCCAGGACATCATCGCCAGCGCCCAGCGGCGCGACGGCGGCGCCGGCCCCACCATGCACTCGCCGTCCAGGTCGGGGACGATGCGGTGCTCGGCGGTGAAGCGGATCGCCTCGGCGGTGACCGTGCGGGCCTCGTCCAGCACGCCCTCGGCGTCGGGATGGTCGCGCAGCAGCCCGGCGACCACCTCGGTGACCGGCTTGCCGGGAGCGAGCCTGCCGCAGGCCTCGGCCAGCATCGCCCGCAGCCGGTCGCGCTCGGCGTCGGCCCGCTCCTCCAGCCTGCCGAGGTCGACGGGCATGGCCTCGCCGACGGCGAGCAGCCGCTCCAGCACGGGCGCGCCGAGCGCCGGGTCGCGCGGCCCCTCGGCCGCGGCCTTCTCCACGTGGGTGAGGAAGCGGGCATGGGCGGCCAGCGCGCTGCTCTCGACCTCGCCAGTCGCCTCCACGCCGAACGCCAGCCCGCGGGCGGCCGGTGCCAGCGCGGCGGCGACCGGCGCCGGCACGGCGTCGAGGCTGGCGACGGCGGCGTCGACCGCGTCGGGCCAGGCGGCCAGGTGCCGCCGGCGCGCCTCGGCGCGCTCCGCCGCCGGTGCGTAGTCGCGGTCGTAGCAGGACAGGTCGAGCTCGGCGATGTGCAGCAGCGGGTTGCGTCGGTGCAGCTCCAGCTCGCCGAGCTCCAGCCGCGCGAGCCCCTCGAAGGTGGCCAGGTGGACCTCGTCGTGGGGGTCGGGCAGCGGCTCGCCGCCGAGCCGCGCCAGCCCCGCCCGCACCCCCTCAGGGGAGAGGTCCTGCACGCGACCGTCGTAGTCGTGCAGCCCGGCGTTCTCGCGCACGCCGCTGACGGCCAGGTCGCACAGGGCGCGCAGTCGTCCGTTCATGGTTGCCATGGTGGCGCAGCCTACGGGTCGGCGCGTCGGCGGGTAAAGCAGGCTCAGGCGAGGTGGGCGGCGATCTTGCCGCCGGCGCGGTGGGCCAGGCCCATGATCGAGATCATCGGGTTGACCCCTGAGGCGGTCGGGAACAGCGACGCGTCGGCCACGTAGAGGTTCTTCACCTGGTGGGTCTCGTTGTCGGGGCCGACGGCCGAGCGGCCGGGGTCGACGCCGATGCGGCACGAGCCCATCTGGTGGAAGGAGATCAGGGTCACGCGGCCGCCGCGGAAGCCGGCGCGCCGCACCTGCTCCGCCCAAGCCTTCCTTGCTCCGTCGCCGTCCGGCCGGAACGAGTAGCGCTCCGGGTGCAGGGAGAACACCTCGGTGGCGCCGGCCGCGGCGAGCACCTCGCCGCTCATGGCCAGGCCGGTGGCGAGCGAGTTCTCGTCGGCGTCGTTGAGCCGGTAGGAAACGCGCGGGTTGCCGTCCCGGTCGATGTGCACGCGGCCCTTGGTGGAGTCACGGGTCAGGGTGGCGCACAGCGACAGGTGCCCGAACTGGTCCATCAGCGCGCGGTGGTCGGCCGCCGAGATCCAGGGGATCGCGCCGGAACCGCTGCCCGGGTGGACCGGCACCGTCTCCAGGATGGGGCCGTACTCGCCGAGGCGCTCGCGCGGCTCGGCCGAGTAGCGCGCCTGGGTGGTCCCCTCCCAGAAGCGCACCTCGTCGTCGAACAAGCCGAACGCGCCGGTGCCGACGTGCAGGTGCAGGTTGCGGCCGACCTGGCCGGTGAGGCCGGAGCGCAGCAGCAGCGCCGGCGTCTCGATGGCGCCGCCGGCCACCACCACCGCCTTGGCGCGCACCCGCAGGCGGTGCCCGCCGACGCGTCCCTCGACGCCGATCGCGCGGGCGTCGTTGATCATCACCCGGCGCACGTCGACGCCGACCACGATGCGGGCGCCGCGGCCGGCGGCGTCCTCGAGGTAGGTGCGCATGGTGGACTGCTTGGCGCCGCGCCGGCAGCCGAACCCGCACCAGCCGCAGCTCGCGTCCTGGCTGCAGTCGCGCACGTTGCGCGGCAGCGGCGCGCAGTGCCAGCCGAGCTTCTCCAGGCCCCGCTCCATCAGCAGGTCGCGCGAGCCAGGGGCACTCGAGTCGTGGTTGACCCCGAGCCGCTCGCAGACCGCGTCGAGCGAGGCGTCCAGCTCGCCGTTGACGAACGCCTCCACGCCGGAGACCTTGGCCCACTCGCCGAGCACGAACTCGGGCGTCTTGAACGAGGTGGTGTAGTTGACCACCGTGCCGCCGCCGAGCGTCGAGCCGGCGATGATGCGGCAGCCGAGGTCGGTGGTGGTCAGGGTCAGCCCGTACAGGTAGAGGTCGCGGTAGGCGTCGCCCTCGCGGTGGTGGAAGTCGGACTCGCTGGCGTAGCCGCCCTTCTCCAGCACCACCACGTCGAGGCCGGCGCGGGCCAGCTCGGCCGCGACCGTGCCGCCGCCGGCGCCGGAGCCGACCACCACCGCGTCGCAGACCAGCTCCTCGTCGTCGGTGATGGCGATCGGCTCGAGCCGCTTGGGCGCGTCGGGGGCGGGGCCGAGCGGGCCCGGGTAGCCGATCCGCTCCCAGGCCGCCCCTGGCCAGCCGTAGTTGGCGGCCAGGATGATCGCGGCGAGCGCCCCGTAGACGCGCCGCTGGATCGGCAGGCGGCTGGAGCGCCAGCGCTGCATCATCTCCTCGGCGCGCTCGGGCGCCAGGGCGGAGACGGGCACCGGCCTGCCGGTGAGGCTGAGCGCCCCGGCGCGCGTGTCGAGCAGCCGCAGGACGCCGAGAAGCTGGTCGCGGTCGCGGCGGGAGGCGAGCCGGTCCAGGAACTCGAGCGCACGCGCCGGCACCTCGACCGCATGGTCCGGTCCGAGGAAGCCGCCGGCCAGCGCGGCCAGCACGGCGGCGGGCCGCTCGGCGTCCGGCGCGCTGGCGCGCATCACCGATGCCATGGCTGTTTCTACCAAGCGGAAGCGGTCCCTGGCCAGTGGCAGCACCCCGCGGCGGCGATTCGGCGCCGGGTCGGCCCGGCGGCTGTGGACGCCGATGGCGTGCTCGCCACCCACTTTGGTGTTCAATGCACCTTGTTCGGGGGGGAGGCCGAACTGTTAGGAGAGCGACGCTGGCAGCGGCGGTTGAGCTGAAGGGGGTTCACCGGCGGCTGGGCAGGAGCCCGGCACTCGCCGGGCTCGACCTCACCATCGACGAGGGCGAGCTGTACGGCCTGATCGGGCCCAACGGCGCGGGCAAGACGACCGCCCTCCGGATCGCCCTCGGGCTGCTCCGACCCGACCGGGGGGAGGTGAGCCTGCTCGGCGCCGACCCGCGCTCGGGCCGCCACGGCCGCGGCCGCCGGGTCGGCAGCCTGGTCGACGGCCCCGCCCTGTCCCCCAGGCTGACCGGCCGCGAGCAGCTCGCCCTGATCGCCAGCTGGTCGGGCGCTGCGGAGGCCGAGGTCGACCAGGTCATCCGCCAGCTCGGGCTGGGCCGCATGACCGAGCGGCCGATCGTCACCTACTCGAGCGGCATGCGCCAGATCCTGGCCATCGGGGCCGCGCTGATCGGCCCACCCGAGCTGCTGGTGCTCGACGAGCCGACCGTCGGGCTCGACCCGGGCCACCGCCGCCGCGTCGACGACCTGCTGCTCGAGCACGTCCGTGCCGGCGGCACGGTGCTGCTCTCCAGCCACCAGCTCGACGACGCCGAGCGGCTCTGCACCCGCGTCGGGCTGATGGCCGACGGCCGCCTCGCCGAGGAGGGACCCCCGGCGCAGCTCGGCCCGGCGGCCGGCCGCTACGAGGTGGTGGTCGGCGACCCGGACGCCGCCCTCACCGCGCTGCGCGCCGCCCACCTGATCTGCTGGCGGGACCAGGGCAAGGTGCTGATCGAGACCAGCCGCGGCCCCAACGGGGTGGACGGCAGCCAGATCGCCAAGCTGCTCGCCCAGGCCGGCGTCTACCCGTCCGACCTGCGCCGCTCGCGCACGCTGGAGCTGGCCTACGCCGAGCTGACCGGGGGGCGCATGGCCGGTGGCTAGCGACACCCGCGTCCCGGTGCGGCCGTTCGCCGGCACCATCCGCCTCCGCGGCCGCGAGCTGATGCGGCGGCCGGTGGTCGCCGCCGCCGTGCTGATCCAGATCGGCGTGCTCATCACCGTGGAGCTGATCGAGGTCCTGCAGCACCCGGGCTCCGACACCGTCACCCGCGACCTGGTCGAGCTCGGCCTGCGCGCGACCGCGGCGCCCGGCGGGCTGATCTTCGGCGTGCTGGCCGCCGCCGTGGTCGGCTCCGAGTTCACCTGGGCGACCGAGCGGGCGCTGCTCTCCCGCGACCCGCGGCGCCTGCGCTTCGTCGCGCTGCAGCTCAGCATGGTGACCGTGCTGGCGGTCGCCTGGGCGGTGGTGCAGAGCCTGTTCGCCGCCGGCCTCGGCGTGCTGCTGCAGGCGCAGAACGGGCCCGGCTCGCTCTCCGCCTGGACCTCGTCGCGCGGCGCCGCCGCCCTGCTCGCCGTGCTCGCGGTCACCGAGGTCTACGGGCTGCTCGGTGCCGCCTGCGCGCTGGCGGCGCGTGGTGCCCTCGCCGGGGTGGTCGCGATGCTCGCCTACGGGCTGCTCGGCGAGCTCGGGCTGGCGCCACTGTGGGAGCCGGCCGACGGCTGGACGCTGTACGCCTCCGCCGCCGCGCTGGTCGAGCACCAGGGCGCCTCGCTGGTGCGCCCGCTGCTGGTGGTCGGCGGCGTAGGGGTGATCGCCCTTGCCGCCGGCCTGACCCTCTACGCCAACCGCGAGATCACCCGCTGAGGCGCCGCCGGGCGGCGGGCCGCCCGCCGCGGCGCCGACCGGCTACCTTGGAGGTGACGGACGCCGGACGAGCGACGAGGAACCGACGTTTGAGTAAAGGAGCGCAGCGTGGCCGACGAGCTGCTGGCATGGCGCGACCGCTTCCCCACCCTGGCCCGCGGGCCCTACTTCGCCGCCCACACCCTCGGCCCCATGCCGGACTCCGTCCCCGGCGCCCTGGCCCGCTTCGCGGCCGAGTGGGCGGAGCAAGGGGTGGTCGCCTGGGACGGCTGGATGGAGCGGCTGCGGGCGACCGCGGCCCGGCTCGAGGCGCTGCTGGGCGCGGCGGAGGGCAGCATCGCGCTGGGGCCGAACGTGTCGGTGCTCGCCGGCCAGGTCCTCTCCTGCCTCGACTGGGACGGCCCGCGCCAGCGCCTGGTCACCACCGACCTGGAGTTCACCACCTGCGACTACCTGTACCGGGCGCAGGAGACCGTGGGCGCCAAGGTCGAGGTGGTGCCCTCCGACAACCTCACCGTCGACGAGCAGCGCCTGGCCGAGGCGATCGACGAGCGCACCGCCCTGGTCGCCGTCACCCACGTCGCCTTCCGCTCCAGCGCCCTGCTCGACGTCGCCCCGGTGGTGGAGCGCGCCCACCAGGTCGGCGCCCTGGTCCTGCTCGACACCTACCAGTCGGCCGGGACCGTGCCGCTGGACCTGGCCGCGCTCGGCGTCGACCTGGCGGTCGGCGGCTCGGTGAAGTGGCTGCTCGGCGGGCCGGGGACCGGCTACCTGTACGCCCGTCCCGAGGTGGCCGAGCGCCTGGCGCCGCGGCTGGTCGGCTGGTTCGGCCACGACGCGCCGTTCGCCTTCGAGCCGGCCCCGATCCGCCTCGCCGCCGGCGCCGCCCGCTTCGTCACCGGCACCCCCAACGTGCCGGGGCACGTGATGGCGGCCGAGGGCTACCGCGTCATCGCCGAGGCCGGGGTCGAGGCGATCCGGGCCAAGTCCCAGCGGCAGACCGCCCGCCTGCTCGACGGCTTCCTGGCGCAGGGCGCGGTGGTGCGCGGCCCCGCCGACGTGCGCCGCCGCGGCGGCAGCGTGGTGGTCGACTTCGAGGGCGCCGCGCAGGCCACCGAGGCGCTGATCGCGCGCGGCGTCACCTGCGACTACCGGCCGGGGGCGGGCCTGCGCCTCGGCCCCCACCTCTACACCTCCGACGAGGAGTGCGACGCCGTCGTCGCCGAGGTGGCCGCCATCCGCGCCGGCCGTTAGAGCCGGCCGTCAGAGCAGGTCGTCGAGCGACTTGCGGGGGCGCTGCTCGGCCTCGCCGACCAGGTCGTCGAAGCTCGGGCGGCGCTCGGTGCGGCGCACCGCGTCGGCCAGCGGGTCCTTGCCGCCGACGTCGTGGCCGGCCTTGAGCAGGTCGTCGAGGGAGGCGCGGGACTTGCCCTCCAGCCGCAGGCGGATGGCGGTGAGGGTGGCCGACTGGTCGGGCGCGAGCCCGTGCCGGTTGTTGAGCTGCGTCAGCGCCAGCTCGGCGCGGGTCAGCAGCTCGTGGTCGAGCGGCGTCGGCGGGCCGGGGTCGGTCTCGGCGTCGGACATGGCTGCCTCCTGGGGGGACGCGTTTCTAGAGCCTGCGGGCGACCAGCTCGGCGACCGGGCTGCGCTCGCCCTTGACCAGGGTGACATGACCGAACATCGGCTCGCCCTTGAGCCGCTCGACCAGGGCGGCGACGCCGGAGTCGGGCTCGACGTAGGGATGGTCGACCTGGGTGGTGTCGTGGCACAGGACCAGCTTGGAGCCCTCCCCGAGGCGGCTGGCGAGCGAGCGCAGCACGCCGTACTCGACGTTCTGGGCCTCGTCGAGGATGGCGTAGGTGCGCACGAAGGTGCGGCCGCGGATGAAGGTGAGCGGCTCGAGCTGGACGGTGCCGTCGTCGAGCAGCCCCTGGACGAGGTCCTGGACGTAGGTCTCGCGCCGGTCGGTGTCGTGCGAGCCGCGGAAGAGCTGGGCGAGCACGTCGTAGATCGCCTTCATCCAGGGGGTGATCTTCTCCTCCACGTCGCCGGGGAGGAAGCCGAGGTCCTGCCGGCCGACGGGGACGACCGGGCGGAACACCAGCACGCGGTCGTAGGCGCGGTGCTCCAGGGTGGCGTCGAGGCCGGCCGCGATCGCCAGGTAGGTCTTGCCGGTGCCGGCCAGGCCGGCGAGGGAGACCAGCGGGATCTTCGGGTCGCGCAGCAGGTGCAGGGCGAAGTGCTGCTCCTTGGAGCGGGCGCGCACCCCGAAGGTCTCCGGGGCCTCGCCGAGCAGCGTCACCGCGACCGTCTCGCCGGCGGCGGCGCTGCGGGAGACCTGGCCGAGGGCGCTCTGGTTGCCAGAGCGCAGCACCAGGAACTGGTTGGCGAGCAGCGGCTCCGGGGCGCTGATCTCCCCGCCGCGCTCGGCGTAGAGGGCGTCGAGCCCGCCGGCCAGCTCCAGGGTGGAGACGCCGGGGTAGCCCTCGACCGCGACCTGCTCGTGGCGGTACTCCTCGGCCACCAGCTTCAGCGCCTCGGCCTTGATGCGCAGGCTGGCGTCCTTGGAGACCAGCACCACGGGGTGCTCCTCGCCCAGCTCCTTGGCCAGGTTGGCGGTGGTGGCCAGGATGCGGTTGTCGGCGGTGTCGGCGCTGAGCCCCTCGGGCAGGGCGAGGCGGGTCTGGTTGACCTCCACCCGCACGCGGCCGCCGCCGGCCAGCACCACCCCCTCGGCCAGGCTCCCCTGCTCCCGCAGGGCTTCGAGCGCGCGCACGGCGCGACGCGCGGAGGCGCCGAGCTCGTCGGGGCGCGCCTTGAGCTTGTCCAGCTCCTCGATCACGGTGAGCGGGACGACCACGTCGTGCTCCTGGAAGCGGCCGAGCGCGTCCGGGTCGGAGATCAGCACGTTGGTGTCCAGCACGTAGGTTCGGGGCTGGTCAGCGGTGCTCGGACGGCGAGAGGCACGGGGCATTCGGGCAACACCTCGCGAATGACGGGGCCAGGACATCACGGTACCTGGCTTCGCCTCGGCGGGCGACAGTCCTCGCTGAAGCGCGGAAACCTTCCATTAACTAGGTCTCTTGGACTAGGCTCCCTAGACACTCTGTCCGCGGCTCTTCCAGCCCCGCCCGTCCGGGAGGAGTCCCCCAAGATGCAGCGGCGCGTTCCGGTCCTGCTGGCCGCCCTGACCATTGCCCTCGCCCTCACCAGCGGCCTGGTCGCGCCCGCCCGGTCCCGCGCGGCCTCCCCCGCCAGCCAGCCGACGGCCCTCGGCACCGGCGGGGCGATCGCCACCGTCGACCTCGACGCCTCCCAGGCCGGGCTGGCCGTGCTGCGCCAGGGCGGCAACGCGGTCGACGCCGCGGTCGCGGCCGCCGCCACCCTCGGCGTCACCGAGCCGTACTCCTCCGGGCTCGGCGGCGGCGGCTTCATGGTCGTCTACCTGGCCAAGCAGCGGCGGGTGGTGACCATCGACAGCCGCGAGACGGCGCCGGCCGCCTACACCTCCGACGTGTTCATCGACCCGGCCAGCGGCCAGCCGATCCCCTTCGCCGAGCGGGTCACCAGCGGCCTCGGCGTCGGCGTGCCGGGGACCCCGCTGCTGTGGCAGTCGGCCCTGGAGCGCTACGGCACCATCGGCCTGCGCGAGGCGCTCGCCCCGGCGATCCGCGTGGCCGAGCACGGCTTCGTGGTCGACAAGACCTTCCGCGACCAGACCGTGAGCAACCTGGACCGCTTCCGCGCGATCGCGCCGACCCGCGACCTGTTCCTCCCCGGTGGCGACGCCCCGCAGGTCGGCTCGGTGTTCACCAACCCCGACCTGGCACGGACCTACCGCCTGCTCGGCAGGCGGGGCATGGGCGCGTTCTACCACGGCGACCTGGCCGAGGCGCTGGTCGACATCGTGCGGCACCCGCCGGTCGTCCCCGGCAGCGCCCTGAACGTCCGCCCGGGGCTGATGACCGCCGCCGACCTCGCCGCCTACCGTACGGTCCCGCGCGCGCCGACCCGGGTCGACTACCGCGGCCGCCAGGTCGCCGGCATGGGCCCGCCGTCCAGCGGCGGCTCCACCGTCGGCGAGGCCCTCAACATCGCCGAGGGCTTCGACCTCGGCCACGAGCCCCGCACCCTGGCCCTGCACCACTACCTGGAGTCGTCGCGGCTGGCCTTCGCCGACCGCAACCGCTGGGTCGGCGACCCCGACCAGGTCGACGTGCCCCTCGACGGGCTGCTCTCCCAGGGCTTCGCCGACGAGCGCCGCTGCCTGGTCGGGGCGCGGGCGGCGACCAGCCCGGTGCCACCTGGCGACCCGTTCCCGCCGTTCACCGGCTGCGCGCCGGCCGGCCAGGCGCCCGCCGCCGGGGCCGTGACCCAGGGCAGCACCACCCACCTGACCGTGGCCGACCGGCAGGGCAACGTGGTCGCCTACACCCTCACCATCGAGCAGATCGGCGGCAGCGCCCTGACCGTGCCCGGCCGCGGCTTCCTGCTCAACAACGAGCTGACCGACTTCGATCCGGCACCCCTCTTCCCTGGGGTGCCGGATCCGAACCTTCCCGCCGCCGGCAAGCGGCCACGGTCGAGCATGAGCCCGACGATCGTGCTGCTGCACGGCCGGCCGCTGCTCGCCCTCGGCTCGCCCGGCGGGGCCACCATCATCACCACCGTGCTGCAGATCCTGGTCAACCGGCTGGACCTCGGCATGAGCCTGCCCGAGGCGCTGGCCGCGCCGAGGGTGTCGCAGCGCAACGCCGACCCGGCCGACGCCGAGCCGACGTTCCTGGCCACGCCCGAGGCGGCCGAGCTGGCGGCGCTCGGGCAGCAGTTCCGCTCCACCGCGGAGATCGGGGCGGCCACCGCGATCGGCTTCTTCCCTGGCGGCCTGCTGCAGGCCGTGGCCGAGCCGGTGCGCCGCGGGGGCGGAAGCGCGCTGGTCGTCGACCCGCACGGGTAGGCCGGCGCCGCGAGCTGGGGGGCCGCGGCCGACGGGTCGCGGCCCCCTGCCACGTCCCGCTTGCGGGGCGTTCTGTTCTAGAGCCTGCGCCGATAGGCGGGGTAGCGAAGCCCGATTTGTGAGTCTTCACAGGTCAGCGGCCCTTTGCCGACCGCAGGATGCCGCACCAAGAAGATGCACGGCTCCAGCGGCGTGACCATGCCTTGAAGCAGGCTGGACGTACGGCATCGCGCCATTACACCGGTGGTTCAGGCCTGAGTGCACCAGGCCCCAGGTGTGGTGACGTGGCGCTCGATCGGCAGCCGCTTGTAGGTGGGCCGGTCGGGCGCGTCTTCTTGGTTGTCGACGGTTCAGCTGGCGGCGTCGATGTGCCGGACGACCAGTCGGGTCAGTTCCGGGACGAGTTGCGGGGGTTGTTCGTGGCCCACGCCCTCCCACCTGGCCAGCGTCGCCTTCGGGATGCCCTTGGCGAGGACTTCGGCGTGGTCGTAGGGGTAGACCGGGTCCTCGGTGCCGTGGACGACGAGCGTTGGTACCTGAATTCGGGCGAGGTCGTCGATGCGTGACGACGCCGAGGGCGCGTTGGCTGCTGGGTTGGTGCCCCGGGCGAGGTCGGCGGCGACGATGTCGCGGTAGTACTGCTCATCGAACGCGAACCGGCTACCGGCCACGGCGCGGCAGAAGTCGACCTCCAGCTCGGCGATGTCCGCATCGGTCTCGACCGGGCGGTCAAGACCAGCGAACACCGCCTCGTCACCCGGCGAGAGGCGAGGGTCAGGCCCTGGGGTTGTGCTGATGAGCGTCAAGGAGCGCACGCGATCGGGATACTGCAAGGCAGCGGCCTGGGCGACCATGCCGCCCACCGACACGCCGACAAGGTGGGCGGCGTCGATGCCGACCGCGTCCAGCACCCCGATCGCATCGCCGGCCATGTCCTGGATCCCGTACGGCGCGCTGGCCCAGTCGACATGGGTCGACAGTCCGATGTCCCGGTTGTCGAACTGCACGACCCGGTACCCGGCACCGACCAGACCCCCGACCAGCTCGGGTGGCCACCAGATCACCGACGCCCCGCCCCCCATCACCAGCAGCACCGGCGCCCCGTCAGGTCGGCCCAGCTCCTCATACCACAACCGCACCCCGTTGGTGTCCACGTACCCCGCAGCCATCACGCCGTTCCTTTCGGTCCGCCCTGGCTACGACGGCCCACCGCTTCCAGGCCCATCGGTGGTTTCCGTCGTGTTGTGGCGTCTTGGTGCAACGACGCCTCCAACCGGGGCACTACCCAATGCATAGACCTCCTGGCAGGTTACGACAGCCAAGCCTGAGCGCGGTACCGGTCCGATTATGAGAAAGGCCCTCTGACCTGGGAGAATGGCGCCTGCGACAGCTGCCGTAATCCCCGACCAGGAGGGCACTTTCTCGATGGGATCCTCCCACACCCTCGACCAGCTCGACACCTGCTTCGACGACACCCACGCCGTCGCCAACGCCGGCCTGCTGCTGGCCCCCACCCTGGACAAGGCCCTTGGCACCCTGGCCACGCTGGGACCGCTGCCCACCGACGTCACGGTGGCCTTGGACGCTGCCTACGACAGCGACACCACCCGCACCGCCCTGGCCGAGCGCGACCTTGGCGGCCAGACCGCCACAAAGGCACCCCAGCCCCGATCCAGGCCACCAGCAGGTGGTCGGTGGAGCGCACCCACGCCTGGGGCAACCAGTTCGGCAAGCTGCGCTGGTGCACCGAACGCACCAGGCCGGTCGTGGAGTTCTGGATCTACCTGGCCCAGGCGATCATCACGCTGGGCCGGCTGCTCCGCCAGGCATGGACCTGCTACCGGTGGGAGGGCCGTCCCCGTCGCCGCCCCTGGTCATGGCTGCACCAACACGATCGGCAGCCGCAACTGCCTGGCTGCGGTCCCGACCGCTGGATAGCATCCCGCCATGCACCCCACCGGTGATGGCGACGGCCGGCGCCTGCACTTCATGCCGCCCGGCGCCTGCACTTCATGCCGCCCGGCGCGCACCCACAACTCGTCCTTGCTGATCCGTCGGATCCCAACCAGGACGGCTACGTCTTGTCGTTCCGGGCCGAGTTGACCGCCCAAGGGCTCAGCGCCACCACCTACGTCGTGGTCTCCCAGGGCCGCGACCTGGACGCCTTCTTCGACCATCTGGTGAGCAACTGGCGGGGCTGGCAGGGCGAGCAGCGGTGGGAATCGCTGGAGCACGACCTGTCCATTGCCGCCACCCACGACGGCGCCGGCCACGTCCACCTCTGCGCCACCCTCCGGGAGGGCTACCGCCCCGACTCGTGGGCAGCCAGCGCGACCTTCATCGTGCAGGCCGGGGAGGAACTGCGAGCCCTGGCGAGCAAGATCGCCCGGTTCCTGGCGGCGTAGCGCCGCTCGGCCCGTGCCTGCCGTGGCCGCGCCTCCTGCAACCATGCAACCTCGACGATCAGCTCAACAGCACTGCCGTCGTCTGCTTCCAGCCTCAACGCACCTACTGGCGCGGCCCCTCAGTCAGTCAGCGGAGCAGCGCCACCGTCCCGGGTCGCCCGCCACCGTGCCCGTCGCCGCGACGCGGGACACAGCAAGTGAGCCGTCCGCTGCACCTTCTCGGTCGCCCTGCCTGCGGGGCAGTCGGTCAGTCCTGGCCGGCGGCGGTCTCGGCCACGGCGCGGCCGAGTTCCTCGAGGTCGGCCGGGCTCAGCGTCAGCGTCCCGGCGGCGGCCCAGCCCTCGACCTGGGAGGGGCGGCGCGCGCCGACGATCGCCGCGGTCACGCCGGGCTGGGCCAGCACCCAGGCGACCGCGACCGCCGCCACCGGCACGTGGTGCCGCTCGGCCACCGGGCGCAGCCGCTCGGCCAGGGCGAGGTTGGCCGACAGGCGCGGCTCGGCGAAGTTGGGGCTGCGCCTGCGCCAGTCGTCGGCCGGCAGGTCGTCCAGCCGCCCGGCCTCGAACGAGCCGCTGAGCAGGCCCGACTGCAGCGGGCTGTAGGCGATCACCCCGGTGCCGTTGCGCTCGCACCAGGGCAGCAGCTCCCGCGCGGCGCCGCGGTTGATCAGGCTGAACGGCGGCTGCAGGGAGTCGACGTGGCGCAGCGGCTCGCAGCGTTCCAGCAGGCCGACGTCGAAGTTGGAGACGCCGGCGAAGCGCACCTTGCCCTCGTCGACCAGGGCGGCCATGGTCGCCCACGAGTCCTCGACGGCGGTGCCGGTGGCGTGGTCCGGCCAGTGGAACTGGTACAGGTCGACGTGGTCGGTGCCCAGGCGCCCGAGGCTCTGCTCGAGCTCGCGGCGGATCGACTCCGGCCGCAGGTCGTTGTCGATCTCGCCCTCGGGGCGGCCCTGCCAGACCCGGCCGCACTTGGTGGCGACCAGGATCTCCTCGCCGACCTCGCGCAGGACCTGGCCGACGATCTCCTCGGCGTGGCCGAGCCCGTAGACCGCGGCGGTGTCCACCCAGTTGATGCCGCTGTCGAAGGCGCGGTGCAGCGCCGCGATCGACTCGTCGTCGTCCTGCGGGCCCCAGCCGAAGCGCCACGGGCCGCCGATGGCCCAGGTGCCCACGCCGACCACGGAGATCTCGGGTCCCTGGCTGCCGAGCTTGCGAACCTGCATGGTGCCTGCCTCTCGTGGGTCGGTAGGGGGATGTCCCCGCGGGATGGCCTGGCTGCCCCGCCAAGGTAGCGCGGGTCCGCCGCGCGGATCTGGGGACGGTCGCGCGCCCCGGGCGGTTGCGTCGCGGGGCGCCGCGGCGCGGACGCGGGCGTCCTCAGGCGCCGTCGGCGCCGAGGTCGACCGGCTGCAGCCGCTCCGACGGGCGGTGGTGCCTGCCGACCTTGGCGCACGGGCGGCCCTCGCGCAGGACCACGTCGGCGGTGTAGTCGCTGGCGCCCTTGAGCAGCGCGGAGCCCACCGCGTAGGAGTCGACCGGCACGCCGGCGCGCTCGAAGGCGGTGATGCGCTCGGCGGTGAAGCCGCCGGAGCAGATCACCCGGACGTGGCCGAAGCCCTCGGCGTCGAGCGCGCCGCGGACGTTGCGGACCAGCTGGGGGTTGACGCCGGTGGGGTCGAAGTCGCCGAGCTGGTCCCAGAGCGAGCGGTCGACCAGGGTGCTGGCGGTGTCGAGGCGCACCCCCCAGAGCCGCTCGCCGAACGCCCTGGCGCAGGCCAGCGAGGTGCCGACGCAGTCGTTGTCGAAGTCGACCAGGGCGACCAGCGGCACGTCGGGGATGTGGCGGGCGAAGGCGCGCATGGCGGCGACCGTGTCGCCGTCGAACGTGGCGATCAGGGCGTGCGGCGTCGTGCCCAGGCCGCGCTCCCCCCACCAGGCCGCCTGGGCGTCGGTCGCGACGCCCTGGGCGCCGCCGACGAAGGCCGCGTAGCCGTCGCCGCCCTGGGTCGCCCAGTGGTCGAAGCGGTCGGCGAAGAACAGCACCGGCTTGCCCTTGGCGGCGCCGACCACCCGGCTCACGTTGCTGGCGACCAGGCTGCGCCTGGCCAGCACGCCCAGGTAGACGCTCTCGAGGTGGGCGAACAGGCGGTACGGGCCGGTGATCTCGACCACCGGCTCCCACGCGTCGATCCGGTCGCCGTCGCGCAGCGCGCGCACCTCGAGCTCGGCGCCGCCGCGGCGCCAGAGCTGGTCGAGGGCGATCTCGCTGTCCACCTGGAGGCGGACCGCCTCCAGGTAGGCGGGGCCGCCGCGCGGCCTGGCGCGGCGGGCCTGGTTGCGCGCCCGCAGGTGCTCGCCGAAGGCGTGGTCGGCGGTGGCCTGGTCGGTGAACGCGCCGGCGCCGAGGGCGAGCACCGCGAGGGCCTCGTCGATGCCGCAGGCGACCACCCCGTCGCCGCGCTGGAACACCTGGACGGTGACGCGGGTGTCGGCGCCCTCGCCCGCGAGGATGCGGCGCGCGCGGTCGAAGTACACGGCGCTGCGGTAGCCGGCGCGCAGCTCGGCCACTGGCAGCCCGAACACCCAGTGCGCCAGGCGCCCGTCGGGTTGGCGCAGCTCGTCGCTCGGGGGCGGCAGCGGGGTGGCCGAGCCGCCGCTGCGCGGCCACCCCGGCGGCTCTGCCTGCTCGCTGGTCATGCAGAGAAGCTACCGCACCACCGGCCAGGCCAGCGCGGCAGCACCCCCGGTCCCCGAGGCCGAGGGCGCTGCCCGGCGCGGCTCGACGCCGCCTCAGCGCGCGCGGCGGGGTCAACAGACGCTGACGGCGTCGATCCGGTCGTTGATGGGGTTGCCCCATGGGTCCTTGTCGTTGGCGAGGTTCCAGAGGTGGCCGGGTGCCTTCAGCGACTTCAGGTAGAGCCAGGCTCGGTGCGCCCACACGAATCCCCCACGCCGGAGCGCCGCTAGGCTGGCGAGGCCTCCCGCGATTGCGGACTGAACCTGACCGCGAGGGCGGGTAGCCTCCTCGCCGGCGGCGGCACCCGCGCCGTCCGCCGGCCCCGGCCCGACCAACCGGAGGGACGACGCAGATGGACTGGAAGCTCGAGCTGGTGAACGTTCCCGTCGCGGACGTGGACCGCGCCAAGGCCTTCTACGCCAACAAGGTCGGCTTCAACGTCGACCACGACCACACGGTCAACCAGCAGATCCGCTTCGTCCAGCTCACGCCTCGTGGGTCGGCCTGCTCGATCGCGTTGACCACCGGGGTCCCGGCGGCGGCGCCCGGCTCCCTCCAGGGCATGCAGGTGGTCGTCCAGGACGCCGACGCCGCACGTGCCGAGCTGGCCGGCCGCGGCGTCGAGGTCAGCGAGGTGCAGGAATTCCCATGGGGGCGGTTCGTGTTCTTCAGCGACCCGGACGGCAACGGCTGGGCGGTGCAGCAGCCTCAGCCCCAGGGCTGAGCATCGCCGCCGTTCCGCCGCCGCGATCGCGCCCCGGCATCGATGACGGCCGGGGCGCGATGCGCGCATGCTGGAGGGAAGGCGGGACGGGGCGAGCTTCAGGAGGCGGCGCCATGGCCTTTCGCGACGACCTGCGGACCTTCGCTGGGCAGGCCCAGCGGCAGCTCGAGCAGGGCGCCCAGCAGGTGCAGGAGATGATGGACGAGTACCGCCAGCGGCGGCGCTTCAACGAGCTCGCGCGCGAGCTGGGCCGCACCGTCTACCACGGCCGCAAGCACGGCGCGGTGGACGAGACGGCGGTCGCCAGGATCTGCGCGCAGATGGCCGCCGTCGAGGAGGAGCTGGCCGCCGGGCCCGGTGGTCGCGGGCAGCGGCCCGACCAGGCGTAGCGGGGTCCCGGCAGCGGTTCGGCCGTACGGCGCCCGGGCGGCCGCGAGGTTACATTGCTGTCACCCGTGCTGCGACGGGCGGCCCGGCTGGCATAGCATCGAGCCGTTTCCAGTACCCGAGCGCGGGCCGGCGCCCGCCGTGGCGCCGAGGGCGCCTGGAGGAAGCGTGACCCGGTTCCAGCGCCTCGCCTACCTGACCACCGCCGCGACCTTCGTGCTCATCACCGTCGGTGGGCTGGTCCGCGCCACCGATTCCGGTCTCGGCTGCCCCGACTGGCCGCGCTGCTTCGGCCGCCTGACCCCCCCGCCGGAGCTGCACGCCTGGATCGAGCACTCCCACCGGCTCGTCGCCGCGACCGTGATCGTGCTGGTCACGCTGCTGGCGGTGGCCGCCTGGCGCGGCCGCCACCCGGCGGCGGTGCGCTGGGCCGCCGCCGGCGCGGTGCTGATGGTGCTGTCGCAGGCGCTGCTCGGCGCGATCGTGGTCTGGGTGAAGCTCGAGGCGGCGTCGGTCACCCTCCACCTGGCCACCGCCCTGGCCCTGCTCGCCCTGCTGGAATTCATCGCCTTCCGGGCGCGCTGGCCGGCGGGCGACCGGGCCGCGCGTGCGGGTCGCGGCCGCGGCCTGCTGCGGCTGGCCATCGCCGGGGCCGCCGTCACCTACCTGCAGATGCTGGCCGGCTCCACCGTGACCGGGTACGACGCCGGGCTCGCCTTCCCGGACTTCCCGCTGATGGACGGGCGCCTCGTCCCCGACCTGGCGCTGACCACCGCCCGGTTGCAGGTCCTGCACCGCGCCCTGGCCGCGGTGGTCGCCGGGGTGGTCTTCTACACCTGGTGGCGGGCACGCCGCGACGAGCGTCGCCACCCCACCGTGACCAGGCTCGCCGGCTACGCCAGCGGCCTGGTGCTCGTCCAGGTCGCCCTCGGCGCCGCCAACGTCTGGGGTCGCCTCTCGGCCCTCAGCGTCGTCCCGCACCTGGCCGTCGGCAGCGCCCTGTGGGGGGTGACGGTGGCGCTGGCGCTCCACGCCGACCGCTTCGCCGGCGCCCCGGAGCGCGACCCCGCCGAGCCCGAGCCCGGGGCTCGCGCGCTTCAGCCAAGCACCGCGGCCCGCTCGGCCAGGCAGGCGGCTGGCGCCTACCTGGCGCTCACCAAGCCGCGCATCATCGAGCTGCTGCTGGTCACCACCGTCCCCGCCATGTTCATCGCCAAGCGCGGCCTGCCCTCGCCGTGGCTGATCGCGGCGACCCTGGTCGGCGGGTCCCTCTCGGCCGGCAGCGCCAACGTGATCAACTGCTACGTGGACCGTGACATCGACCAGGTGATGCGGCGCACCGCCCACCGGCCCCTGCCGGCCCACCAGGTCGACCCGGCCGACGCGCTGCGCTTCGGCGTGGTCCTCGGCGTGGCCGGGTTCGTCTGGCTGTGGCTGACCGTCAACCTGCTGGCGGCGGTCCTGGCCACCGCCGCGATCCTGTTCTACGTGTTCGTCTACACGCTCGGCCTGAAGCGGCGCAGTACCCAGAACATCGTCATCGGCGGCGCCGCCGGCGCGGTCCCGGTGCTGGTCGGCTGGGCCGCCGTCCGGGGCCGGGTGGAGCTGCCGGCGCTGGTGCTGTTCGCGATCGTCTTCTACTGGACGCCGCCGCACTTCTGGGCGCTGTCGCTGCGCTTCCAGGAGGACTACGCCGCCGCCCGGGTGCCGATGCTGCCGGTGGTGCGCGGCCCGCGGGAGACCTCCCACCAGATCTTCTACTACACCCTGCTGCTGGTCTCGGTGACGCTGCTGCTCTACCCGGCCGGCCGCATGGGCGTGGTCTACCTCACCGCCGCGGTCGTCCTCGGCGCCATGTTCGTGTGGCGCGCCGCCCAGCTGTGGCGCGACACCAGCGGCCGCAGGGCCATCCGCCTGTTCAGCTTCTCCAACCGCTACCTGGCGCTGCTGTTCGCCGCCATGGCGCTGGACGCGCTGCTGCGCCGCTGACCCGCCGGTCAGCCGCTGTAGTGGCGCCAGTCGATCCAGGTGTCGCGCCAGGTGCCGTGCAGGCCGCGGCAGACCCAGACGGGGTGGCCCTGCTCCTCGTTGTCGACGCCGTGGCCGTTGTCCAGCCGGCCGGCCAGCGTGACCGAGCGGAAGCGCTGCTCGAGCACGTCGCGCGCCTGCTCGTAGCCGACCACGATCACCACGCCGCCGTCGCCGGAGGGCGGACCCCACCACCAGAACGAGTTGTGGCCGCTGAAGGAGGCACGGCGGCCCCAGTCGCCGCCGTAGCGCGCCAGCGCGCCGGCCTCGCCGTAGTTGCCGGTGACGGCGACCGCCACGTCCCGCTCGGCGGGCGGCAGCGAGTCCCGCACGGCCAGGACCTGCCGCACGTAGGTGGGCCAGGCGAAGGTCTCGCCGGCGTCCTCGTTGGCCGCGCGGACGGTGTCGACGGTCGAGGCGGGCAGGACCGGCAGGAGCAGCGGCAGCGGCACCGCGATCGCGACCGCGACGACCGGCAGCAGCCGCCGCAGCGGCACGGCGCCGCCGCGGCGCCGCTCCAGCCAGACCGCGCCGGCGGCGAACAGGGCCGGGTAGAAGCCGACGGCGTAGTACGGCTTGCCGCCGACCACCACGTAGAAGGCGACCAGCAGGAGGTAGGCGACGGCGATCGGCCGCCACCGCCGTCCCTCTGGGTCGCGCAGCAGCCACCACAGCCCCGCCACCCACAAGGGGACCAGCAGGATGCTGGTCATCGGCGCCTGCAGCGGCACGAAGGCGAGCCCGGCGCCGAGGCCGCCGTCCTCGCGGCGGAGGTCGGCGAAGATGGCGAGCTGCGGCCAGCCGTGGCCGGCCTGCCAGGCCAGGTACGGCGCCCACAGCGCCAGCGCGACCGCGATCCCCGCCAGCAGCCACGGCGTGGCGAGCAGCCGCCGGCCGCGCCGGTCGGCCAGCAGGGCGACCGCGCCGACGCCGGCGAGCTGCAGCACGGTGGCCTTGTTCTCGAGCCCGACGCCGACGACCAGGCCGAGCAGCGGCCACAGCCGCGCCTCGCCCGTGCGGGCGATGCGGGCGAGCAGCAGCAGCGCCAGCCCCCAGAACAGCAGGTCGTAGGCGGTGGTGCCGTGGAGGTGGCCGATGGCGACCACGGCGGCCGACCCGGCGACGCAGGCGGCCGTCAGGAGCTGCGCGCCGCGGCCGCCGCCGAGCTCGCGGGCGAGCAGCCCGCCGACCAGCACCAGCGTCCCGACCGCCAGCGCCGGCAGCAGCCGCAGGCCGAGCAGCGAGCCGCCGAAGGCGAGGCGCGCGAGCGCCGCCAGCGCCGGGGTCAGCGGCGGCTGGTCGACGTACCCCCAGGCCAGGTGCTTGGAGGCCACCAGGAAGTAGAGCTCGTCGCGGTGGTAGCCGTAGCGGCCGGCGGTCGCCAGCTCGGCGGCGACCAGCAGCGCGGCGACCACGGCGAGCCCGCGGCCGGCGAGCGGCGGCAGGCTGGTCTCGGCGGTCGGCGGCGCGGCCTCGCCGATGGTGGACGGCTCGGACGCCATCGGCGCTAGGAGGCGGGCTGGCCGGGCGCGGGCGGCTTGGCGGCCGCCGCGGCGCGGGCCCGCTGGGCCGCCAGCTCGGCGTCGATCCGGGCGCTGACCACGTCCTCGTGGCGCATCCAGGCGGCGATGCCCAGCACGGTTGCGAGCAGGAAGACCAGGTCGCCGCCGATCCACATGATCGCGGCGCCGGCGTGGAGGTCGTCGAGCGGCGTCGGCCCCCAGGTGCGCCCGGTGGCCGCGTACGCCGGGTACAGCACCCGGCTGCTCGAGTACAGCACCAGCGCCAGGAAGGTGTTCACCGGGCTCTGCAGGAACACGTAGCCGACGCGCAGCGGATGGGGCAGGCGCCAGTGGCTCGGCTCGAGCCCGACCACCGGCCACCACAGCAGCACGGCGCTGACCAGGAACAGCGCGTGCTCGGCGGCGTGCAGCGGCGGGCTGCGCAGGGCGGCGTCGTAGAGGCCGGAGAGGTGGGTGCCCCACATCACCGCGGCGAAGCCCACCCAGGCGACCACCGGGTGGGTCAGCGCCGTCACCGGCCAGGAGCGCAGCACCCGCATGACCTGCCGGTGCCTGGACCGCCCCGCCGCGCGCAGCAGCAGGCTCACCGGCGTGCCGAGGACCAGCAGCGGCGCGGCGACCGTGGTCAGCAGCATGTGCTGCACCATGTGGATCGAGAACAGGACCTCCGCGTAGGTGTCGATCGGCGACAGCAGGGCAAGGCCGATCGCGGCCAGTCCGGCGAGGAAGGCCCCGGTGCGCGACCGCGGCCAGGCGTTACGCGGGTGCAGCTCGGCCACGCGCCGCACCCCGGCCAGGTACAGCACCGCGGAGGCGGCCAGCAGCGCGAGCGTCACCGGTTCGAGCCGCCAGGCGCCGAGCACCGCCGGGAGGTGCGGCGCGGCGGGGACGGCGGTGGCGACCAGGACGCGGTCCATGCCGCCTATTGTCGCCACCACGCCTCGTCCCGGCCACCCAGGGTCGGTCCCGCGCGCGGCCGGTCCTCGAGGACCGTCGGCACCGCGCAAGGCGCCGCCGGTGCTGGCGCTGGCTGAGCGGTCCAGCTTCAACCCACGCTGGTACCGAGCCCGTGACGCTGCTGAGGGGCCACGGCGGCGGCGGACGCTTCGTGCGACGGCCGCAGCCACAGCGACGCCCGGGTCGGCTGCACCGTCTGGTCGACCACCGCCAGCAGCTCGGCGGTCAGGGTGTCCAGGTCGACCTGCTGGCGCAGCCGCCCGCTGAACGCCCGGATCGTCTGGGCGGCGTCGTAGCGGCGCCGGTTGAAGCGGCGGTCCACCACAGCCTGGGTGCGGCGGCGGGCCGGCTGGAAGGCCGCGGCCGCCGCCAGGGTCGCCCCGGCGACCACCCAGCTCGGCGGCTGGCCGCCGATGCCACCGAACAGCTGCCCCAGCAGCAGCACCGCGCCGGCGTAGCCGAGGCCGAGCAGCAGCGTGAGCAGGCCGTAGGCGAGCGTGCGGCTGATGATCCGGTCCAGGTCGTAGAGCCGGTAGCGCAGGATCGCCGCGCCGGTCGCCAGCGGCAGCAGCGCCACGCACAAGGCCAGGGACCCGAACGCCACGCTGTCCATCGACCGGTACATGGCGACGAGGGTGACCAGCAGCAGCACCGACGCGCACGGGAACGTTACGGAGGACGACCGCTACCCCGGAGACCTGCCTGCCCAGGCAG